>ENA-OUOG01000858-OUOG01000858.1-marine-metagenome-genome-assembly--contig:-NODE-858-length-38021-cov-4.002346_pt1 | contig 38021 bp, 35 predicted proteins | sample MGYA00248635_ERZ508505 | MGnify/ENA primary metagenome ERZ508505 (study PRJEB26176, sample SAMN06267871) | marine metagenome | isolation source: Saanich Inlet, British Columbia, Canada | place: Pacific... | reverse complement strand
CGAGAACTTGCCTATTCTTAATCACGCAAGCTTGGCCGACATCATAAACGGATAAGTCTTTCAATAATGCGACACCGAATGCGATATCCTGTCGCCAGTCGTTCGTTTTTTCTTTGGTCAAACAGCCCAACGGTGCGATAAAATCTGTGATCAAGTCTTCAGCACCGATAACCTCCAGCCCGTTTTCTTCAAAATAATTTACCAAACAACCCAACAAAGCATCATCACCGCCGGCACCTGCCAAACCCATAAATTTTGATAAGACAACCTGGCCACCCGCATCTACCTTTAACGACGCAAGGTCAGGCCGAGACATTGGCCCAATCATAACACATGATCTAACATTATTGCTTTTAAGAAAAGAAACTAAAGCTGACAACTCACCGACCGATAACACGTGATCAGCCTGCTTACATGTTTGGTCAGACGCAACCCCTTCAAGCCCGATAAGAAGAGCATCTTCGCCCTTCGCTTTAAGCCCATCTCTAATGCGTAAAGGGAGGTCGCCTCCCGCACCAATAATGCCAAGCTTAGCCAAGTTTAATCCCCTCGACAGAAACCACGATCATTAGCATCTTTTATGAAGTCAAGAATAATGCGTGCGACACTGTTATTGCCGTACTCGTCGATCGCGTCTAACAATCTTTTAGAAAATATGCGTTCATCTTTAGTATCAAATAAGTCAGAAAACAGACTGCGCGTAAGCGCGATATCCTCGCGACCAAATCCCCGACGTTTCATGCCTACGAGGTTTAATCCCTCGAGCGCAGCGCGCTTTCCGTATACCATACCAAATGGGATTACATTGCCGACGACAATACTATGCCCGCCAATGAAGGAATAATCACCTATGTGACAAAACTGATGAACCGCCGATAAGCCACCGATATTTGCAAAATTTCCAACTGTAACGTGACCTGCCAATGTTGCATTATTTGCAAAAACATTATTATTTCCAACCCGACAGTCATGGGCTATGTGCGCGCCAACCATGAATAAATTATGATCACCAATTAGTGTAACGGCCGGGTCATCTAATTGTCCCGGCTGCATTGTAACATTTTCGCGTATAACGTTATCAACCCCTATAATAAGTTTTCCCAGTGGTTTGGATTGATCCAATATCTGCGTTTCACCGCCCAAAGAGGTGAACGGAAACACAGATGTTCTGGCGCCTATTTCGGTATCTCCCATAATCGACACATGGCTTTTCAAAACAACACCTTGGTGCAGGACAGCACCTTCCCCCACTGAGCAAAAGGGACCGACAACCACATCATCTGCGAGCTGCGCTTTTGGGTCTATGACCGAAGAGGAATGAACCTGTGCCATGATGCTTAACCTCTTCCTTTGTCACGCAAAAACTTCTTATAAAGTTGTGCTACAAATGCGTTCTGCTTTTGCCACTCTTTGAGCGGGCGCGCTGGAATGCCCGCATAAACCTCACCATCAGGCACCTTGCCAAAAACTGCTGCACGAGCAGCAACAATAGCGTGCGCCCCGACATGCCCTCCATTTCCAACACCGGCGCAACCAGCCAAAACTGCATAGTCATCGATTCTGCAACTACCAGCCAAGCCAGTCTGCCCTGCCGCCCTTACGTGCCGGCCAATCTGTGTATTATGCGCAACTTGAACCAAATTGTCTATTTTGCTGCCTTCACCAATGACCGTATCGCCATATGTCCCGCGATCGATTGCACAATTGGCGCCAATATCCACAGAGTCTTGGATTATAACGCGCCCAATATGAAGTACTTTTTCATGCGACTTGCCTTCAATGAGGCCGAAACCATCCACACCAACACGTGTGCCACTCGAAATTTGAACCTTATCGCCCATCAAGCTATAGGCAACACTTACATGGGAATGGATAAGGCAATCTCTACCAATTTTAACGCCATGACCAATGGACACAAAGGGCCCCACTTTCGTCCTCGCCCCGATCTCTGCATAATCGCCAATAACAGCATTTGGCGCAATTTCCGCGCTCGGATCAATTTTGGCAGAAGCTGCGATATTATTTTTGGGATCAAAATACCCGACGATTCCACTCGCTAAGTCCTGGTAAAGCCGTCCAACAATATAATTGAATAGACCTGCTGGATTAGAACATAAAATAAACTGGGCATCGCTCGATAGCCATTCTAAGGACTTAGCGGATACGATAAAAAGGCCAGCCTTAGATTGAGCTGCCATATCTTTGTACGAAATATCATCACCTACAAAACAGATGTCCTCAGGTCCAGCCAGTTCTAATCGGCTTACATCAGCAAAAGATTGTTGCAAATTAGCGTTTATATCAATAGTCGCTGGGCCACCTTGAAGTATATCTCCAAGGCGCGCCACATTCGACCTTACATAAAAACGCCGATCAGCCACGTTTTTCTACTGTTTACCGTTATCTTTAATAGGCGTTACTTTGACGCTTGTGATCTTTTTATCAATACGCGCCACGAGCTCATCGGTTAAATCGGATGACGGAGACACAATCAAAACAGTCTCTCGACGCAATACGATATCTGCTTTTTTCTCTTCAGAAAGCGTTTTCAATTCGGCAACGGCAATCTCCGCAACTTTTTTAAGCGCTTCTTGACCACCAGCTTGAATGCTGCGCGCCTCTACAGAAATTTCCTGTTGCTTGGTCACTTGCTTTAAGCGTAATTCTTCGCCTTTAATGCGCAACGCATCTGGCGCCATTAAGTTTCTTTGCTCTTCGAGTTTGCTCGCTTCAGCCTGCAAGTCTTTTTGAATTTTTTCTACTTTGCCTTGAACTACTTTTGACTGGGCTTCAAGTTGGCTATTCATATTCTTACCCGCTTTTGACTGCGAAATGGCGCGGTCTAGGTCAACAACAACAACTTTTTGCGCTTGTGCGTTCAATGGCGCTGACATTAAAAATACGAAAGCTAAAACATAAAATAAACGAGACATAATTCCCTCTTTCTCTTCAAATAAAATTAAAATCTTGTTCCCGCTGTGAAACGGAAAAAGCGTTCTTCATCATAATCTTCTTTTACAATTGGTCTCGCGAAATCAAACTGGATTGGGCCAATAGGTGATTTCCAGGACACACTCAAACCAATTGTCGAACGGAAAGAAAAATCATCTTCTAACGCCCAGTTTGAGTAATAGTTAGATTCATATGGGTCAGGGTCCGTTGAACCCAAGGCACCAAAATCGACAAATGCTTTGGTCTTCATCCCAAGTTCCTTTGGGATACCAAGGGGCAACGACATTTCAAAGGTGCCAATAATGAAAGCGTTAGAGCCGATCGCATAATCATCAGAGATATTGCCAGCGGCGTCTTTAAGAAGACGGCGCGGGCCCACGCCTGAACGGTCAAACCCGCGAAAGCTAGAAGCCCCCTTATAGAAACGGTCGGTTGAGCGAACACCCTCTCCCTCGTAGTCCTTGATATGACCAATAGATAGACCGGAATGGAACACAAATCCTTCTGCGAGACTATGATAATGGTCCATATTGAGCGTCGTACGCATAAACGTAATATCACCCAATGGAATAGCAAAGTCTTGACCAAACCCGAAATTCCAGCCTTGTGTAGGATCGATATAATCATCGCGTTTATCGATCGCGAAATAATACCCAAGTGTCTGGCGCGTCTCGTCGAGTGAAAAGCCATTGTCATAGGTCTGCTCAACCTGTTGTAGACTAAGGAAAAGACTTACGCGCGATTCTTCCGATGTCGGGAAGCCTAATGAAAAAGTGCCGCCGTATTCTGCTGTCTCATAACTCGTGTAGTCATAATCAAATTCAGAATTGAAAATGCGGAAGCCAGCTGATAAATCGCGGCCTAAAAAATAAGGCTCTGTAAATCCAACAACAAACCGCTGGGTTTCAGAGCTAGCATTCAGAGATAACTGAAGCTGTTGGCCCCGCCCTAAAAAGTTCCTCTCAGAAATAGAGAACTGGGTTGAAAAGCTATCTGTCGATGAAAACCCGACACCAAGCGCCAATTCACCAGTAGATTGCTCCTCAACATCAACATCGAGTATTACTTGATCCGGCTCAGTCCCTGGTTGCTCAACAATATCTACATTTGCAAAATAATTAAGGCCTTTAATGCCACGCTCAGATCGAGACAAGAGCACGCGGTTGAAGCCATCTCCTTCGCTTAACTTCATTTCACGTCGTATTACATTGTCTTGCGTACGCGAATTGCCATTAACGTTAATACGTTCAACGTAAACCCGAGGACCTTCCTCGATGGAGTAGGTAATACTAACTTTTTGTGTTTCAGCATCTCGCTGCACACGAGGTCGGATATCCGCAAAGGCAAACCCCTGCTCCCCGATAACCTTTGTTAAAGCATCTACCGTTTTATCGATTTTACGAGAATCGTATCTATCACCCTCTTCATGGGTAATATAAGTTTCAAGGTTTAGCGACGACAGCCTCTCCAGGCTTGTCTTGATTTCAGACTTCGCAAAGTCATAAACCTGTCCCTCTTCCATATTGAAAGTCACAAAAAAAGCATCGCCATCGCGGGTCAACTCTGCCGTTGAACTAATGACACGGAAGTCAGCAAAGCCACGCCCTAGATAAAACTGCCTTAAAAGCTCTCTATCATAAGCTATACGATCAGGGTCGTAATTATCACTTGATGATAAGAACTTCCACCAATGTGTCTCAGACGTGGAGATTTCTTCCATAAGACGGCCATCATCAAAAGCCTCATTACCAATAAAGTTAATAGACCTGATACCTGTGACGGGTCCCTCGACAATTTCGAAAACTAGATCCACACGGTTTTGAGGTAACTGAATGACTTTTGGCTCAATAACAGCAGAAAAACGTCCGGCGCGGCGATGTAATTCTAAGAACCGCTCCACATCGTCTTGAACCTTAGACCGCGTGTAGACCAAACGTGGACGCAATGAGCTTTCGCCCTGGAGCGTGTCACTATTGATTTTGCTATTACCCTCAAAACTCACACGGTTAATAATCGGGTTTTCAATAACCGATACAATTAAGCCATCGCCATCGCGTCTTATATTAACGTCGGCAAAAAGGCCGGATGCAAATAAGCTTTTAACAGATTGGTCGATCAGGCGGGCTTCACCATTCATGCCTTCACGCAAAATCATATATGCGCGCACCGTCTCTGCTTCGACACGTTGTGTGCCCTCGACCCGAATAAAACTAATTGGTTGCGCGTCATTTTTAGCAGGCGCTATAGTTTCTGGCACAGAGACTAAAGGTGTATCTTGCGCCAACACAAAGTTGCCCTGCATCAGGGCTGATGTCGCGATAAACCCGCATGTGAATAGTTTTAATGATAACTTTGTCATCAATCTTCCTCGTTTAAAGGCGTCCAGCTTAGCTAGATCGCTTATCGAAACCTTACTTTCCAAAAACGCCCAACTGGCTTAAATCATTCCACGTTACAAACACAAACAAAGATAACACCAACCCTAACCCGATACGCATGCCGATATCCTGCACACGCGGAGACATGGGCTTACCGACAACTCCCTCATAGGCATAATACATCAAATGCCCGCCATCGAGCATGGGAATGGGAAATAAGTTAATAAGCCCAATGCTGACCGAAATCACAGCGGTTAAATGTATCAACGCGATAAGACCTAATGTTGCCGTCTGGCCAGAAATTTGGGCGATTTTTATTGGCCCGCCTAATACATCAACACCTTCCCGGCCTGTAATTATTCTGCCCAACATGATGAAAGTTTGTTCAATAATAAAATAGGTTTCTTGAGTTGCGCGGCTCACCGCATCAATGGGACCAAACTTGCGCATTTCAACGGTGTCTGGACTGGTCGCAGCACTGACACCCAAGCGACCAATTTTAAACTCATTACCAAACCTATCGCGCTCCAAAACACGATCAGGCGTCGCGACAATATCTATTAAGGCAGCACCGCGCTCGAGCGTAAATGTAAGATCTTGCTCAGCGTTGATTGTCACAATTCGCTGAACATCGTTAAAGCCATCAACCTCAGAACCATCAATTGCGACGATCCGATCGCCAGCTAAAAAGCCCGCGCGCGACGCCGCACTATCTTCAACGACTTGCGCAATAATGGGACGTACAATTTGTTGCCCAAAAGACATGAATAAGGCTGAAAAAATAATAATGGCCAAAATAAAGTTTGCAACAGGTCCCGCCGATACGACGGCAACGCGTTGCCATAGAGGCTTATAGTGCAGTGACTTGCTACGTGCATCATCGCTCATCGTTTTAAGTTTACCGGCATCAGGTGCACTCGCTGCGTTTTCATCACCCTCAAACTTGACGTAACCACCAAGAGGGATCCACCCAACCTGCCAATCCGTACCATGCTTATCTTTCCAAGATAAGATTGCACGACCAAAACCGATCGAGAACGTCTCGACGCTCACACCACATCTGCGCGCCACCCAAAAGTGACCAAGCTCGTGAAAAAACACAACAATCGTCAGCACAAAAACGAATGGCACGATATAACCAACACCAAATCCTTGTAATGCTGTCAAAAAATCCACGATCTGCTCCTCTCAAATAAGCAATAATTTAATCCGCTACCATTATGCCCAAATATCGATTCTTGGGAAGAAAAACTCAAGGAAACTCAACCAAAACAAGTTATTTAGACACTTTTACGACCAAATCATCCGCAATCAATCTAATTTCTTGATCAAACGCGGAAACTGCATCCAATGTTTTGAATGTTTGCCCAGAATCTGGCCGCGCAATAATCTTTTCCATCACGGTTTGCACGAGGTTCCCGATATCCAGAAACCCTATTTTGCTCTTTAAAAAAGACCCTACCGCCACCTCATTAGCGGCATTGAGTGCGGTAGGGGCCGCCCCACCAGACTTCATCGCCTGCTCCGCCAAGGCAAGGCATTTGAAGACATCTCGGTCCGGTTCAAAAAAACTCAAATGCCCAATATCGGCGAGGTTGACCCTCTTAATATTCGGCGACAACCTCTCAGGCCACCCCATACAATGGATGATCGGTGCCCGCATATCTGCAGGTGCTTGATGACTTATCATAGAACCATCACGTAGAACGGTAATCGCATGAACAACAGATTGGGGATGAACCAAAACATCCAATTGCCCCTGATTGATGCGAAACAAATGATGTGCCTCGATAAGCTCCAACCCCTTGTTCATGAGAGTTGCACTATCTATGGAAATTTTTTGACCCATAGACCACGTCGGGTGTTTTACCGCTTGCTCAGGTGTGACGTTCTCCAAAGCACTAATTGATTGCCCTAAAAATGGCCCCCCGGATGCCGTAAGAATCAATGTCTCAAGTTCTTCAACACCATGCGCCTCGATGAGTTGAAAAGCAGCATTATGCTCCGAGTCAACAGGTAAAACAGTGGCGCCATAACGCCTAGCTTCACCCATAAATAAATCACCCGCAGCAACAAGACATTCCTTATTTGCCAAACCAACACGACTGCCTTGCTTAAGCGCTTCAAGAGTTGGCGCCAATCCAGCAAATCCAACAATCGCCGCCATGATAAAATCTGCTTGGACTTGGGCGATTTCCAGTAATCCTTCGCTGCCGCTAACGCCCCTAACGCCCGTGCCTCTCAGTGCTTCTTCCAGCACATCCCTATGTTCAGGATTACTGATCGCCACCACCTCGGGTTGATATTTTTTAGCAAGTGTTACAAGACCAGCAACATCGTTATGCGCACTTAAGGCAACAACCCGAAAGCGGTCTGGATATTGATCCACAATAGCTAAGGTGCTCGCACCAATAGAACCTGTGGCGCCCAGCAAGGAGATACGCAAAGTCATTTTACAACCCCCATAAGACAGCGACAGCAGAAGCACTCGATTGATGGACTGAGAACAATAAATAAATTCCGACCACGATTAACGCACTCACCATGCCATCAACTCGGTCCAAAATACCGCCATGCCCAGGAATAATACTTCCAGAATCCTTGATATCATGATGACGCTTTATCGACGACTCGAATAGATCTCCGGCTTGAGCGATAATCGCGATTAACGCAGATACGGTGAGCGCGCCCCCAAAAGAGACAGTTACATCATTTGCGATTTGATAAATTAAAACGGTTATAGCACCTCCAACCATCGCACCGATCATACCTCCGACAAGACCCGACCAGGTTTTATTCGGCGATATTTGGGGCGCCAATTTCGGTCCGCCAATTGTCTTGCCCACCAGCATCGCAAAAATATCTGTTCCCCAAACCGAGAGAAAAATAAAAATAATAATATATAGACCACCATCTATCTGCCGAATCCATTGCGCAGACCACAGCGGCAGGCCTATATACATTAAACCGCCAGCGACAATCGATGCGCGACGACGCGTCAAAATCGAGAACACTAAGACCAATAATGTAATCGCGACGAGAGCCATCAAAGAAGTTACGTGACTATCGATCTGCTGCAGGATTAATAAAGCACTCGTGCTACCCGCCAAAATTGCGCCTGATGCTTTCGCGCGATCACTTCGCAAGAGACGAACCCATTCACCAGACATCACAATTGCCGCTAGAACGAGCAAGACGAGAAAAACTGCCCCGCCAAACCATACTGCCGCACTCACTGGTCCGAGTAAAACCAACCCAGATAAAACGCGCAGCCCCATGCCTTGAAACTTTGCTGCCATTTACGCCTCTTCGACTTTTGCCGCAACGTCACCAAAGCGCCGTTCACGCATTGCATAATTTGCAATTGCTTCATCCAAATCATCGGCCGTAAAATCTGGCCACAGCGTATCCGTAAAATAAAACTCAGAATAAGCCGACTGCCAAAGCAGGAAATTACTGAGCCTCATCTCACCGCTTGTTCTGATAACAAGATCAGGGTCACTCACCGCATTCAATTGCAATGTGTTGGCAAACATCTCTTCGGTAATTTGACTTTCCGTTATATCGCCGGCAGCAAGCTGTGAGGCTATTTTTTTCGCCGCCAATAAAATCTCTTCGCGACCACCATAGTTAAAGGCGATCTGGAGATTTAGACGATTATTATGCTGCGTCAGATTTTCGGCATGCGCGATTAGCTTCTTCAGTCCAGGTTTTAAATTATCACGACTACCGATGATCCGAACCTTGACCCCTCGGCTATGCAGTTCTTCCAAGTCAGACTTAATATATAGCGATATCAACTCCATCAAAAAATTGACCTCAGTCTTTGGGCGACTCCAATTTTCGGATGAAAAAGCATAAACCGTTAGCGCATCAATGTCGCGCTGTTCCGCAGCACGCACGATTTCACGCGTGGCATCCACGCCGTGCTTGTGCCCTTGAGAGCGAGACATTCCCCGACTTTTCGCCCAACGACCATTACCGTCCATGATAATGGCAATGTGTTTAGGAGCGTTTTTTAAAGGAATTTTTGCCACGAAGGTATCCACTCAATTAAACTTGGCGGATTTCGCCTTCCTTAACAGATAGAAGCGCATCTACTTTAGAGACATACTTATCAGTTAACTCTTGAACGTCTCCAGACAGTTCTTTTGCCTCGTCTTGAGAAATCTCACTGTCTTTTTCGGATTTCTTCAATTGATCCATTCCATCACGGCGTACATTACGAATGGCAACCTTGCCTTGCTCTGCGTATTTGCCGGCGACTTTAACCAATTCCTCGCGGCGCTCTTCATTCAGCTCAGGCAAAGGGACGCGAACAAGCTGACCGTCTGGCATCGGGTTAAGGCCAAGACCAGATTCGCGAATAGCTTTCTCAACTAAGCTCACTTGAGATTTATCCCAAACTTGAACCGCAATCATTCGCGGCTCTGGCACCGTGATCGTACCGACTTGAGATAGTGGCATTGTTTGCCCATAAGCCTCAACCATAACGGGCTCCAACAGGCTCGCGCTGGCGCGCCCTGTTCGCAAACCATTTAGTTCAGTTTTCAGCGTTGTTAATGCGCCTTCCATGCGGCGCTCGATATCTGCTAAATCGATACTCATTTATTTGCTCCCTAAGCTTAAGTCTCGTTTGAACTTTGTCAGGCCTCGTCCGTAACAATTGTACAGGGCCCTTTGCCACTCAAAACATTGCACAAATTCCCGGCCTCATGAATCGAAAAAACAACAATTGGTATTTTGTTTTCGCGGGACAGAGATACCGCAGAGGCATCCATTACTTTGAGGTCTTTCGATAAAACGTCCATGTAACTTAATTTATCGTAACGCTCTGCAGTCTTATTTTTACGCGGATCATCAGAGTAAACACCATCAACGTTTGTGCCTTTCATCAAAGCATCGCAATTGATTTCTGCGGCGCGCAAAGCTGCCGCTGTATCAGTTGTAAAAAAGGGATTACCTGTTCCAGCCGCAAAAATAACAACGCGACCTTTTTCCATATGCCGCATGGCACGCCGCCGAATGTAAGGCTCGCAAACACTTGTCATCGGAATAGCAGATAATACGCGAGTAGCAACACCTGCGCGCTCAAGTGCGTTTTGCATTGCCAGAGCATTCATAACTGTCGCTAACATGCCCATATAATCTGCATTCGATCGGTCCATGCCGTCGGCAGCTCCCGATAGTCCGCGGAATATATTACCACCGCCAATAACAAGCGCCATTTCAACACCAAGCGCTATTGCTGCCTTGACGTCTTTGGCAACGCGATCAACCGTTGCGACGTCAATCCCGTATTGGCCGTCGCCCATGAGCGCCTCGCCCGACACTTTTAAAAGAACACGTTTGAATTGCGGCTTAACTGACATTGGCATATCTCCTCATCGTATCTTCACCGATTCGGGCTTGCCACCACAGATATCTGTCTTAGGCCTTCCCCGCAACAGCAGCAACTTCAGCCGCAAAATCCTCTTCAGGACCTTTTTCAACGCCTTCACCAAGCTCCATGCGAATAAAACCAGCTATCTTAACGCTCGTTCCTAAGCTATCGGCTAAACGCTGTACAACTTCCCCGACGCGACTTTCACCATCAACCACGAAAACTTGTGAATCTAGGACCACTTCTTCATAGAACTTACGAATACGACCCTCAACCATTTTCTCAATAATAGCTTCAGGCTTGCCGCTTTCGCGCGCCTCTGCAATCAGCAAATTGCGCTCACGCTCGACATCAGCAGCATCAAGATCATCCGTAGATGTCGACAAGGGGCTTGTCGCAGCGACATGCATGGCAATTTGACGTGCCAACTCAAGCAGTTTTTCTTTATCACCTGACGATTCTAAGGCCACGAGAACACCGATTTTACCCATGCCCTCAACCGTTTGACCGTGGACGTATTTTGCCACAACGCCGTCAGACACGGATAATTCTGCAGAGCGGCGTACGCTCATGTTTTCTCCGATTGTTCCGACCATTTCTTGCATATGGTCTTCAACTGACTTACCAGCACCCGGGAATTCCGCAGCTAATAGACCTGCATGTCCTCCATCCGTCACCAAACCGACATGTGCAATTTTCTGGACAATGTCCTGAAAAGTCGCATTTCGCGCAACAAAATCAGTTTCTGAATTCACTTCAACAACAACACCTTTAGTGCCTTCTGTTGCCACAACGACAAGGCCCTCTGCCGCGACACGTCCGGCTTTCTTCGCCGCTTTTGCAAGACCTTTGGTGCGCAACCAATCAATTGATGCTTCCATATCACCATTGTTTTCGTTAAGCGCTGTTTTGCAGTCCATCATGCCCGCGCCACTGGCGTCACGCAGTTCTTTAACCATTGAAGCTGTAATATCAGCCATTCCAATCTCCATTATTCATATGACAAGACAATCCAGTAAAATCTGGGCCTACCTATCTTATTAAAAATTATGCGCCTGCTTCAGGAGCGTCAGTCGTTGCCGTTGCCGCTGCCGCTTCTTCGGCAACCGCTTCTTCGACAACTGCTTGCTCTGCAATGACTTCTTCAACAGCTGGCTGGGCCAGCGCACCGAGGTCCACGCCAGAACCGCGCGCACTTTTTTCAATGCCTGAAATCACAGCTTTTGAAATTAATTCGCAATATAATTCGATCGCACGGCTTGCGTCATCATTACCCGGAATTGGATAATCAATCAGGTCAGGGTCGCAATTGCTATCCAAAATAGCGACAACTGGAATGCCCAAAGTTTTTGCCTCGGCTATCGCAATCGCTTCTTTGTTTGTGTCGATAACAAACATCAATTCTGGACGACCGCCCATGTCTTTAATTCCGCCCAGCGCACGCTCAAGCTTTTCGCGCTCACGAGTCAAATTCAAAATTTCTTTTTTGGTCAGACCTTTTGAACCTTCAACCGTTAAGGTTGCGTCCAGATCGCGCAGACGTTTAATCGATTTTGAAATCGTATTCCAATTGGTCAATGTCCCGCCCAACCAACGTGAATTCATAAAATACTGTGCGCACTGCGTTGCATGACGCGCAATTGGTTCCGCTGCCTGGCGTTTTGTACCAACAAAGAGCACGCGACCACCTGCAGCTACAGTTTCTTCAACTTTAACCAATGCTTGGTGCAAAAGTGGAACGGCTTTTGATAAATCCATAACGTGGATGCCATTACGATCGCCAAAAATATAAGGCGCCATTTTAGGGTTCCAGCGTTGTGTTTGGTGACCAAAGTGTACGCCCGCTTCAAGCAATTGACGCATATTAAAATCTGGTAGAGACATAAATATATCCTTCCGTTTCTCCAGTTAATCCGCCGCAGAGCAACATTTGCCGGACCATCCGACAAACACAGGAGCGCCCGGATTGGGCAATCTCTGCGTGAGTGATGACGCGGTTTTAATCAAAAAACATAGCGAGAGCAATAGGCTCGTTCACTAAATGTGCCGAATAACGGCATATAGTGTCATTTATCGACATTTACTGGGCTTTTTAAGGATATTTGACCAAGAATGGTTAAATATCCTCGACATGAACGACGCCACGAATAGCCTTTATCGCGCCTGCAAGCCTCGGGGTTACAGCAAGCGCAACCGGCAATCGCATCTCAACTTCATGCGATCTTGCCATCAAAACAAGAGAGACCTGCCCTACCTTATTTCTCTGCGCTGACTGCTCAGAACCCAATTGCGCTTTTAAGCTAGCGACTGCCTCTGGTGCATCAACAAAAATACGAAGGCCAGCATTCGCGTTAGCAACAACATCATCGACGCCACGAATGGCATTACCAATTAACCTAATTTGCCCTTCCTCACGATCAATCTTCGCTGTTATCACCAATGACTGCCCCACATTGAGGATATCCCGTGCAAAGCCCAAAGTTTCGGAAAAAATTGTAACCTCAAACTGACCTTGGGTATCGGATAGTGTTAAAAAAGCAAACGGCTTTCCGGCTTTGGATTTTCGCTCGTCAAGTTTGAGAAGCGTCCCGGCAATAAGCACTTCACTCTCCGTGCGTTTCTCCAAATCAGCAAACCCAACCACACCGACGCGTTTTAGAGCCCGCGCATAGTCATCCAATGGATGCCCGGAAAGATAAAAACCTATCGCCTTAAACTCATTGGTAAGACGATCTATTTGGGACCAAGCAGGCGCCATTGGAAGGTTTATACTATCCGCGACATCGGCTTCACCGAACAGGTTTTCCTGCTGCGTTTGGCGCTCATTGGCTGCCAAGCTGGCCTCTCCTAAAATAATATCAATACCCGCAAATAAACGCGCTCGGTCTGGCTCAAAGCAATCAAGCGCGCCCGAGAAAATAAGGTATTCGAGTAAACGACGATTTATACCAATGCCGCTTGTACGGCGAGCAAAGTCGACAATATCTTTAAACGGCCCATTGGTCTCTCGCTCTTCGCAAATAATCGACATGGCTTGACTGCCGACATTTCGGATCGCAGATAAGGCATATAAGATGCCGTCTTCACCGAAGCTAAACTGCACTTTTGAGCGGTTAACATTAGGTGATAAAATGTTAATGCCGCGGTTCTCTGCATCTTGCTTAAAGCTTTGAAGTTTATCCGTACGCTCAAAATCGAGAGACATCGACGCTGCAAAAAAAGCTTCAGGGAAATTAGCCTTTATATAAGCCGTTTGATAGGCAATCAGCCCATATGCTGCCGCATGGCTTTTATTAAACCCATATCCCGCAAAACTATTAACTTGGTCGAATATCGTTCCCGCTTGAGTTTGGTCCACACCATTCTTTATCGCACCTTCGATGAACCTTGCTTTTTGAGCATCCATTTCAGCCTGAATTTTTTTACCCATAGCGCGGCGCAAGAGGTCTGCCTCACCCAAAGAATAACCAGATAATACTTGGGCAATTTGCATAACTTGCTCTTGGTAGATCATCACGCCGTAAGTCTCTTCTAATATCGGCTGCAAGCTGGGATGGAGATAGTCTGGCTCTTCCTCGCCTTTTTTACAGCCAATATATCTAGGAATATTATCCATCGGACCAGGCCGATATAAAGCCACCAAAGCGATAATATCTTCCAATGTATCTGGCTTCATACGACGCAAGACATCGCGCATTCCGGCACTTTCAAGCTGGAATACTCCGATCGTATCACCCGCGCCTAAAAGGGCATAAGTTGCCGGGTCATCAAAGGCTATTTCTTTTAAGTCGAGCGTAACCCCCTGCTCGGCTAATAATGAAACAGCTTTTTCAATAACTGTCAGTGTCTTCAAGCCTAAAAAGTCAAATTTCACCAAACCCGCTTGCTCGACGAATTTCATATTAAACTGGGTAACGGGCATTTCAGACTTTGGATCCCGATAAAGCGGGACAAGCTTCTTTAATTGCCGGTCGCCAATCACCAAGCCTGCAGCATGAGTTGAGGCATGTCGGTAAAGTCCCTCGAGTTTCAAACTGATCTTGATCAATTCATCTACACCCGTATCGTTCATCTGCGCCTCTTGCAGGCGCGGTTCCATATCGATCGCTTCTCCCAATGTCACAGGATTAGCCGGGTTATTCGGAACCATTTTGCACAAGCGGTCGATTTGGCCATAAGGCATTTGCAAAACACGCCCAACATCGCGCAATACCGCTCGGGCCTGTAACTTTCCGAAAGTGATGATTTGCGCAACCTGTTCCACGCCGTATTTTTTCTGCACATAGCTAATCACTTCGTCCCGGCGCGACTGACAAAAATCGATATCGAAGTCAGGCATGGAAACCCGTTCAGGGTTCAAGAAACGCTCGAACAGTAGATTAAATCGAAGCGGATCGAGGTCTGTAATCGTCAATGCCCAAGCAACAACTGACCCAGCACCCGAGCCCCGACCTGGCCCGACCGCAATACCTTGAGATTTTGACCACTTTATGAAGTCCGCAACAATTAGGAAGTAACCCGGAAAACCCATTTTATTGATAACATCAAGCTCAAAATCGAGGCGGTCAAAATAGACTTTTTCTTCTTTAGCTAAAGGCACTTCTTGCAAACGCTGCTTCAAACCCTCTCGGGCTTGGTGCGCAAGCTCTTCAGCCTCGTTCTCACATGGGAATGCAGGCAATATAGGTGCTCTGCCCTCAGGACGAGCAGCACATCGTTTGGCGATCTCAATTGTGTTATCAATGGCCTCAGGCAAGTCCGCAAATAATGTGATCATTTCTTCAGGCGACTTTAGACGATGGTCTGGCGTGTAATGGCGGCGGTCGGTTTGATCGACATAAGTGCCATCGGCAATGCAAATCAATGCATCGTGCGCGCGGGCATCCTCCGCGTATAAGAAAAAGCTTTGATTTGTGGCAACAAGTGGCACATTTTGGGCATAAGCAAGTGCAATCAACTTATTTTCAACATCGAAATCCTCAAAATCATTATAGCGCTGCAATTCGGCATAAAAGCGATCTCCAAATATACTCGCCAATCGTTTAAAAATATCCTCAGCATCGCCATCTCGGCGCGCGGCTAATGCCTTATTAACGGGCCCCTCAGGACCTCCGGACAAACAAATAAGCCCCTTATTGAGAGTGCTTAAGCGCTTAATATCGACCCCAACCCGATCTGAGCTATCTAAGTGAGCATCGCTGCACAATGCCATCAGGTTTTCGTACCCGAGCGCGGATTGAGCGTAGAGCGCCACATGACCGAGATCAGTTTCATCATCGAACAGTCGAAGCGCTGTCGCTGTTATTGACTGCACACCGATTGCTGAGAGCTTATCGGCTATCTCCAATGCGCCGAACAAATTATTGCGGTCAGCAATAGCAATTGCAGGCATATAATGCTTTTTACAGGCCTCTACTATTTCTCCTAGGCGAATTGACCCCTCGAGAAGCGAGTAAGGGCTATGAACCCGCAAGTGAACAAATTTTGCTTCCAAGTGAAAGACACCTTAACTGTTTGGCCGTTTAATTTGAGGCCGTTTAATTTGGGGCCATAATGATTTTGGATCCCCAAGACAACTTATGTCTCATCGATAGATACGCGACAAAAACAAAACGCCATGATTCTCATCATGGCGTTGCGTAACAATTGTGTCATCACAGAATGACAACAAAAAAGGGGATAACTTAACCCGCTATGGCTTGTGCGATCGCACCCCACATCATAATCACGAAGCCAAGACCGATAAGCCCAGCAAAAGCGAGAATATCCTCTACAAATTTGTTCATTTCTATCTCCCAAATAAGCCACTGATTCCTAAACATAATGATATATGTTCACCTTTTGTTCTGTTTGTCAAATAAATTATCTCAAGAACTCGATTTTAACGAATCAAAGAACCTAGCTTGTTGAAATAACTTGTATTTTACAGAAACAATAAAAGTCTAAACGATTCTACCATCGCCAAACCTAAGAATACGATCACATTTTTTAGCTAATACTTCATTATGTGTGGCGATAAGCAAAGCCATATTTATGTCACGACATGCTTCAAAAAGATAACTGCTGACAAGATCGCCGGCTTCCTGATCTAGGCTGCCGGTTGGCTCATCGGCAAGTAACACTTTAGGCTGAAGCACAAGCGCACGCGCAATGGCTACCCTTTGCTGTTCTCCGCCAGATAATTGAGAAGGCAAATGATCGGCACGGTCTTTAAGCCCAAGCCGCTCTAACCAAACCTTACTCTTTGTCATAGCGATCGCTGCTGTGTCGCCGTTTATACGGCACGGCATGGCAATATTTTCAAGCGCGCTAAATTCCGGTAATAAATGGTGGAACTGAAACACAAAACCAATTGTGCCTCGACGCATACGTGTCCGTGCGCCATCATCCGCTCCCACAACCTCACCCAGTATTTCAACCTCTCCAGCGCAAGGGGCTTCCAGTAAGCCTGCCAAATGTAACAGTGTCGACTTTCCAGAGCCAGACGGACCGCAAAGCGCCACCTTTTCTCCACTCTTAAGATCAACATTAATGCCCCGCAAAACATGAAGTAACCCGCCTGCCTGAGGATAGCTATGATGCAAATCACGGAGTGCTAAAACATTATTCATAACGTAACGCCTCAACAGGTTCGAGCTTGGCGGCACGCCAAGCGGGGTAGAGCGTCGACAGGAAAGATAATCCAAGCGCCATTCCTACAACCCGCGCGACATCGGCCCAGACAATGGTTGCAGGCAACTCCTTTAGAAAATAAACCTGAGCTGGAAATAAGTTTGCACCCGTTATCCAAATCAAAAATTGTCTTATTTCTTCTATATATACACAAAATATAGAACCTAAAATAACACCAAAAACCGTACCCAAAACGCCAATGCTCGCACCTGTGATAAAGAACACGCGCATAACCATACCGCGCCCGGCCCCCATCGCTCTCAAGATCGCAATATCGCGCCCCTTATCACGCACCAGCATAACCATACCCGAGATGATATTTAGGGCAGCAACAAGCAAAATGAGCGTTAGGATAAGAAACATAACCGTGCGCTCCACCTCAAGCGCCCCCGCAAGCGTTGCATTGGTATTTTTCCAATCGCGCACCCGATATCCAGGCCCAATAGCTCTTGATATAGAAGCACTTATGACCTCTATTTGATCGGGATCATCAACATCAAGCTCAATGACCCCCCCATTTTCCGGGCGCCCAAGAAAACGCGCAAGCGCCCCTATCTCCATAAACATTATATTTGTGTCATAATCGCTAAGACCAATCTCGAAAATAGCACCAATTGTATAGCGCTTAACCTTTGGCAAAGTACCAAATGGCGTCACCGACCCTTGTGGCGTTATTAAAGAAAAACCATCACCAACAGCCAAACCAAAACGCTCCGCCAAGCGCGCACCAATAGCGATGCGTTCTCCATTGGCCAAAGAGTCTAAGTTTCCATATAATATTTTATCTTTAAGTGACTCTAATTCTTTAATATTTTCTACCGAAAGGCCACGGACAATCTGCCCCTGAACATTACCTGAAATCGACACCATGACCTGTCCATCGATCATAGGGCGTGCGCGCACAACCCCCTCCTGCTCAGAAATCGTCACAAGCAAACTGTCTTTATTAGGAAAAATGCCCGTGCGGCTCTCAATCCGCGCATGCCCATTCACACCTAGGATACGCTCGAGTAAGTCAGCGCGAAAACCAGTCATTACAGCCATGACCACAATTAAAGTAGCAACCCCCAGCGAGATGCCTAGAAACGAAATAACGGCAATAACAGAAATATAACTATCACGGCGCTTGGCCCTCAGATAGCGGCGCGCCATGTCCCACTCTAATGCGCTAAAGGCGCCGCTCATTTTGCCGTTTTCGGAGGCTCTGAGAGCCCCTCAAGAGCCTCAGCAAGAGATAAAGAGTATTTCTCCCCTGTTGCTCTATTTTTCACCTCAACCTCGTCAGCAGCTGCCCCGCGCGGCCCAACCACAGCCTGCCAAGGTAGACCGATAAGGTCCATTTGCGAGAATTTTGCGCCAGCGCGCTCATCTCGATCATCATATAATACCTCGATCCCATTTGAGGTCAGGCCATCATATAGTTTTTGGGACAATTCATCTGTAGCCACGTCACCCGGCTTTAGATTTATCAAGCCAACATGGAACGGAGCAACCGACCATGGCCAAATAATACCATCATCATCATGCGACGCCTCAATAATCCCCCCAACAAGGCGCGACACACCAATGCCATATGAGCCGCCATAAAGGGGCACATCAGCTCCATCTGGTCCGGTCACCTTACAATTCATGGCCGCTGCGTATTTTTGACCAAAGTAGAAAATATGGCCAACCTCAATACCCCGCGCCCGAACTTGATGCTCAGATGCAACTTCGCTCTCAAATAATGCCGCGTCGTGCTTCTCATCCGTCCGCGAATAGAGCGATGTAAACTTCTCGACAATCGCCAATAAATCTCCGTCATAGCTTGCGTCTGGTATCGGCAAGTCGAGAATTTGCGCATCACAGAACACTTCGGACTCGCCTGTTTCCGCAAGAATAATAAATTCATGGCTCAAATCTCCGCCAATAGGCCCCGTATCTGCTGCCATCGGCAGAGCCTTAAGCCCTAACCGCGCGAAAGTGCGTAAATAGGCAACAAACATCCGGTAATAGGCTTGGCGCGCCGCTGTTTCGTCGAGATCAAAACTATAACCATCTTTCATTAAAAATTCGCGACCGCGCATGACACCAAAGCGAGGGCGCACTTCATCTCTAAACTTCCATTGAATATGATAAAGGTTGAGCGGCAGCTCTCTATAACTGCGCACATTATCCCGAACAATTTGGGTTATCAGCTCTTCATTTGTTGGCCCATAGACCAAGTCGCGGTCATGGCGATCAGTGATGCGCAGCATTTCTTTGCCATAATCATCATATCGGCCGGACTCGCGCCACAGCTCAGCCGGCTGCAACGTCGACATAAGAACCTCATGCGCTCCCGCACGATTTTGCTCTTCCCTGACGATATTAGATATTTTTTGTAAAACCCGATGCCCGAGTGGTAACCAACTATAAATACCCGCGGCGCTCTGACGAACCATCCCCGCGCGCAACATCAAACGGTGCGAGACAATTTGGGCATCAACTGGATTTTCTTTAATTGTCGGCAAAAAATAGTTGGATAAGCGCATAAAACATCAACCTTCGTTAGAAACCACTTATAACACCTCTAGGCCCCCACGACCAACGGAACAAGAGTCGAAAAAGCAAAAATTACATATTGCCAAGGTAAAATTATCAGGTAATCTTAACAAAGTGTGTAGAGGAGTTTTACTCCTTGGGTTTTGGGAGGAGCCTTCCGATTTTGTCGGATGACACAAAAAGCGAGGCCTAGTTATCTAGGCTTCGCTTTTTTTTGCCTACTCGCTTGGTGTATTAGTTACCCCCGCGCCAAGATCCTTGAACCACGGTGCGGCATCTGGCGATGTTAAAAGCCAATAAACACCAAGATAAAATACAAAAGAAAAGACGGTTGTAATCGCCACACGTTTCCACATTTTGGGAACTGCCGGCGCGCTTTCAGCAGACCCAGGCTCTATACTATCTTCATCTGCCTGGGTACGAATACCGAATGGCAGCACCATGAACAACGTCAAAAACCAAATGATCCCATAAATGGCAAGGCCAAATGTGAAGCCTATTGAAATCATTATACCTGCTCTAACTCAACAAGGGTTCCACTGAAATCTTTCGGGTGCATAAATATAACCGGCTTTCCATGAGCACCAGTTCTAGGCTCGCCTGAACCCGTGATGGTAGCCCCCTTTTCTAGCATACGATCCCGCGCGACATAAATATCATCGACCTCGTAGCACACATGGTGCATGCCACCATTCGGGTTCTTTTTGAGGTAGCTTAAAATAGGGCTATCGTCACCAAGCGGCTCTAATAACTCGATTTTTGTATTTGGCAATTCCACAAATACGGTAATCACGCCATGATCAGGAAGCGGTACCGCTTCTGAAACTGTTGCTCCAAGAGTATCGCGATAAATTGCCGCTGCCGCATCAACATTGGGAACTGCAATCGCCACGTGATTTAAGCGTCCGATCATTTTAAACTCCATTTCCATTTCTAGTGATTAATATAGCTTCATTTTATAATTCGACAAACTGCACATGCACAACCGGTTTCTTGCCCCATTGACGGGCCAGCGTGCGTCGAATGCGTTGCGACATTTCCTCACGCGCGCGCTCCAGCGTAACCCGACCATTATCGGGAATTGATAGCTCGATTGCCTCAAGAACCCAATCTGATAACTTAATACCATCACGATCGCGCTCAGGTAGGCCCGTCAGTGTGACTTGCGGCGCGCCACGCACGCGACCTGAAGCATCAACCGCCATGGCAACGCTAACCACCCCAACATGGGACAGTTTACGCCGACCATCTGAAGGCGCTCCTTTTGAGGGCACGAGAACCTTACCATCGAGATACATGCGCCCCGTCGGTACCGTATCAATATGTTCTGGCAGACCTGGTGCCAATTGCACCATCATGCCGTTTTCAATCACTAAAGCATTTTCAACCCCCAAAGAGAGCGCCAACTCGGCATGGGCAACCAAATGACGCGCCTCGCCATGAACAGGAATAACCGTTTTCGGCCTGACTAAGGCATACATATCTTCAATTTCATCACGACACGGATGCCCAGAAACGTGAATATCATTCCCTTTTGCCACAATCACCTTGATGCCACGTCGTGCCAATTGGTTTTGCAAGGCCATAATTTCAATTTCATTACCCGGAATCATTTTCGAGGAAAAAATAACAGTATCCCCTTTATCCGCAGTTAAATGCGGGTGTTGGTCATTGACCAGCCTTGCCAGCGCTGCCCGAGATTCGCCCTGGCTACCTGTGCACAAAATAAGTAATTTTTCAGGTGGCAAATACCCTGCATCTTCCTCACTTACCGTCGAGGGAAAGTCATCTAGATAGCCAGCTTCCCGCGCCGCATTAAAAATACGGTGCATCCCGCGACCTGCAAGAACAATATGACGGTCATTTAACCTAGCGGCGCGCCCAATACTGGCGAGGCGCGCTACATTAGATGCAAAAGTCGTAACGATAACCCGCGCCTTTTGCTCCGATATGACCTGGCTTAAACCATTAGCCACATCGGCTTCAGAACCAGACCGACCCGCTGATAAAACATTCGTGCTATCGCATATAACAGCCTCAACCCCAGCATCACCAATCGCCTTAAGCCGACCCATATCTCCAGCTTTACCAATCACAGGGTCCGGATCGATCTTCCAATCACCAGTATGTAGATATGTTTTACCACCGCAGCGGATGGCAATCGCCTGCATTTCAGCAATCGAATGGGTTAAGCCAATAAATTCCATATCAAAAGGCCCCAAGCTCAAGGTGCCATTGGGCGCTATGTGGTTAATCTCAGCAATATCATCAATGCCCATTTCGCGCAGTTTTCCTTGCACCAAAGACGCGGTAAATGGTGTTGCATAAATCGGGCATTGAAGCTCCGTCCATAAATGGGCAACGGCGCCAATGTGATCCTCGTGTCCATGGGTTAAAACCAAACCAAGCAGTCTATCTTTTTGTTTCCCAATATAAGATATATCTGGGGTAATCAGCTCCACACCCGGCGTATCATTGCGCCCAAAAGTAACACCCAAATCAACCATCAACCAATCACGAAGGCCCTTGGGTCCAAAGCCATAGAGATTGCAGTTCATGCCAATTTCTCCGGTACCGCCCAGAGGCAGAAATACAAAGCTATCTTTTGTGCTCATTTATTTTTGTCCCATTATATCTGTCACGCCCATCATGAGCTCTGCTTACCATCGACATTAGGGAAATAAACATCACCTGCTGCAATATTTTGCACCTGTCCATCGTCCAATCGTAAGGCCAACTGACCACGCGAGTCTAACCCTTGAAAAACCCCGCTGAGCGTTTCTGTTTCTAAATGGACCTCAATGGGCTCCCCAAGTCCTTTTGCATGCTCCAGCCACGCTTTACGTATTTCCGAAAATCCGTTTGAAAACCATTGACCATAGAAATAGGAAAATTGTTCGGCCAAGATCTGCGCTGCTGAAATATTATTTGGTGGCGTCATTGTCCATTCCCCAATATGGGTCGCTGGATATGGCGTATCGCTCGGATGATGAATGAGATTAACACCCATGCCGATGACCAATTCCCTGATTTCTCCATCTTCAATTGAAGCCGCTTCCAGCAAAATGCCCGAGATTTTGCGGCCGTCGACCAAAACATCGTTGGGCCATTTTAAGCTTACCTTGGGTTTGGTTTCCTTATTGACGCTTTCTTTAACAAGATGAAGAAGTGCCAGTCCACTGACAAAAGATAATTGTGCCGCCGTATCCGCTTTAAACGGTCCTGGCAGAAGTAAACTCACCATTAAATTACCAATAGGAGATTCCCATACCCGCCCACGGCGCCCTCTGCCAGCCGTCTGCCGGTCAGCAATGATCCAACAGGCTTCATTTTGTCCTGACTGAACCCGACGTTTTGCTTCTTCATTCGTGCTATCAACCGCATCGAGAAAGACGAAAGCAGGTGATGTGAGTGCTGACAAATTAAACTCACAATGCCATTGATAAAATAGCCTGCGCACCAGCCGATGTCAGAGCTGTCGCGGCCGCCTGCGCAAACTCTATCAAAGGCTGGGGATACACAAAGAAGAGAAGCGAGAAAGCAGCAAATACGCCAGATATCCAACGTAACTCTGCTGGCGCAGGTTCAATCTTTACATCCGCAGGTTCATCTAAATACATAATCTTTACAATACGTAAGTAATAATAAGCGCCAACGACACTGGCAAGCACACCAAGAATGGCGAGCGGATAGAGGCCCGCTTCGATGGCTGCACGGAACACATAGAACTTGCCAAAAAAACCAGCAAGCGGCGGAATACCCGCCAATGAAAACATCAAGATAGCCATCATCGCCGCTAACGCTGGTTGTGTGCGACTAAGTCCCGCCAGGTCATCAATTTTCTCAACCATCGCATCATCATTTCGAAGCGACAAAATACAAGCAAAGGTACCAAGCGTCATAGCGGCATAAATAGCAATGTAGATAGCCACGCTCGAGAGCCCTTCACTGGTCCCGCTTGCAAAGCCAACAAGAGCAAAACCCATATGCCCAATCGATGAATAGGCCATTAGACGTTTAAAATTTGTTTGTCCGATAGCAGAGAAGGCCCCCAACATCATGCTTGCGATAGACATGAAAATCAGGATTTGCTGCCATGAAGAAATGGCATCTGGAAGCGCAACAAATATGAGGCGCGTGAAGACAGCAAAGCCCGCAATCTTCGGAGCTGCTGCAAATAAAGCGGTTATTGGCGTCGGTGCTCCTTCATAAACATCTGGTGTCCACATGTGAAACGGCACCGCGGAAACTTTAAACGCAAGACCAGCCATAACGAAAACGATACCAACAACCTGCAACATGTTTAGGCTATCATCACCCCCAGATACTTTGGCAATCTCTTCAAACGTGATACCTCCAGAGACACCATACAGGAGTGAACATCCGTATAATAGAAGCCCGGATGATAGCGCTCCAAGCACGAAATATTTTAGGCCGGCCTCTGATGATTTAAGTGACGTTCGGTTCATTGTTGCTAAGACGTAAAGCGCCAAACTTTGAAGCTCGATACCCAAATACATTGCGATTAAGTCATTTGCCGAGATCATCATGCCCATACCAGCCGCCGACAGCAGTACAAGAATAGGGAACTCGAAACGCGCAAGATCTGCACGCTTAAAGTAATCTTGGGCCATGACAATGGATATTGCCAAGGCGCCAAAGGTCAAAACCTTCATAAATCGTGTATAGCCATCGACCACATAACTGCCATTGAAAGCGGTAACAGCATAAGTCTGATGGAAACAAGCAAGGCTCGCTAATAATAAAACGAATACGGAACCCCAGCTTACGATTGGATAAGTATATTTATCACTAAAGGAGCCGACCATTAATAAGCCCATGGCACCAATGAACAGAATAAATTCAGGAAGCGCTGTTACAATATTTTCTAACATGGATATATCCCTATTTCACACTGTCGACGAGCGACGCGCCTGCTGAAATCGCCTGATGGTATTCATTTACAAGCATCTCAATGGATCCGGAAGTCAGCTCAAGAATTGGCATTGGCCAGACACCAAACACCAATGTTGCGAGGATGAGTGGCACAAAAATAAACAATTCAAGCCGCGTTACGTCCTTAATTTCTTCCAGACCCTCATTAGCAATCTTACCAAACACAACCCGCCGATAAAGGCTAAGCGCATACACGGCCGCGAATATAACGCCTGAGGCAGCTAATAAAGCCGTTGTCGTGCTTACTTGAAAGACCCCGATGATCGTAAGGAACTCGCCTACAAAACCTGACGTACCCGGAAGACCAACATTTGCCATTGTAAACAACATAAAGATGGCCGCATAAACGGGCATTCGGTTAACAAGGCCTCCATAGGCCGCTATTTCACGCGTATGCATGCGATCGTAAATGACACCGACACACAAGAAGAGTGCGCCCGAGATCCAACCGTGAGACAACATCTGGAAGACAGCCCCTTGAACACCCTGCTCAGTGCCTGAGAAAATCCCCATTGTTACAAACCCCATATGCGCAACCGATGAATAGGCGATTAGCTTTTTCATATCTTCCTGCGCGAAAGCTACAAGCGATGTATAGACAATTGCGATTGCGCTTAGAGCAAATACCATTGGCGAAAAGAATTCGGATGCGAGCGGAAACATGGGAAGGGAGAAACGCAAAAACCCATACCCACCCATTTTTAGCAACACACCTGCCAAAATGACAGATCCGGCTGTTGGGGCTTCAACATGCGCATCCGGCAACCAAGTGTGGACCGGCCACATTGGCATTTTAACAGCAAATGACGCAAAAAAAGCGAGCCACAGCCAAGTTTGCCAGCTAGCGGCAAACTCATAATTCATCAAATCGGGAATGAATGTGGTGCCCGCCTGCCAATACATTACCATCAGCGCCAATAGCATTAATACTGAACCTAAAAGCGTATATAGGAAAAATTTAAAGCTCGCATAAATACGTCTTCCACCACCCCAAATACCAATAATCAAGAACATTGGTATCAAGCCGCCTTCAAAGAATAGGTAAAAAAGTACGAGGTCTAGCGCACAAAACACACCAATCATCAGTGTTTCGAGCAGCAAAAAAGCTAACATGTATTCACGCACACGTTTGTTAATAGACTTCCAGCTCGCCAAAATACAAAGCGGCATGAGCGACGTCGTTAACACAACGAATAAAACAGAAATTCCGTCCACGCCCATGGCATAATCAATCCCACCACCGAGCCAAGAGAACCTCTCAACGAACTGGAAACCCGCCATCGAACTGTCAAACTCAGAGAGCATAAAGACGGATAAGATGAGCGTTACGATAGATGTCCATAAGGCAACTGATCTAGAATTTGCTGCAACAATCTCATCCGAGCCACGAATGAGCAAAATAAACAATACGCCGACCAAAGGTAGGAACGTGATTGTTGAGAGTATTGGCCAATTCATATTAATGTCCTCCCCCGAGTATAAACCAGCTTACAAAGCCAGCAATCCCGAGCAACATAACGAAGGCGTAATGGTAAACATAACCCGTCTGGAGCTTCACAAATTGACCCGTTATACGAATAACCGATTGCGCAATGCCGTCAGGCCCTAAACCATCAATAACGGTGCCATCCCCTTTTTTCCATAACGTATGGCCTAACCAGCGCACAGGGCGAACAATCAGGAAATCATAAATCTCGTCCACATACCATTTATTGAGTAAAAAATTATAAAGTAGCACTTGGCTTTCAGCGATTTTGGACGGAAGGTCCGGTCGGCGAATGTAAAAATACCAAGCGGCACAAAATCCCGTAATCATCATAATAAGAGGGGAATAAACAACCAATGCAGGTACATTCTTGAGGTCGACAAGAATAGTATTCTCAGCATTAGTGAAAATACTTCCGCTCCAAAACGCTGCTTGCTCGGTGCCTATAAAGCTTCCGGCAAAAACAGCACCGGCAAATAATGCGCCGATGCTCAAAATGATCAGCGGAACAGACATAACGGCGGGCGCTTCGTGAACATGACTTAATGTTTCATTAGAGCAACGTGGCAATCCATGGAATGTGAGAAAAATCAGGCGCCAAGAATAAAATGACGTAAACAAAGCGGCAACGACCAGCAAGCTAAATGCAAACATGTGAGGACCTATTTGGCCAGCAAATGCTGCCTCGATAATAGCATCTTTTGAGTAATAGCCTGCTGTTAATGGAAAACCAGTCAGCGCAATCGTCCCAATCAGCATCATCAACCAAGTGAGAGGAATCATTTGGCGCAAACCGCCCATATTTCGCATATCTTGCTCGTGATGCATCGCATGAATAACGGAGCCAGCCCCTAAAAATAATAGTGCTTTGAAAAAGGCATGTGTGAAAAGATGGAACATCGCTGCCTGATAGGCCCCAACGCCCAAAGCCACGAACATATATCCAAGCTGCGAACAGGTTGAATAAGCAATAACTCGCTTGATGTCATTTTGAACCAGACCGACCGTCGCTGCAAAAAATGCCGTAATTGCGCCAACGATCGTCACCACGGTAAGAGCCGTCGGCGACAATTCGAATAAAGGGGAGCAACGCGCAACCAAAAACACACCAGCTGTCACCATCGTCGCCGCATGAATAAGTGCGGACACAGGTGTTGGCCCCTCCATCGCGTCTGGCAACCATGTGTGCAGCAAGAATTGAGCTGACTTACCCATCGCACCCATGAACAATAATAAGCAGATGGTATCAAGTAACGGAACCATGAACCCAGCAAATTCAAACTTACCATCTGCCAAAGCAGGTGCCGACGCAAAGACCGTGTCAAATGACAAAGAGCCTGTCGCCAAATAAATTGCCGCCATCCCTAAAATCAAGCCGAAGTCACCAACACGATTAACCACAAAGGCTTTAATCGCCGCCGCATTGGCCGACGGTTTTTTATAGTAAAACCCAATCAACAGATAACTTGCGAGGCCCACGCCTTCCCAACCGAAGAATAACTGAACAAAATTATCAGCGGTTACGAGCATAAGCATCATAAATGTAAAAAGTGATAAGTAAGCGAAAAAGCGTGCACGATAAGGATCATCATGCATGTAACCAATCGAATAAATATGAACGAGAGACGACACGCCTGTGATTACCACCAACATAACGCTAGTCAGTGTATCAATCCGTAATTGCCAATCTATCTGCAATGAACCCGAGCTGATCCAAGACAGAACATGTACGCGCGCTTGTGTGTCGCCAAAGCCCACATCAAAAAACGTTATAACAGACAGCAAGGCCGAGATAACCAAAAGAGAGGATGTTATGACCTCTGAGGCGCGATGCCCAATTTGACGTCCAAACAAGCCCGCGATAAGCGCACCGATGAGGGGAAGAAAAACAATCGCCTGATACATAAGTTAGCCCTTCATCTGACTGACGTCTTCGACGGCTATACCGCCGCGATTACGGAAATAGACAACCAAAATAGCGAGCCCGATAGCAGCCTCTGCCGCAGCAACCGTAAGCACTAAGAGTGCGAAAACCTGCCCCATCATATCCCCCAAAAAGGCAGAAAACGCCACGAGGTTGATATTCACAGCTAAAAGCATCAATTCAATTGCCATTAAAATAACGATGATATTTTTACGATTGAGAAATATACCAAATATCCCAATGGTAAATAGGATCGCGGCAAGTGTTAAATAATGTGTTAAGCCGATGCTCATCTCATAATTCCTTTAAAGGCCTTGGCCAGGCTTGACGTCCACCAACTCAACGCCATCTTTCTTCGTGCGCGCATTTTGCTTGGCAATATTTTGTTTGCGCGGCGATGGGCGCGTCTCGAGTGTCAAAACAATAGCGCCAATCATCGCAACCAGTAAAATGGCACCCGCAGCTTGGAAATAATAAATATGGTCCGTGTAAAGAATTAAACCTAAGGCTTCCGTATTGGTCATACCCTCGGGCGTCGCATTAGGAAGTGCGGAGCCACCAGCTATGAGCGACGACGCATAAAGCATGATCAGCTCAATAAGAAGGATCAGACCAACCGTTGCGCCGATTGGGAGGTATTGCAAAAATCCCTCATTAAGTTCGGCAAAATCGATATCCAACATCATGACAACGAACAAGAAGAGAACTGCAACAGCACCGACATAAACGACAACTAAGATAAGCGCCAAAAATTCAGCCCCCATGAGGACAAAAAGCCCAGCTGCGTTAAAGAAGGTCAAAATCAGGAAAAGTACCGAATAAACCGGATTACGCGATGCGACAACCATAAAGGCGCTGGCGACACTAACGCCTGATAAAATATAAAAAACAAGTGAGGTAATATCCATGACCTAACCTTAACGATATGGAGCATCTAGCTCGAGATTTTTGGCGATTTCGACTTCCCAACGATCACCGTTGGATAATAATTTGTCTTTATCGTAAATTAGTTCTTCACGCGTCTCAGTAGCAAACTCAAAGTTTGGTCCCTCAACAATAGCGTCTACCGGACAGGCTTCTTGGCATAGTCCACAGTAAATACATTTCACCATATCAATGTCATACCGAATGGTGCGGCGCGTGCCATCATTGTTTCGCGGTCCAGCTTCAATCGTGATGGCTTGCGCTGGGCAAACTGCCTCGCATAATTTACAAGCAATACAACGCTCTTGCCCATTGGGATAACGGCGCAATGCGTGCTCACCACGAAAGCGAGGGCTCAAAGGCCCTTTTTCATAAGGATAGTTAATTGTTGACTTCCTCGCGAAGAAATAACGCATTGCCAATACAAACGCCGAAACAAATTCAGCGAGTAGTAAAGAGCGAGCTGTGCGATCTAAAAAATTCATTTTAACTCCCTACTGTGCCATTCCAGAAAATTGCAGAAAACCTGCCGTTAAAACGACCCACAGCAATGAAATCGGCAAGAAGACTTTCCAACCAAGACGCATAAGCTGGTCATAGCGATAACGTGGCACAATTGCCTTAACCATGGCGAACATGAAAAAGACAAAGCATATTTTTAGAACAAACCAAACTACGCCCGGTATCCATGTGAAAATAGCAATATCTGCAGGCGGCAACCAACCACCCAAAAACAGAATCGTGGTCATGGCACACATAAGAATAATATTTGCCAATTCACCGATCATGAAAACGACATAAGGCGTTGACGCATATTCTGTCATAAAACCTGATACCAATTCAGACTCAGCCTCGGGCAAATCAAATGGTGGACGGTTGGTTTCAGCCAACGCCGAGATAAAGAACACCACAAACATTGGAAAAAGCGGCACCGCAAACCACACCGTCTTTTGTGCCATCACAATGTCAGATAAGTTTAACGACCCAACGCATAATAGAACGGTGATAATCACGAGCCCAATAGAGACCTCGTAAGACACCATCTGCGCCGCTGAGCGCAATGCACCGAGAAAAGGATATTTAGAGTTAGAGGCCCACCCCCCCATAATCACCCCATAGACACCCAGAGATGAAATGGCGAATATATAGAGAACGCCCACATTTATATCCGCAACTGCCCAGCCTTCGCTTACCGGAATAACCGCCCAAGCGCTTAATGCTAGAAATAACGTGATGAATGGAGCCAATAAAAATACAAATTTATCCGATGTCGTCGGAATGATGACTTCTTTAAACAAATATTTGAAAATATCTGCGAAGCTTTGCAATAAACCAAATGGTCCAACAACGTTTGGACCACGGCGCATTTGAACAGCCGCCCAAATTTTTCGGTCTGCATACATGAAGAACGCGAGCGAAACGAGCAAAACCAAAATAATCGCCAAGCTGTGCGCTGTAACCAATAATGTCGGCCAGAAATAAGTATCAAAGAAGCTATTATCCATGCGTTAAGCTCCTAATGTCTTACGTTCAGAACGCGAGCGCGCACAATCAGCCATTGTGGTTGAGGCACGCGCGATAGGGTTTGTGAAGAAATATTGCTCGCCAACTGAAGAAACTGCATTTTCTAATGCCCCAGCTGATATCTCGCCACCATTGAGTTTTTCAGCTTTCCCTGCTGAACTCAAGGTGTCGAGCTCTGCCAACTGAGGCGCCAGCGCGAACATTGCAGCGCGCAATTGCTCGAGCGTATCAAATGGTAAAGCCATGTTTAGAGCACCAGAAATAGCACGAAAAATCTTCCAATCTTCCCTCGCCTCACCCGGTGGCAATGTCGCGCGCTCTGTCATTTGTGCGCGGCCTTCCGTATTTACATAAATGGCTTGTTTCTCAGTGTAAGCCGCAGCTGGTAAAATAATATCAGCGCGGGTCGCGCCTGCATCGCCATGCGAACCGACATATATCACAAAACTCTTACCCAGCGCGCTCATGTCAATCTCATCGGCACCAAGTAATATAACAGTCTTGATGTTACCAGCCTGAGCACCGTCCAAAATAGACTGCGTGTCCAAGCCGCCATCAGTTGGCACGAACCCAATATCAAGCCCCCCCACGCGGCCTGCCGCATGATGAAGGACATTAAAGCCATTCCAATCGTCTCTCACAGCACCAATTTTATTGGCTAGATCAAGCGCGAGATCAAAGATCGCCGCTCCATCCTTGCGGCTTAAGACAGCCTCTCCAATAATAATCATTGGCTTCTTAGCCATCTCGAGCGCTTTAAAAAACTCTGACTTGCCCGCAGCTAGGTCAGAAAGGCTTGTCGCATCCACGCCTAAATAAGTGGTCGGATACGTTAAATCGACGTTTTCACCGATCATGCCGACTGGGAAACCACCCATACGCCAGCGTTTACGAATGCGGGCGTTCAGAACGGTCGCCTCTAAACGTGGGTTTGAACCTATGATTAATAAAGCGTCGGCGTCTTCGATACCGTCAATGCTTGTATTAAAAATATAATTGGCCCGAGGACCCACCAAAGCTGACCCAGCTGGGCGGCAATCCATATTATTTGAACCGATCGCTTGCATAAGGCCTTTGAGCGCAAATTGCGCCTCAGTATCAGCGAGATCACCGGCAAGCGCGGCAACTTCGTTCCCAGCCTGAAGACGCTCCGCCGTTGCCGCAAGCGCCTCATCCCAAGACACCGGCACAAGCGACCCATCGCGACGAATATATGGCTGATCAAGACGTTGTCGGTTTATACCATCCCACACAAAACGAGACTTATCGCTCAGCCACTCTTCATTAACACTGTCATGATTACGGGGCATAATGCGCATGACTTCGCGTCCGCGCGCATCTACGCGAATATTGCTACCAACGGCGTCCATAATATCGATGGTTTCTGTTTTCTTAAGTTCCCAAGGGCGTGCCGAAAATGCATATGGCTTTGATGTCAAAGCGCCAACAGGACATAAGTCAATCACATTGCCCGATAATTCGCTATCCAAAGACGCCTCAAGATAGGTCGTGATTTCCATGCTTTCGCCGCGGCCGATGGCGCCTATTTCCGGCACACCTGCTACTTCAGTTGAAAACCGAATACAACGCGTACAATGGATGCAACGCGTCATGACCGTATTGACCAATGGCCCCATGTTCTTTTCTTCAACCGCGCGCTTGTTATCGGCAAAGCGGCTCGCGTCATGGCCATATCCAAGTGCTTGGTCTTGTAAATCGCATTCACCACCCTGATCGCATATTGGACAATCGAGCGGATGGTTAATCAGCAAAAACTCCATCACCCCTTCGCGCGCAGCTTTAACCGTATCACTTTTCGTGCTGACAACCATGTCTGGCGCCACAGGCATTGCGCAGCTCGCCACAGGTTTAGGCGCGCGCTCTACTTCGACCAAACACATGCGGCAATTGCCAGCCACCGATAGGCGTTCATGATAACAAAACCGTGGTATTTCAGCGCCGGCTTCTTCGCAAGCCTGTAAAATAGACGTCCCGGCAGGGACGTCGACTTGGACACCATCAACCGTCACTTTGACGAGATCACTCATTCAGCAGCCTCCGCAATACCAGTTTTCAAACGCGCCTCAATAACAGGACGGAAGTGACGAATAAGCCCCTGGACCGGCCAAGCAGCAGCGTCGCCCAACGCACAGATTGTATGACCTTCGATTTGCTTGCTCACTTTGAGCAAAACATCAATTTCTTCAGGTCTTGCATCACCGATCGCCATGCGCTCAAGAACGCGCCACATCCAACCCGTTCCCTCACGGCAAGGCGTGCACTGACCGCAACTCTCGTGCTTATAAAAATGGGAAATGCGCGCAATTGCTTTAACAATATCTGTCGATTTATCCATTACAATGACAGCGGCAGTTCCAAGTCCAGACTGAACGGCTTTTAAACTGTCAAAGTCCATTAAAACCGTGTCACAAATATCTTTGGGCAGAAGCGGGACCGATGACCCACCAGGAATAACGGCCAATAGATTATCCCAACCACCGCGCACACCACCAGCGTGGCGCTCAAGCAGCTCCTTTAAAGGAATGCCCATTTCTTCTTCAACGTTACAGGGGTTATTCACATGGCCTGAAATACAGAATAATTTTGTACCGGTATTACCCTCGCGGCCAAGCCCAGAAAACCATGACCCGCCACGGCGCAAAATGGTCGGCGCAACAGCAATACTCTCAACATTATTAACAGTCGTTGGGCAACCATATAAACCCATGTTTGCAGGAAATGGCGGCTTGAGGCGCGGCATGCCTTTTTTGCCTTCGAGACTCTCAATCAGCGCTGTCTCTTCACCACAAATATAAGCACCCGCACCATGGTGCACATAAAGGTCAAAGTCCCAACCCGAACCGGCAGCATTTTTACCTAGCAAGCCCGCATCATAAGCTTCGTCGACCGCACGCTGAAGCGCTTCGCGCTCGCGAATGAATTCACCGCGCACATAAATATAACAAGCATGCGCACCCATGGCGAAACTTGCAACCAAGCACCCCTCAATTAATTTATGCGGCTCATGACGAAGAATATCACGGTCCTTGCAGGTGCCTGGTTCAGACTCGTCCGCATTGACGACCAGATAATGCGGACGCCCGTCATTTTCCTTCGGCATGAAGGACCATTTCAAACCCGTTGGAAATCCAGCTCCGCCCCGACCACGTAAACCAGAAGCTTTCATCTCTTCTATAATGCCATCCCGACCTCTTTTTATAAGAGAGGCCGTCTCGTCCCAGTCACCGCGTTTTCTGGCCGATGCGAGATCCGCGCCATCAAAGCCATAAATATTACTAAAAATCCGGTCTTTATCTTCGAGCATTACGCATCACCCTTTAATACGGTTGGTCCACCTTCTGGTTCAGATGCACGACGAGAATTTTGAGGCCCAGTCGCCACATCCTTGCCTGATTGCAAATCTCTCAAAATTTGCTCAAAGCCCTCTGCCGTCAAATCTTCGTAAAAATCTTCATTAATCTGAACCATCGGCGCATTCACACAAGCGCCGAGGCACTCCACCTCGAGCCAACTTAATGCACCATCCTCGGTTACATCGCCCTGCTCACCGATCACCTCGCGGCAAACAGCTTTGAGGTCGTCAGCTCCGCGCAACCAGCATGGCGTTGTACCACAAAGTTGCACAAAATGACGTCCAACCGGTTGAAGGCTAAACATCGTATAAAACGTTGCAATTTCCAGTGCACGCATGTGCGGCATGTCTAAACGTTCGGCAACAAATCGAATAGCGGGCTCTGGAAGCCAGCCTCCGCATTGTTTTTGGGCCTGCCATAGCAAAGGAATAATAGCGCTTGCCTGACGCCCCTCAGGGTATTTAGAAATTTGCCCTTTTGCCCACTCTTCATTTTCCTGGGTAAATGCAAACTCTGTCGGCTGTTCAGTGTGAAGACGACGAACACTCATCGGTCAACCTCCCCAAATACAATGTCAAGTGAACCTAAAATGGCGGATACATCTGCCAACATATGACCACGGCACAAATAATCCATGGCCTGCAAATGTGCATAACCAGGCGCCCGAATTTTGCATCGGTATGGCTTATTGGAGCCATCTGCAACCAGATAAACCCCAAATTCACCCTTTGGCGCTTCTACGGCTGTATAAACTTCGCCTGCTGGCACATGGTAGCCTTCAGTATACAGTTTGAAGTGATGGATGAGAGCTTCCATCGAGCGCTTCATCTCGCCACGCTTTGGTGGGACGATCTTGCCATCGGTCGCAGAAATAGGGCCATCGGGCATTTTCTCAATACATTGCTTCATAATACGAATGGACTGGCGACATTCCTCCACGCGCACTAAATACCGATCATAACAGTCGCCATTTTTTCCAAGCGCAATATCAAAATCAAAATCGCTATAAGCTTCATAGGGCTGCGAACGGCGCAAGTCCCAAGCTAAACCGGATCCACGCGCCATGACACCGGTTAAGCCCCAGCTCTCAATATCGCTGCGCGAAACAATGCCAATATCAACATTACGCTGCTTAAAGATGCGGTTATTGGTTAGCAAGCCTTCAATATCATCCATCACCTTTAAAAATGGATCACAGAAGTCATAAATATCACTGATCAAGTCATTGGGGAGGTCTTGGTGAACCCCACCTGGCCGAAAATACGCTGCGTGCAATCTCGCGCCACTTGCCCGCTCATAAAATATCATCAACTTCTCGCGCTCTTCAAAGCCCCAAAGGGGTGGCGTCAACGCACCCACATCGAGCGCTTGCGTGGTGATATTAAGCAAATGGCTCAAAATGCGGCCAATCTCAGAGTATAGCACCCGAATATACTGACCCCGCTTTGGAACCGAAATTCCCAATAGTTTTTCAACGGCCAAGGCAAAAGCATGCTCTTGATTCATTGGCGCAACATAATCTAGACGGTCAAAATAAGGCACAGCCTGCAGAAACGTTTTATGCTCGATGAGCTTTTCAGTGCCACGGTGCAAGAGACCAATATGTGGGTCTACGCGCTCTACAACCTCGCCATCTAGATCCATAACCAACCGCAAAACACCATGCGCTGCGGGGTGCTGAGGGCCAAAATTGATTGTAAATTTACGATCATCAATAGCGTTTGACATAACTACTCTTCTCCCGTCGCGACGTCAGCTTTTTCATCGCCCGGTAAGCGCATATTGGCGCCTTCCCACGGGCTCTCAAAGTCAAAATCGCGGAACTCTTGAATAAGGCTTACAGGTTCATAAACAACCTTTTTGGCGTCATCATCATAGCGCACTTCTACGTGCCCACTCAAAGGAAAGTCTTTACGTAAAGGGTAACCTTCGAAGCCGTAATCCGTCAGCAGTCGACGCAAATCAGGGTGCCCCGAGAAACGAATGCCGTACATATCGAAAGCCTCGCGCTCAAACCAATTGGCAGTGTCATAAAGATCAACCACACTAGGCACCAACATATCGTCACTTGCCGCTAATTTGACGCGAATACGTTGATTTTGGGTCATCGATAGTAAGTGATAAACCACCTCGAAACGCCATGTCCGATCCGGATAGTCTGCTCCGCACACATCCATCAACTGCGCAAATTCGCACATTGGTTCATCGCGCAAGAATTTCAACACGGCAACAATAGAACCCGCACTCGTCTCAACATTTAATTCACCGAACGCAATCCATACACGGGCGACCTTATCGCCGAGTTTGCCCTCAATATGGCTTGCCAAGTCTTGTAGATTAGAACTCACGAGATAAGCCTTTCTGACTAGCGTTCAATATTACCGGTACGGCGGATTTTTTTCTGAAGCAGAAGTACGCCATATAAAAGCGCCTCCGCTGTTGGCGGGCAACCGGGTACGTATATGTCGACCGGCACAACACGATCACAGCCACGAACCACCGAATAGCTATAATGGTAATAACCGCCACCATTTGCACAAGAACCCATCGATATCACATAGCGTGGTTCCGGCATTTGATCGTAAACTTTTCTTAGCGCCGGCGCCATTTTATTGGTCAGCGTACCCGCCACAATCATAACATCAGATTGACGCGGGGAGGCACGCGGCGCGAAACCAAAGCGCTCAACATCATAGCGCGGCATTGAGGTGTGCATCATCTCGACAGCGCAGCACGCCAGACCAAATGTCATCCAATGCAATGAACCTGTACGAGACCAATTAATCAGGTCATCGATTGACGTCATGACGAACCCCTTATCGGCAAGCTGATCGGCGACCTGACCATAATACGGGTCTGCCATTGGCGCTGGGCGCCTTTCCTTACTTATTTCCGTCTTAGCCATTTTCGTACTTTCTTATATGCTTCGCTGAGTTAATGGATGAGAATGAAACAGCCCTATCGAGCCCCCATTAATGCCACTCCAGCGCCCCTTTACGCCACTCATAAATAAACCCAACCGTTAAAACGCCGAGGAAAAACATCATCGACCAAAACCCGAATAACCCCACATCCCCAAAGGCAACCGCCCAAGGAAACAAGAAGGCTACTTCAAGGTCAAAAATGATAAATAAAATTGCCACCAGATAAAATTTTACGTCAAATTTCATACGCGCGTCGTCGAAGGCCTCAAAGCCGCACTCATATGGCGCCAACTTCTCCGGATCGGGCGACGAAGGCGCGATAATCATGGGCACAACGAGTAAAGCCAAACTAATAACGGCAGATAACGCCATGAAAATGAGAATAGGAAAATAGTCTGCCAATAATTCCTGCATTGTCATTCCCCACTCACCGCGAGGTTCCCTGATTACAAACGGATGCTTTAAAGCCTGCCACGCGTCAATAAATATGACGAAACGTGATATACAGTCAAAACATCCATATTAAGCGCATTAAACCAGCGCAATATAAGAACCTTAAAAGAGATAAATCAGATTCGCTTTAAGGCTCAACTTTCGGGCGGAGTATATGCCTGCAAAGGCATGATGCAAGCCTAAACCTTCATAAAATCATGTTTTTTTATACTTTCATCCTCATGGACGAAAAGTTTCAAAAACGCGCCTCGTTTGGCCTAATGAAGCAAGCGTTTTGACGCACAGGCGACTGTATTTGGGTTGATGCCCGCAAACACGGAGATATCCTGCTCGAAGCGATGATACTTGCATGCCTCAACGCTTTCATATGCCTTGGTAAGGCAAGATATGATCGGCATATGCCTTTGTAAAACAAGATATGGTCGGGAGGTTTTGGGGAAGTAAATAGAGAATCTAGAGTATTTTCTCGCGAAGAAAGTGGCGGGAGTGACGGGACTCGAACCCGCGGCCTCTGGCGTGACAGGCCAGCGCTCTAACCAACTGAGCTA
>ENA-OUOG01000856-OUOG01000856.1-marine-metagenome-genome-assembly--contig:-NODE-856-length-38052-cov-5.339882_pt1 | contig 38052 bp, 23 predicted proteins | sample MGYA00248635_ERZ508505 | MGnify/ENA primary metagenome ERZ508505 (study PRJEB26176, sample SAMN06267871) | marine metagenome | isolation source: Saanich Inlet, British Columbia, Canada | place: Pacific... | reverse complement strand
CTGTGCGCGTGGCGGTCCAAAACGCCATCTTCGAAATCTTTTCGCTCCGCCTTAGACGCGCGCGACGCCATCTCGTCCCGGTCGGGAAGCATAGACGCGCCGGAGAGCGCCTTTGCGATCCAACGCGCCTGCGCCTCGAACTGCGGGAACGGGACGACTTTCCACGGCAGCCCGATGAACGACAGGCTCGGTCCGGACGCGGGAGGGAAGACGTGCTCGAACAACGGCGCGACGCGGTTATCAAACGCGCGAGGCACGAGATCATCAGATCCTTCTTTCTGAAACGTCTCTTCGTGAAACGACGCGAAGAACGGGAACGTCACGTGGTAGCCCGTGGCGTACAGCACGACGTCCACGTCGTGCGTTTTGGACCCGTCCTCGAACAACACCCCCGAGGTTTCGGGAAGCAGCTCTTTGATTCCTGAAGCGCGGGACATGTTTTCGGGGTAGGAGTCCAGCGGGAAATCCCCCCGCGACGCGTCGCTCGGCTTCACGAAGCCTCTCGACGCGAGGGTCACGTGTTTCGCGACGGAGGCGATCTCGCGCGACAGGTCCTCGCCGGAGGCCATCGCGCCGAGCACCACCACCGTCTTCCCCCGGAACGAAAAACGGTCGCCCTCCGGCGTTCGGTAGTTGTGCGAGTGCATCTGCGTCCCGGGCCAACCGTCCGATCCGGGGATCGTCGGGCTCCGCGGCTCGGAGTAGTGGCCGTTACACACGACCACGGCGTCGAACGCGGATCGATCCGTCGATCGGTCTTCGTCCATCTTCGAGCTCGCTTCGTTCGCGACACACGCGGGCTCGGTCTGGACCAGCCACCGAGGACCCCACCGTTCGAGGTCGACGTCCTCCGCGGAGGAGGCGGACGACGTCTCGATTGGAGTCACCGAGACGACGCGCGTGTTCAGGCGGACGACGTTCCGGATCCGGTGGTGGTCGGCGTACGCGTCGAGGTACGCGCGAACCTCCGCGTGCCCGGGAAAGCGCCTGATGTCGTCCGTGAAGGCGCGCGTGAACGGGAAGCTGGCGAAGCCCATCACCTCGCGGGGCAGATTCGTGCGCAGGCTCGCGTACACGCTGCTGTGCACTCGCTTGGCTCGGTTCGCGTCCGCGCCCGTCAAGTCATCCTCCACGTCCGCGTCGTACACCCACACGCCCCCCAGCTCGGCGCCCTGCTCGAAGACCACCGCGTCGTGGCCCTCGAGCGTGAGCTCGCGCGCGGCGGCGAGGCCGGCGGCGCCCGCGCCGATCACGGCGACGCGCGCGCGTCGGCGCCCCGCCGTCTCCGGCGCGGACGCGCCAGCCTCGGAAGCCATGCACGCGAGACGCGCGCGTCCGCCCGCGGCGAACGAGGGGAGAGGGGCGCGGCTTCGCCGCGCGAGCGTCGCGCGGCTCGAGGCCGAGCGCGGCGCCGATAGGACCAGCCGCGAGGGACTCGCGCGAAGGGCGCGTGCGCTCGCCAACATCGATGCGCCGCGCGCCGCCCGCTGTGGCAGAGAAGAAGCGCAGTTTCTGCCAGGCCACGAGATTTCTGAGCGGACGCCACGTGTCCACGACGACTCTCCGTGACGTCGCGCTTCGCGCGCACTTCGAGATGCACGCCGCCTCGAGAGCCGTCTCGGGGACGTTCGCGTCCCCCTCCCGCGCGTCCCACGCCTCTCGCGCCCCCCCTCCCCGCGCGCGCTTCGCCCCCCGCGCGTCCGCCGGCGCGGGCGACGTCGCGGGCGCGCTCTTCTCCACGGACAAGCGACCCATCATCTTGTTCGACGGCGTGTGCAACCTGTGCAACGGCGGGGTGAACTTGGCGCTCGACCTGGACCCGCCCGGCAAGCTGCGGTTCGCGGCGTTGCAGTCGGACGCGGGACGCGCGTTGCTGGCGCGCGCGGGACGAGACCCGAGCGACATCTCCAGCATCGTGCTCGTGGAGGAGCACGGCGCGTACGTCAAGTCGGACGCGGTGCTTCGCATCGCGACGTACCTCGAGAACCCGGCGCTCCCGGCGGCGGCGGCGCTCGGCATGTTCTTCCCTGAACAACTGCGCGACGCGGTGTACGACCTGGTCGCGGCCAACAGATACGAGCTTTTAGGCATGAAGGACGAGTGCAGGCTGGGGGATGACAGGTTCGACGACAGGTTCGTCGCCGACGCGCCGAACAGAGGCGAGTGACGCGCGTGCGGGCGAGGTTGGTTTCATTTTTTTCAGTTTTTACACTGTAGACGACTAAACGCTGTTCCTAAACTGATACTGTAGACTACACACGCTCTATCGCGCTATCTATGAAACTACGGTTCACGCCGGGCGTCACACAAGAGGCCTCACACCGCGGATGATGCATCGCGCGCTCTCCCCCGCGAGTCTCCGGAAATGCGCGTCTCCGCGAGTTCCAACAAACGCGCCGCCGCGTCGCGGTCGCGCCGCCGGTCGCGCCGCCGGTCGCGCCGCCGCCGGTCGCGCTCCGCCCTCGACGACTCTTCTCTGTCGTCGGCGCGCCCGCGCGCTTGTCTGTCGCCCGTCACGTAGTACGCGCGGTGACCCTCGCCCCCCTCCCCCTCGTCCTCATTTCGCGATGCACCACCTCCCATCGCGTGCGCGGAGTTGATATACGACGCGCCGCGCGGAGGTAACTCCGCGCGATGACCGCGATGACCGAGAGTACGCGCGGCGGGAAAGGCCTCCTCTCGCGCGAGTCTCGCGTTTGGAAAGCACGAAGGTTTTTGTCCCCTGGACCAGTACGTGGCGGCGAGGACGCACGCGAACGAGAGCAGAAGCAGGAACGACGCCGCGCTCGCGTGTTCGCGCGCGCTCGGTCCGAAGTCGTACGAGCATTTAGTCAGCGCGCCGGCCACGACGCGCGGGTCGCGCGACGAACGCACCGTCACCGCCAACGGAAGCGACGAGATTCTCGACGAGATACTCGACGACTCGGCGTCGTCGGGCGTCGGCGGAGTAGCGCCCTCCGGCGACGCGCAGAACGCGCGCACGGCCTCTGCCGTTTCCCACTCCGCGCGAGACACCGCATCTGTGTGGTACCGCAACGCGCACCCCTCGTCCGTGGGGACGCGCAGAGGTAACGTCTTCGGAGGGTTTACCGGAGAAGACGTTTCGGACCCGGGGCTTCCTCCGCCGAACGCCTCTTCCTCCACGACGAGCTCGGCGTGTTTGACCCACGCGCGTCGCGCGACGAAGCGCCGCCCCGATTTCGGCGTTTCGCACGCCGCTTTGCACCTCGCGGAGGCGTCCGCGGAGGCGCGCGTTTGGACTTCCACGCACGCGTCGCAGTCCACGCGGTCGCGCGCGGAGACGAGCGAGTGCGACCAGACGGCGCACGCGAAGGGCGCGAACGCGACGGCGCGGCCGTCGACGCCGGCGGGGCCGACGTTTGGAGGCGCCGCGCCCGCGTGATTGTGATTCGAGTATCCGACGACGAACGTGACCAAGACGCCGGGCGGTACCAGGATGGAGTTGAAGTCGGTGTTGTTGTCGGTGTCCGTTGTTCGCGGGATGCTCGCGTACAACACGTGCGTGCTGCGCACGCGCACGACGTCGTCCCGCGCGTCCGAGATCTCCGCCGGGACGACGGCGGAGATCTCGGAGAAGCGCTCGGTGCCGTTTCGCGGGACGAGCGGCGTCGGCGCGCCGTTCACGCGCAGCTCGAGCCCGCGCGTTTTGTTCGCGAACGCGGCGCTGCCGCCGAAGCGCCACGACGTCGCCGCCGAGTTGTACGCGGGGAGTCTGTCCGAGCGCGTGTTCTCCAGGGCGTCCACCAAACGCTCCACCCCGAGCGTCGCGGAGCCCACCAGCACCAGGAAGAGCGCAATCGCCGCGAGCAATGTGCACAAGCCGGGAGGACGCGCCCTCCCCTCCCTGCGCCCAACCCCGCGCCATCCCCCGCCAGAGCGCGTCGCGTGCTGACGATGCGCCAGCGCCATCGCGAGCATCATGACGCCTGACTCCAGCGCCGTCGCTCCCGGCGACGGCGCACGCGAACGTGAAGGCGTCAGCACATCCCGCTTCGCCGGAAAAGGAGGCCACGTGGGCGCGCGTCGTCCTTGCCGCGTCGGCGACTCCCGGAAAAGTGTGTTGAACTCCCGGAAAAGTGTGTGTCACGTTTCTTCGTCACCACTCCCCTCATTACGCCATGGCGCTCGCACTCCGCCTCGGTCTTCTCGCGACGTCCGCGCGCCGGGCCTCGATCGCATCGAGGCCTGGCAGGGCGTTCACGCGCACCGGCGTCCGGACCTTCGCCGTCGGCGGCGACGGTGCGTCTTCATCGCTGACCTACCCTGTTCTCCGTTCGCCCCCGGAAACTAACATCGACAGCGACGCTCACCCGCCTCTCCCGCCCGTCTACACGCACGTCCTCCCTCGCGTCGCAAACGCACATCGAAGGCTTCTCCGACGATGCCACGCTTCTCGGCCTCGAGAACCCCACGCTTTTGGACGTGCGCGGCATCGAAGGCCCCGGCGAGGTTGGGGAAAACCCGTCCCCGCAGGGCGCCGTCAACGCCACCTGGGATACCCTCAACATGGGCTTCGTGGACCCCGCGAAGCTTCCCGCCGACAAGAACGCGCCCGTGGTGGTTTTCTGACAGAAGGGCGGACGCGCTTCCAAGGCGAAGGCGTTCCTCGAGCAGCAGGGCTACTCCGACGTGCACAACGCGGGCGGGGTGGACCGAGTCAAGCGGATGTTCGACAAGTAAGTGAGTGGCGAACGAGACGAAAAGAAAAAAGCACACGCGCGCGCGCGCTCGACCTACATGACGGGCGCTCGCAAACTCCGCCCGTGTTCCGGTGGAAGCGAGCCGCCCCGATGCGCCGTCGGGCCACCGCGCGCAAATTGTGCGAGAGAGAGAAGACGATGAAGAAACGGATGAAGCGACGGACGCGAACGTCGTATGGGGTGACAGTCTACGCGTGACGCGAGGCGTCTAGTCAACGTTTGTAATGTATCGATCGCGTCCCGCGCGGCTATCAGACTATCGGCGACCTCGCCCGCCGCCACCGCGCCCGCCGCCACCGCGCCCGCCGCGACCTCCGGAGCCCTGCGAAGTGTCGGGAAAGAAACGGAGAGTCTTCGAGTCAGTCTACCGAGTCCCGTCTCGATCATGGGATGGGAAAAAAGCGTCGCAAAGGAAGGTTGACACGTCTTCGGCGTCTTTTCGCGAAAAAAAATCTCACTCCGCGCCGACCGCCGCGGTCGCTCAGTCGTGATAAATAATCACCTCCCCCGGCGAGCCGTAGTAGCGGCTCGCCGGGGAATAATCCTGACGTGCAAATCTAAAGGTGTCGATTGATCTTCACAGCGGCCGAAAGGCGAGACGCGAGAAGAGAAAAAAAAAGAAGCGAGCGACGGATTTCGCGCGATAAGCGCCGCGGAAGCGAAAAAGGAGGATTACTTGTCACGCGAACCGCCGCGACGTACCAAATCGCCCCAGCCTTTGCCTTCTCGGAAACCCTTGTCGAAGTTCGAGGGCTTGTATCCGGTCATGTCCCGCGCGCTCTCCTTGTCGTTTTGTTTCTTGAGCTGCGGAGGGAAACGAATTGAATTTTGGGGAAAACGAATTTTTGGGAGAAGAGCGTGAGCGCGACGAGGGAAACATTTTAGCGCGCGCGCGCCACGAAAAAAAACGCGACGCGACGGAGCTTTTTTTCGCGAGCTTCGGACGAAGATCTTCTCCGATCGTTCGGCTCGGGAGGCGTTTTTCAAACGTGAAAATCCAAAATCCATCCACGGAATAGCATGAGCATGGTCTGTCCCGAGAGGTAATGGCAACGACGCTGCTTCCCTCCAGGCAATGGAATATGCTCGGCGCGCGACGGGAGGCTGGCGGCATCTCGAAGTCGCGTCTTTCGACGCGTCTCCCGATGGTCGCCAGCCTACAACCGCCGGCGTTCGTCTAAGGCGTTTGAGCTCGGGATATACACCGTAGATGAGAAGGTGCCCCGTAGCGCTAGGTGTCGGGGCATGCGGGCAGCACGCCCCGCACCCGCCTATGTGCGAGTCGCGGGCTGTTCGGGCCAGAGAAGCGCTCCGCGGGAAAAGAAAAACCGCCGCGAGGACTCCGGGAGAGAAGAAAAAACGTACCCTCTTCCGTCCTCCGAATCCGAACTTCTCCTCCTTGAACGATTTCTTCTGCCTCGTTTCCGGGGTGGACCGCCCGTGTTGCCCGCCCCCCCCCGAGGATTTGTTCCGCCGCTTCTCGTCCTCGAACCCCTCCGGCGCCGCGCCGTTGTCCTCGAACCCGTCGCGCTTGCGCTGCTTGCGCCACTTGTCCAGGTTCTTGATCGAGTCCTTCTTCTGCAGCGTCCGCTCCTTGAGCTTCTCCGCCTGCACCTGCTTCCCGTACCGCTTCTGCTCGCGCGCCTTCCGGCGCTCGTCCGTGGTCTCCTGCCTGGTCTGCTCGAAGATGAGCTCCGCGCGCACGCGCTTCATGTGCTCGTCGCTCTTCACCATCTCCGCGTAAAAGTCATCCGGACGCCGCGTCGGGATGCCCAGCGCCTTCAACTTGGAAATCGCAACCTCCGCGCTCGCCAGCGCGCGCTCGTAAAAGCTCGTCTCCCTCTGCAGGTCGTCGTTGATGTCCGCGATGGGCGCCACGCCCGCCGCGCCGGTGACGACCATGTGGTCGATCCAGGCCGCCTTCTTGGTCCAGCCGAAATCTTTCGTTTTGAGAGAGGGAAGGACGACGCGCGTCAGTCGTCGACGTTGTTTAGGATGGGTTTAGGGTATCGCGATCGACTTGCGTTTCTTGACCGCGAGCGCACAGAGCGATCAGTCGGAAAAAATCGCGAAACCACATTCGCGAACGCCCGCACCGCCGACGCCCCGTTCGTTCGGAAGCGCCCCTCGAGACGGTCGCGTCGTGTCGCGCGTTCGCGCCGGAAGGCGGGGTTTCAGGCGTCGCGCACGCGGCGGCGGGGTGGGCAGAGACGCGTTCGAGACGTACCTTCGAGCGAAGCCAGGAGACCGGGCTTGTTGTTGACGCGGACCTTGTCCGCCCCGCCGGCGCCGCCGCGCTTTTCGCGCTGGATCGCCTCAAGCGCCGCCATCTCCGCCTCGAGCTCGTCGTCGTCGTCCTCCTCCTCGACGATGCCCGGGGGAGCGCCCTCGCCGTCCTCCTCCTCATCGAACTCGGAGTCATCCTCCGAGAACTCCTCCTCTTCGGGCTCGGCCCGGCGCTTCTTGCCAGCCATCGCGAGCGTCGCGCGCGAAGAAGTAAATGCGTCGGCGGAGGAGGCGGCGGTCGAGACTCGTCGCGCCGACTCGGCGACCCGATCGAATCTCAACTTCTGGAGGGAAAGACTGTCTATCTTCTCATTTCCAACGACAAAAGTCACGCGACTCCCGCGCGCGCGGCGGCTCTCTCGAGCGCTTCCGCTCGCGCCTCGGCCGCGCCCTCCGGCCCCTCCGCGGCGTCGCACGCGCCGCCGGGTGCGAGCGCCACCGTGAGCAGCGCCGTGCTCGCGGCGGACGCCTTCGCCTTCGCCGCCGCCGCGGCGACGGCGGCGTCGGCGCCGGCGCCCGCCGGGTCGAAGGCGAGGATGACCACCTTTTCTTTTTCCTCTCCTTCTTTCGGAGAGCTCTCCTTCGCGAACGCGGCGGCGGAGACCACGCGCCTGTTAAGGCCGATCTCGCCCAGGTCGAACGTCATCGCGGACGCGAAGACATCCGTCGGGACGACGAAAACGCAACCGGTGGGCAGTCGCAGCGCCGCCGCGACGGCGGCGGCGACGGCGTCCGAGCCCGTGGCTTGCTTCTCGCCGACGGTCCACGCGTCGACTTCCGGAAACGTCGGCTCCGCTTGCTTCTTCACCAGTTTGCTCAGCGTCTTCTCCAGACTAACAGACGCGTCGTTGAGTGGCGAGACGGCGTTCGACAAAGAGCCTTTGGCTCGCGGCATCTTCGTCTTTTTCTTTTTTTTGCCGAACATGGACTCGACGTCGTCCGAAAGAGGCGCGGAGATGACGGAGGAAACGGCGTTTTCGTGCGCCGACGCCGTCGCGACTGATTTTTTTTCCGTCGCGACGGAAAGCGGCGCGGTCCCCGGGTCCAGCCAGGGCACGAGCGCGACCGCGGAGACGAACGCGCCTTTTTTGTTTTCGCGTTCGTCCTCGAACGCGGTTTCGATTTTCTTGACCGCGTTTTCGATTTCCGCGTCGAGAAACGCGAAGTGCGCGTCGGCGACGGACGCGTCGTATCGCACCTTGGCGGTTTTCAGATCCGCGTCGGTGACGGCGTCGGCGGCGGCGCGCGCGTCCGCGGCGAGCCCATCCGCGAAGCCCTCCCAGTCGCCGCTCTTCGCGAGCGGCGCGTGCGCGAGAACGCGGCGGTAGATGTTGAACTCGCCGTCGGGGGACGCGAGCGCCTTGCCCACGGCGCACCGCGCGCGCGGCTCAGACACCCCCGCGCGACTCGTGGCGTGCGTGAACCACATCTTCAGGCCCAAAGACCTGACGAGGATGTATTCACGGTACCCCCGGCCCTCCTTCTCCAGCGCGTCGACGCCGCGCAACAGCGTCTCCGCCCTGACCAGCCCCAAGATAGGCTGGGACGCGAGCTCGCCCTCGAGCTTGTCCGCGGCGTCGTTCAGGACGCGCCAGTTGATCTTGTTCAGTCTTAAGTTCATCATCTTGCCCAGCGTCGAGCCGGGGGGAAACTGCTCTTGGCCCGGACTGCTCACCACGCGCCGCACGCCCTTCTGGCCCTTCGCCGTGGGGGTCGTGCGGACGCGCGCGCGGGGCGAGCGTTTAGGCGAACGCCGCAGGGGCGCCGCGCCGGGCGCGAGGAACGTGCCGGAGCCGGAAGCGGCTGCCATCGTGCGCGAGAAGATAACGGCGCGGGACGGCCCGATGCGCTTTTTCACGTGAAAATTTTGTAGTGCAGTAGGCACCGATCGGCACCCCCTCCGATCGTCACTCGCGATGGCGCGCGCCATCGAGTCTCTGGTGGCCACCGCCGGTTTGGCCATCGAGAGACTCCAGGCGCACGCCAACTCGACGCGCTTGCTGGAGGCGGAGGCGCGCGAGCGGCTGGACGCGCTCCCTCCCCCCGCGGACGATGACCTCCCCGGCGCGGTGAAGACGCGCGCCACGCTGAGAGTCGTCTGTAGGAGTCTGCGCGCGCGGCTCCGCGAGACCCTGCGCGCGCTCGAGGGCGCGCGCGCCGCGGTGGACGCCGCGCTCCTGGCGCACCACCGAGACAAAACGCACGTTCCCGGCGTCGCCGCGAGACCGCCCCAGGACGGGTCCTCCGAGGGCGACGTGCGCGCCTTCGCGTCCGACGTCGCGCGGATCGTGGAGGAGGCGGAGGAGGATGGCCTCTTCGCGGCGCTCCCGAGTCTGCCGGCTTCGGGTCCCGGTCCCGGTCCCGGTCCCGTCGAGGAAACCGAAAAGGAGACGACCGAGAAGAAAACCATGGAAGACAGCGCAGACATCACGCACCTCCCGGACGCGCTCTTCGACGAGCTGGTTCGACTCGGCGCCGGCGCGCGCCGCGCCGATCGCGCGACGACGAGGGCGGTGGTCGCGAAGCTCGCCGCGGCGGAGCGCGACGTGGACGCGCGCGCCGCGCTCGCGCACGAGATCGAGACGCGGTTTCGCGTGGCGTCCCCGGGGACGTCCCCGGGGACGTCGTACTCCTCGGAGAACTTCGCGTACGGCACGACGTCCCTGCGCGCGTGGACGCGCGTGGTGGCGGCGTGCCCGGCGCTGGCGCGCGCGATGCGCGCGCTGGCGGCGGACGCCGAGAAGGACCCCGAAGGCGCTCTTCCGGCGTCGCGTCGAGTCGAGTCGCTCGGCGACGACGGCGGCGAGAGCTACGCAGAGGTCTCGACAAGAGCTCTGCGTGTGTTGGAACAAAAAGCGCGCGTAGTGGTGTTCGGGTCCTCCACCGGGTGGCTGGTGTTCTACGCCGCGCTCGTTTTCGGCGCGCGGAGCGTCGGGTACGAACTGCTCGAGGGACGCGTCGCGACGGCAAACGAGACGGCGCGCGAATGTGTTTTTTCGTCGGAAAGAGAATCGGAAAAAAACACCTCTTCCGTCTCTGATTTGTTCGCGTTCTCGTGCTCGGACGCTTTGTTCGCGCCGCTGGGCGAGAACGCGAAGGTGGTTGTGCTGACGTCGCAGTGCTGGGATGAGGCGCTGAAGACGCGCGTCGCGAGTAGGCTGGCGAGTCATTTGACCGTCGGCGCGCTCGTCGTGGATTACGGCGATTCGTTGAAACGCGAGCGCGCGTTCGGCGAGCCCGTCGCCGTCGTCGAGGCGCCCACCAGCTGGAACGAGAAACAGAAGTTCTACGTGTTCCAGAAGAAGCAGTAAACGGTCTGTAGCTAATAGTCTCTGTTAATTAACAGACGCGATACGGTCGCGTAGTTCACTACGGACGACCGCGGCGTTTCGCGACTCGTCGCGCTCGCGTCAGAGCCCCCAGTTCGGGAGCGCGTCCATCGCCTCGAGAATGATCTCGATCGTCCTCCGAATCGCCTCCCCCGCGTTCGCCGGCGGGAGGGTGAGCTCCCCCTTTTTCGGCGCGCGGTTCGTGAAGTCGCGCTTGTCGAAGTGCCACCCGCCCTCGTTTTTTAAATTGTCAGCGCCCTGGTTCACGCCCGGCGTGAACCGACCGTTTTTGTCGTAATCGTCACCGTACGTGTAGTGGACGATGTACGCCTCCTTCCCGTCCACGTTCATGCTCTTGTCGTACGGCGGCTGGAGCATGAAGTGCTTTATCGTCTCGTGCACGACCCCCACCTGCGCGCTCGCGATGCTGTACGCCCACATCTCCACGACCCAACCGAACGCCGCGTCCGCCTCTTTGTCCCGCTTCATCGCCACCGCCAGCTCGTGCCACTTCGGGACGACTCTTTTAAGCGCGTCGAGGTGGATCATCACGGGCGACGACCCGATGGGTTTGAACGCCTCTTTCGGTGCGCGCACTTCGTTGAACCGTTCCACGATCGGTGCGAACTTCGGGTCGTTCGGCGCGATGTAGAAGAACGGAAACGCGACCGCCGTATCTTTGGTCGCCAACAACGGGGGCGGCGCCACGAACAGATGGTCCGGCTCGGACATCAGCACGTACTCCTCTTCCAAGTCGTTCGCGAATCGCTCCAGCCACTGCTTGAACGCGTACGGGCGGTGAAGCACGACGTACCCGTCGTCGCGAACGGTTGGAGGCAGAGTGTCCACGATTTTTGTCGGGATCTCATCCATCAAACCGTCCGGATGGCCGCTGTGCAGGATCCGCGTGAAACCCCCGAGCGCCGAGTTCGGGTGTTCGCGCCGCAGCTTTTCGTACTGGTAATACATCACGCGGCTCTGCCACCGCTGGTACGGGGCGTCGTTCGCCGTGAGCAAAACGTGGAACGTGCCTCTGGCCTTCTCGCGACGAAGAAGAAGCGCGGACGTCTCCGTCGCGTGGAAAGCGTCCGCCGCCGCGTCTTGTACGTTTTCAACCTTCGGTACGTTTTTTTCTGCACCCTCGACGCCTCCCGCGACCTCAACGCGATCGTCCCGACGGTGGCGGTGTGTGGAAACGCCGGCGTGTCCGTGACCCTCGAGCCCCACTCGCGCGCCCTTCACGGCGTGACGCGGGTGCCCCGATCGCCCACCTCCCGCTCGCGCGACGACGTGCGGCTCGAACGAGAAGGCGTCGTGCTTGTCGTCCAGGTGCGAAATGTGCGAGTCCATGTGATGGCCGAGCGTCGAGGCGGTGGAGTGGCCGTGCGCCATCGCGGCCACGTTGTACGTCACCAAGGCGCTCAGCGCGAACACGCCCACGGCGAACGCCGAGCGGGACTTCCTCCCCATCGCGAGCGCTCTTCCCTGAGGCGATTCGACCCGCCGCCGCGGTGCCGCGAACACTGCGCCCGCGGCCCAATCTCTCGGCACGACAAGTGGCGGAAACTTCACAGCGGACGCCACCAGCCACGAAAGCGCGCAGACTGTTCCTTCGGCGTCAGTCTCGGGCGCGCGTCGCCACGCGGCTATGACGGCGCCGGCGGCGAGTCCGAGCGGTCGGACGACCCGACTGGAGGACCGAGTGACCGTGGTGCTGACCACCTCACCCGTGGGGTGCGTTCTCGATGACCTCGCGCCGCGGGATGCGCGCGCGCGCGCGCGGCGTTTTTTCTCGGCACCGCCGCCGCCGACCGCGCATCGCGTCTCCCTCCACGGTCTGACCCCCTCCTTTGTCCCCGCCACCAGCACGCACCCCTCGACTCGCGTCCTGGAGGAGGTTTTCGCCAGCATCGCGCGTTTCGCCGGCGCGGGCGCGTGCGCCAAGGTGATCGTCGCGGACGGCGTCAAGACGCGCGAGGGCGACGATGCGCAGAGCAAGTTTCGCTCCGGCATCGTCACGCGCGACGCCGAGAAAAAGTACAGGCACTACCTGCGGCGCGTCAAGCGTCTGACGCTCACTCCGAGCTCCGTTCTGCACGGCGCTCGGTTACTCATCTTAGACCAGAGGCACGGGTTCGCGCACGCGCTGCGTCGGGGGATATGCCGAGCCGTGAAGACTCCGTTCGTGCTCGTCGCGCAGCACGACCGAAGTTTCGTGCGCGCGACGGATTTAACCGCCGTCGTCGACGCGATGTGCGTCGCGAACGAAGCGTCGCCGCTCGAGACTGGGCCGCTCGTTGGTTTACAAACCGAAAACAAAAACGCGTTCCGCCTGAACTACGTCGGGTTCCCCACGAGCACGACTGTGACGCACGCCAGACACGTGCTCAGCAAATACGCGCTGGAGATTGCGCCGTTCGAGGCGCCCACGAGTAGCGACGTGACCGACGCGAGTCGCAACGCGAAACTCTCTAGTGACGTCGCTTCGTCGGACTCCTCGCCGCCAAATCCGAAAACCGAAAACGTCGCGCTCTTGCCTCTGCTCCAGTTCTACGACAGCATGCACGTGGCGAGCACGCGCTGGTACCTGTCCCGCGTGTTCGGGCGCGAGCGGTACTGCACGCTGCCCAAGGGGGGCTTCATCGAGGACACGCTCGGGCAGCTCATGCTCCGGACCGCGCGCGACGCGGCGCGCGCGGCGCGGGTGGCGGGAGACGCCGCCGAGAAGAAGAGCGTCGGGGACGATAAAAAAAAGGTCGTCGACGCCATTCGCGACGCGCACCGTCCTTTCGGCGCGTACGTTCGTGTCGCGTCGCTCGATCCCGACAAACCCGGCGACCCCGTGTGCGGGCACATCGACGGGCGCGACTCGCGCCTGGCGGACGGCGCGAACCGCAAGTTCTGGTTCGAGGAGTGGCACACCTCGGAGGAGGCCTGGGGCGAGCTGGAGCGGAACGCGCGGAACGACGACGGCGACGACGACGAATGTTTTTCGGCGCGCGACGTCGTTCCCGGGTTCTTCGACCCGCCGGACGCCGTCGCGTTGCCGGAAGACGTGTGGATCTGATTCCCGGTGTCATGGTAGTGACTAGTTTATAGACGCGCACGAGGTTCGATCTTAAAAAACAGTGACGCACAGAACCGCGCCGAACCTCATACGAACCTCGCGGTCACGACGCCCGTCGCGTCCGCGCCTCGAGCGCCTCCTCCTCCAGCATCAACTCCGCCAGCTCCGCTTCCTCCTCGGCGGACCACGCGACTTGTTCCAACGCGTTTTCGTTTGTGTCCGCGTCTCGCGGAAAAGCCTCCGCGTGCCCGAACCTTCGTAGCCTCCGCGCGGTGGGCGGCGGGACGTGCGCGGCGACGAGCACGCCGTCGTCGCCGTACGCCTCTGTTTCCACCACGCCGACCCGGCGAATCTCGCCCAGGAGCTTCCCCTCCTCGTACGGCAGGAGCACGGAGACGGGCACCATGGAGTGCCGCACGAGCTGACGCTGAATCTCCCGCGCTAACGCTTTAACGCCAGCGCCCGTGCGCGCGCTCGTCGCGACGGCGCCGCGCCGCCGCGCGGCGGATTTGATCGACGCGGGAATACTCGCGTGGTTTTCGTCTTTCCCGAAACCGCCCGATTGTATCCGCAGTTCCTCGTTCGTCTCGGTCTCCTCATCGTTCTCCTCGTCCTCGGCGTCGCTGTCCTCCTCCCACTCGCAGTCGTCGTCGTCCGCGACGAGGTCGCCCGAACCGTCGTCCCCCAGCTCGGCGCCCGGGAACGAGACCTTCTTCCCCCCCGACCCCGAGGACCCGTCGTCGTCGTCGTCGTCGTCCCAAAACCCGAAGCCATCGTCTTCCATGGCGTTTGTGTCATCCAGCGCGTCGCACTTGTTCCACACGACCAGCTTTGGAATGTCACGAACGCCGAGCTCGTCCAGCACCGCGTCCACCGCCTTGATCTGCGCCGTCGCTAACGGCGACGAGACGTCCACGACGTGCAGAAGCAACGAGCTCTCCTTGATCTCCTCCAGCGTCGCGCGGAACGCCGCCACGAGGTTCGTGGGTAAACGCTGGATGAAACCCACGGTGTCCGTGGCGAGCGCGGTTTTCCCATCCGGAAGCGAAATCCGACGCGTCGTCGGATCCAGCGTGGCGAACAGTTTATCCTCCGCCAACACGGTCTTTCTACCGTTCGTCGCGAACGAACCCGCCTGAAAAGTCAGCGCGTTTAACAGCGAAGACTTCCCGGCGTTGGTGTACCCGACGAGGGACACCACCGGTACGGGGGCTTCTTTTCGCCGTCCGCGGTACAAGTCGCGGTGCGTCGACACCTTGTCCAGCTTCTTCTTGAGAAAAACGATGCGGTCGCGGAGCAGGCGCTTGTCGATCTCAATCTGCTTCTCGCCCATGCCCTTGACCTGCGCGCCGCCGCCGGCGCCGCCCGCCTGCCTCTCGAGGTGCGTCCACATGCGCGTCAGGCGCGGGAGCTGGTACTCCAGGCTAGCCATCTCCACCTGCAGCTGGCCCTCCGCCGTGCGCGCGCGCTGGCTGAAGATGTCCAGGATCAGCATCGTGCGGTCGCAGATGGCGACGCGGTCGTCGAGCGCCCGGGACAGATTGCGCGCCTGCCGCGGGGTGAGCTCGGAGTCGAAAATCACCGTCTCCACGGGGTGCTCTTGCGTCACAGGAGACATCAAACGCAACGTCTCCTCGAGCTCGAGCTCGTGCTCCTCGTCCCACACGGAAAAGTCAGACAAGTCCTTCGAAGACGCGCGCGCGTCGTCGTCGTCGAAAACGTCGTCGTCGTCGAAAACGTCGTCGTCGTGATCTTGCCGCTCGTCCGCGCTCGCCTCCACCTTCGTGGCGTCCGAGGGGAGCCCGCACGCGCGTCTGAGCTCGGCGAGCTTCCCCTTCCCGACGTACGTCCCCGGGTGCGGCGCGCGCAGGCGCTGGGTCACCGTGCCGACCACCTCCAGCCCGGCGGTGTCCGCGAGCTGCGCGAGCTCAGCCAGCGACGCCTCCATGCCGTACTCGTCCGCCCTCTCGTCGCCCTTCTGCCCGCCCACGCCCACCAGAAGCACGCGCTCCTTCGTGGGCTCCCAGCCCCACATGTCGTCGCGCACGTCCGCCGCGGCCTTCATGTCCGCCTCCACCTTGCGCTCGATGAGCTCCTCCCAGGAGGGGGCGTCGCCATCATCGCGGGAGGCGCCGAAAACGCGTGTCGACCGCCGACGCGCGACGCGCGACGCGCGACGGGGTCGCGTCCCGGTCGAGGACGGGGCGCTCGCGGCCCCCGCCGCGAGACGCGACGGCGTCGGCTTGGCCGTCGCCGCCGAGCGCGCCGCCGTCCACAGCGCCGCCGCCGGGGCTGCCGCCATGCGTGCCTTCGGTGTGCTCCTGACAAGCCGAAAAGCGCGTGAAACGTGGCCGGTCCATGCTTTCGTCATCCATCGCGATCACGCGCGAATCGTCGTCGCGCGAATGTTGGCACTCGCAGAATGCCCTAGCCCTGAATTGGGAGAGAAATGCACTGGGACTTTAGTCGGACATTTCCGTCACCATACCCTACCGTTGCTCGGCGAAGCGATTGTGAAATTCGAACCAATCGTCGCGTCCGAGGGCAGCCCCCACAACGACGCGCGCGTCGTCCGAGCGCCGCCGCCTCCGCGTCGCAACCCCCGCGCCGCCTCCGCGCGCGCCCCGACCCCCCCGAAGGCGCGGCCTTCCGTCCGCCCGTCGGTCTCGGCGGTGCGACGCTCCCGTCCGGGCCTCACGCGGTTCGCGCGCGATGGCCGTCCCCGCCCCCACCCCCGAGGAGCGCGCGCTCCACTGGACCATCGAGCTCCTGGTCACCTCGCAGGCCCTGAGCGGCGACGCGCGGATGAAGATCCTCGCCGCGCTGTCCCCCAAGATCCAGGGCGGGCAGCTCCCCGACACCGTCACCGCGCGCCTCCTCCTGGATTCGCTCAACATGAGAACTAACTCGTTCACTCGCGTGTCCCCTGAAGACGCCGAGTTCGTGTTCGAGTCGCTCATCACGCTCGGCGACATCGTGCGCGCGGAGGGCGAAAGAGCTGATGGGCTCGAGTTGCCCGAGCCGCCGTTACACTTGACCGCGATGTCCTACTGCGAGACGGCGGTGGGCGCGCTCCGCCGTCTCGCTTCAAACGGCGGCGGCGGTTCTCGAAACCGCGCCGACGCCATCGCCGACTTCGACGAGCGGTGCGACACGTACGACTTGAACGACGTTTACGTCGCGAGCCCGTGGGTGGATAAAAGGACGCTGGAGAATTTGCAGATCGCGCTGAAGCGAGACGCCAACGCGTTGCTTCGAGGCGACGTAGACCCCGCGCGCGTGCTGGAGAAGCACCACGCGTCGGGAAAACTTTTAACGGCGCTCGCCGCGTACTGCAAAAAGATGATCGACGCGATGGGCCCGGCGTTCCTCGAGCGCGTCGCCGCGGACGTCGGCGCTGGTAACTACGCGCCGGACGCGGAGTACTCTCCTATTAACGGGCGGACGAACGCCACGGCGCCCACGGGGATCGTGCTCGACCGCGCCGACGCCGCCGGCGACCACGCGAACGTCGAGAAGGGGTTCGTCCGCGGCGGCGGCGCGGACGACGCGGACGAGACGGACGAGGAGGTTCCGGAGGCGGAGGCGGAGGCCGAAGACGACGTCGACGAGACGGCGTCCGAGGAGGAGACCAGAGGACGCGGCAAGCGCAAGAGGCCTCTCTCGCCGGCGGCGCCGGCGGCTCCGGCGTCGCGCGTGGTCGCTCTGGCGGCGGCGGAGCGCGGCGCGGCGGCGGGCGACGCTTGGACGAACCTGGCGAAGCACGCCGAGTTGGACGGCGCGAACGCGACGCGAAACTCGAGCGAGAACGACGCGTACGCGTTCGACGGCTCGGAAGAGGAGGGGGACGAGTCCCCGGGCGCGGAGGTGGCGCGGCGGCGAAGACAAAAACTGGGCGCGGCGCTCGGGAACTCCGGCGCGCGGAGAACCGGCGGCGGCGGCGGCGCGACGACGATCGCGTGGGGCGCGTCGCAAGGCGACGGTGTTGCGACTCAGGGCGGCACACCGGGTGTCGCGGCGGGCGATCCTGTGTCTCGCGCGGCGCGCGTGACCCCCGGTTCGCTCGGTCGTGGAAAGTACACGCGGTGGTCCGCGGCGGAGGAGGAGTACTTCCTGACGCTGTGCGAGAAGCACGGCGAGGGCAAGTGGGCGCAGATGCTGGCCGAGGGGCAGCAGGCGGGGAAGCTCCGCGCGGAGCTCACGTCCGTGAACCTCAAGGACAAGTACAGGAACCTCAAGACCAATCGAGCGACGCGCAGGCCCAGCAGGACGTGAGCCGGGTGGTTCGCGGGGACGACGACGCGCGCGACTTTGTAAAAGATGTTTTTTGCGAAAAGAATTCCTTCTCGGATCTCTCTCATCACCCGATGAAGCGTTCGTACCCCACTCCGGCACGCGCGCGCGCGCGTCTCGGGCGGGAGGATGTCTCCCGGCCTCGCGCTGGCGCGCGTCACGCGACGCGCGTCTCGGCTCGTGAACGCCCGGGCGAGCGGGCCGGCGTCGTCCGCGCGGTGGTTCTCCTCCTTGGGCGATCGCGACGCGCCCCCGCTGGCGTACGAGCTGATCGAGCCTCCCGAGTCGGTGTCTCCGTCCGAGGCAGCCTCCGCGCCCCTGGCCATCGTGCTTCACGGGCTGATGGGCTCGGGAAGGAACTGGCGCACGTTCACGCGCGCGCTGAGCCGCCGCGTCGCGGACGAGGGCGTCCCGTGGCGCTTCGCGCTCGTGGACAACCTGTGGCACGGGCGCACGTTCTCGGACGCGGCGCTGCGTGAGAAGAGGCATCCACCGCGAGGCTTGTTTCGGTCCGCGGCGCGCCCCGACGCGCCGTGCGCCGTGGACCTCGCCGCGGACGCCGTCGCGGCCGTCGCCGAGCACATCCGGGAACACGGCACGGGCGAGCTCCTCACAAACGAGCAACCGCCCGGGTTCCCGCCGGCGGCAGCCGTGCTCGGCCACAGCCTCGGCGGCAAGATCGCGCTCCGCGCGCTCGCGAAAACCGCGGCTTTGGCGCGCGAGAAAGAGACTCAATACCCATACGGCCTCCCTCGCGCGCAGTGTTGGACCCTGGACACGGTTCCCTCCGGCGTGGCCTCCGCGTCGGACCCGCACGGCGTGCGTCGCGTCTTGGACGCCGTGGCGTCTCTTCCGAGAGAGTTCGCGTCGCGCGACGCGCTTCGCGTCGCGCTCGAAGCGTATTCGGCTGACAAAAAAAACGAAAACGCGAAAGCAAAGTTTCCAAAAGACCTGGTGGACTGGCTGGGCACGAACTTAGTGCCCGTCGACCCTAGGCTCGGGCCTTTGTCGCCTTTAACGTGGGTGTTCGACGTAGAGGGCGCGTGCGCGCTTTACGACGCGTACGAGTTAAAAGACGAAGAGGCGCTGAGCGTGTGCGTCGATCCGCCGAACGCGTACGAGACCCACGTCGTTCGCGCGGAAAAATCACAGAGGTGGGACGAACACGTTTTGAAGACATTACGTTCGGCGAGCGCCGATCCAAACAAACGCGTTTCTTTGCACGTCTTGCCAAACGCGGGACACTGGTTACACGTGGACAACCCTGATGGGCTGCGCGCGCTCATCGCGCCCGAGCTCGTGCGGCTGGGGAAGGAACTACGGGAGTACGCGTTACGGGGCGCGAACGCGAAGGGAGTCTAGCGGTAGCTTTCCGCGTTATTGTTTCAACAGTCGACATAGACCTACGCGTGCGTTCCTTCCACCGTCTCGGCGCGGACATCCGGCGGCGTCTCGTCGTCGGCGTCTCGCCGCACCGGTCTTCGACAGGAGGGGCACAGCGGCGTTTCTGTCCGCGCGTCGAGCACCGCCAGCATGCACCGCAGGTGGTAGGCGTGGCCGCAGGGCAACGCGACCGACCGCGGGTCTCGCTCGTCCGGCGCTTTTTTTTCGTCGTGCGCGTCCGCGCGTCCGGCGTTCCCCATCTCGCCGAGGCACACCGCGCACACGCGTTCGGGCTCGGGCGCGCTCTGCCTCGGGCCCGCCTCGGCTCGCGCGACCAGCCACCGCCTCAAGGCCGCGAGCTCGCGCCTCGCGTGGTCCTCCGACGTGGCGAAGAGCGCGGCATCGGACGCCCAGAGGTCCGCGCCGTGGTCCCTCGCGTCCCCCGCGGAGAACAACGCCGCGTCGGACGCGTAGAGGTCCGGGCCAGCCTCTATCGTGCGGGCGAACAAGGTCGCGTCGGATGCCCAGAGGTGCGCATCCTCCTCCTCGCGAGCCGTGCGCCGCCTCCCCGACGACGACGCGCTCGGGCGCATGCGCGCCGGCGAGGCGCGGCGAGGACTGATGGTGAAGCGAGATGGATGGGAATATCACTGTTGTTACCTCCCACGCGACGCGCGCGTGTTCCCGCAAATCACGCGCGCTTACCGTACTACCGTACGTCATGCCACACGCACTGAGAGTGCTCTTATTAGTTGTATACGGCTATCACGCGTACAGCTGGTGCCTCTCCTCTACGAACGTCGCGGCGCCGAACGTGACGAGCGCGAGGTTCACTTCCGTTTGCGAGATGGGCAGCGGGTCCGCGACGCGCGCGCGGTACTCGAACCTGCTGTCCAGCCTGCGAAGGATGTCAGCCTCCTCTTTGTTCCCGTTTGATTCTTCCAAAACGCCGGGCTCGGCGGCGTCCCACACCCTCAGCCGGCACGGCAACACCGCGAGCGCGTCGTTGGGTAACGAGAGCATGAAATTCATGAGCCCGCTCCACCGACCCGAAACGCGCGGCACGGTGGCGACGGCGACGAGTTCGGCGAGGTCGCCGTCGGCGCCGCCGCGACACGGTGAGTTTTTTTTTAAAAGTAAACGATGCGTCACGCGGGTGTCTGAGTACTCGTCGTCTTCGACGTCGTACGAGTACGCGTCGTCACCGCGCGCTCGCGTGGAACCGAACGGTTTCCCGAAAGCCTCTCTTCTCGCGCCGCGCGCCGCGCCGGTGGTGAGCGGCGAGCGCACCGTCATCGGCGGCAGTTTAATGAACCCCTCGCCGAAGATGGAGCCCCGGAACTCGGCGTCGAAGTCCAGCGCGCACGCGCCCGTCTTCGGGTCCAGCCAGCCGTGCAGAGACAGAGGCACGATGTCGATGCGCACGCCCGGGGGAAGCGGGACGCCGAACACCCGCGTGGTGCGACCGCACACCGGGGGGCCCTCGAACGTTCTCACGTCGAAACGCAGGCGCAGCGCGTCCGGGTGCTTCGGGTCGGGGGGCTCGACCACGCCGAGCGTCGTCGCGCCGGACGCGTCGTAGTCGAAGTCCGGCCACGAAGAGACGCCCAGCGTGGGGCGCGACGACGGCATCGTCGTCAACGCGATGCGGTCGCCGGGGCGAGCCGTGTGCCAACGCTCAGGCACGGACCCGCGCCTCGATGGCGCTTTTCGCGGGACCTCGGCGTCGGCGCCCGCCGACGCGGTGACGCGGCGCCTTCGCGCCTCGCGCGACGCGGAAAGCCGACGCGGCGACGCCGCGGCGACGCGCGCGCTGGTCGTCGCCGGGAACGTCATGTCGGACTCTGACGGCGCGCGGGGGTGTGTCGTCGTCGCCGCGCCGATGGGTTTTCCGAAACCGCGAAGCTGCTGAGTCACGCTCTGCGAGATTCGCGCGAAGATGAGTTCGCGGGGCGACATTCTTCCGAAGGAGCGCCACTTGTCACGAGACGGCACTGTGACTCGCGCGTCGATGGCGTCGGTCGCGTCTCCGCCCGGGCGCCCGGTCGCGGCGCTCGCGTCGAGGCGTGCGTGCGCGTCGGGGTCGCGGCGGCTATCGCCGCGCCGCGCGAGCGCGCGCCAGCTCCAAAGCGTGACCTCGGGTCGCGGCCGCGATCGTCGCGTCGTTTCGCCGCGGTGCGAACGGCTGGACTGGAGCGACGTCGCTCTCGGCGTCGTTCGATCGCGGGGAGACGACGACGATGCCTCCCCCTGTTCCTCCAGTTCGCTGTGGCTCCCCGGCTCGTGCTCGCGTCGCGGCGCGCTGCTCGGCGGGTCCGCGCTCGTCGCGTCGCTCGGCGCGGCCGCCGACCCCCCCAAGGCGCGCGCGTTCATCGATCTCCCCTCCAGACTGCACAACCGGTACTTCCTGGTGCGTCACGGCGAGAGCACGTTGGACACGCGCGGGTTGGTTTTAAGTAACCCCTCGTTCAAGTACGACACCACGTACGGGTTAACACGAACGGGCATGGCTCAGATGCACGCGGCGGCGAAAACGATCGTTGAGGTGTACGACGGCGCGCCCTCGTGGCTGTACACGAGCAACTTCCAGCGATCGTTCCAGAGCGCGCTCATCATACGCGAAGACATAGGGATGCTCTTCTCGCAGCTCCGAACGGAGTTCAGCGGGTTGCTGGACCCGCGCAAGATGGGTGACCTCGACTTCAAGAGCAACGAGAGTTTAAAACAGGTGTGGGAAGGCGATTTAAAGGATCCGTTAAACACCCCCCCCCCGGTTCCCGCGTCGTTACAGCCGAGCGCGTCCGTGGAGTCCCCGCGAGACGTGTACCGCCGCGCGTTGGAGTGCTTCACGCGACTGGAGGCGACGTACTACGGCGAGGACGTCATCTTGGTGTCGCACCAAGACACCCTGTCGCTGTTCACCGCGAGTTTGATGGGCACGCCTTTGACGGACCACCACAAGGACTGGGCCTTGGAGTTGGGGGAGGTGCGGTGCGTCGACTTGAGCGCGCCGCCGCAAGGTACAACAAACTTCTCGCCAACCGACTTGAGAGGCGAGTACGCCGTGGGAGACAAAGCGGTGAACTACATGTATGCCAAGGACTCTCCGTGACTTTTTTTTAAAGGAAAGGTATTTCTTTTGTGAAACGACACTCTAATCGTTCCTATTCCTCGAGCACTTGTCTGGCGTCGGCGCCTCCGCGCCACGGCTGCGCCATGAGCCGTCGCGCGGATTCGAGAAGCGGCGCCGCCGCGAAGCACTTTTTACTCACCGCGTGGTGCGACGCGTGCAGCAGGTCGTCGAACTCGCGGCACCCGAACACCAGGTGCCGCGCCTGCACGAACACAGCGGCGACGCAGTGCAGAAGCATGCGCCCGTTCCCGGCGCCGCCCGGCTCCACGATGGGGCGACGATGTGTGGAGTCGGATTCGCTCGCGTTTTCGTCGGACGCGTCGGAGTGTATGTTCGGGAAACCGGCGAGGTGGTCGCCGCTCGCCATGAGCGCCTCCCACAGGAAGGTTGTTTCCGGCGGGGGCAGCTCGCGGGCGAGCAAAACAACCACCGCGCGGAACGCGAACATGCACTCCTGCGCGTGTAAAAGCCGGACGTGTTTCCATAACGGCGGGTCGCACCGCCGCAGGATCACGCCCAGGTCGCGAAGCACGTCGCGAACGGATTCGCGCGGAAATCGCGTCTCGAAACCGAAATCTTCGGACCGTCGTTTCCGATCGTTCGCTTGTTCCGCTCGTCGCCCCGGCGTGCGCCACGACGACAAAAAGGCGGCGTCTCGAGACCTTTTCACGTGAACGCCGCCGTTAACGCCGTCGTCGTCAAAGTCGCGCGCGGCGGAAATGACGAAGTGCGGCCGGTACGCCTCGAGAAACGCGGCGAAACACCAAAACGCTTCGCTCTCGTCCACGACGTTCTCCAAAAACCTCGCCGCCACCTCGTTCATGCCCTGGCAGTACCCCACGGAAGGGTCGTGCAGGGCGTACGCCACCAAAACGTTCGTCAAACGCGAACTCTGAGCGGCTTGCCACGTGGGGACGTTTTTGGTTTTGGTTTCGGATGATTCGGAGTCGTTTTTGTTTTTCGCCGCGGAGTACTCGTACTCGGCGTCGCGCTCGAGGCGCCAGTGCGTCTCGAACGCGCCGCCGGGGTAGAAGGCCGTTCTAGGAACGTCCGCTCGTATGACGGGGACGCTCTCGGCGTACGTCGCGAGGTCGCGCTTTTGTCGTCCCTCGTGGTCCCTTCTTTGATCGACGCGCGCGTCGACGTACGGGTTGAGAGAGGAGCGTTCGTTTTCGGAAGGCGTCCCGCCGCGCGTCCCGAAGGCGGAGGACTTTTGCCGAGACCCCCTAGCGCTCTGCGCGTTCGTCCCGGGTGGGTTCCTAAACAGGGAGGGCGACCCGGGACCGGAGCCGCCAACGATTTTCTCCAGCTCGTCCCGCCGAGCGAGCAACGCGTCGTACCCGGCGCGGCGGTCGCGTCTGCGCTGCTCCTGCTCCACCGCCGTGCTCTCGGGCCTTCGGACGCCCAGCAGCAGCGGCCACACCTCCGGTCGTATGTCCGGCGCGACCCCGTTTGTCGCGGCGCGGCGCAGCACGCTCGCGAACTTGCCCTCCGCGACGCGCCCCTCGCGGTCGATCGCGCCGCGCCACTCGCGGTCGCTCAGGGGCCGGCGCCTGCGCCCCGGCGACGCGGCAGCGAACGCGCCCCGACCGTCGCGCCGATGACGCCACTCCCCCGCCGCGAACGCGGCGGCGCCGAGCCCGAGCGCGGCGACGCCGAACCCCAGGCCGGCCGCCGCGACGACCGCGGTCGCCGCGGCGCGCTTCGCGCGACGCGACCGACCGGCGTCGTCGCCGCCCATGCGCGGACGCGTGTGTGATGGACGTCGGAGCCCTCCTCGAAAAAGCGAAACGTGTGTGCTTTTCCCTGTTCGACTCTTTTTTCGCCTCGAAACGACGAAGCTCTGTGCGTCGAAACGCCGCGCATCACACAAGGGCGAAGAGTCTTGAAATGTCGTCGCGCACCACGATCAGACGAACAATCAGTCTTCGAATTGCGATATTTATGGGAGCCAAAATCAGGTTAAAATCATCTGAATTGAACCGATTTTCGACCCGATTTTCAACTAAAAATAGAAACAAAATCGGGTGCAAGGTAAGCTTCGCGCGCATCAGCGAATTCGCGTTTTTACGAACGCGAGGATGCCGAAATACGCCGGTCGCGCCATCCGGCGTCCCTCTATCCGCCGCGCAGGTGCAGCGCGTGACGTAGTAGTCAGGGTTACACAAGATGGTACGCGCACGTCGCCAGTTTCCGAAATCGCCATCACCGCGCCGTCCCCGCGTCGCGCGCTCGAGGCGTCGCGCCGGGCCCGGTCGCATCGCGAGCGCGTGTTTAGGGTTTGCGGGTCCGCGCGCGCTCGGAACGTCGCGCCCGGCGCCGTGACGGGCGACCGGGCCGCGTCTCCGACCCGCGAGACGCGCGCGGGATGCTCGTGAGCGCGGCGAGGGTGTCTGCAGCGTCGTTGCCGTCGCGCGCGCTCCTCGCCGCGACCGCGCGCGCGCGCGTCCGGCGAGTGCCATTCGTCCATCGCGTGGCGAAACCCTGTTTTTGCCGAAGCGCGTCTCGGGCCGGATCGCGCGCGCGACCGCGCGCGACCGCCGGTTCCTTCCCCGGAGCCCGCGTCGCGACGCCTTGGCCGCCGCGGAAGGACCCGTCGCGGCGCGCCGAGCCGCGCCCGCGCCCGCGCGCTCGTCCGCGACGGTTACGCCACCGCGATGCGTCGCGCGAACGAGAGAAACCAGTCGCTGACGCATCTCATCATCCATCGTCTCCTCCTCTCCGCCCGACAGCCTCCTAAAGCTCCCGAATCGAAGGCCGCCAAGGCCGCCAAGGCCATGGCCGGTGGCAAGGGCAAGAAGAAGAAGTGGTCGAAGGGGAAGAACAAGGAGAAGGCGAACAACCAGGTTCTCTTTGAGCAGTCCACGTACGACAAGCTCATGTCCGAGGTTCCCAAGTACAAGATGATCACGGTGTCCATCCTGACGGACCGCCTGCGCATCACGTGCTCGCTCGCGCGCAAGGCGATCGCCATCCTCATCGCGCAGAAGATGATCAAGCCCGTCACCATGCACTCCAAGCAGCAGATCTACACCAAGACCGCCGTGGACGAACCCGCGGCGTAAGCGTAAGCGTCGTCGTTTTGGAGGGCGGTTTGATGAAATCTTTGGGGGGGGTTCTCGAGCGGGGCTCGAGGGCGAACGTAGACGCGCGAGCGCGAGCTTTGGTGACGTACGAATATCACAAAAGGCGCGTTCCGTATCAAGTGACTCTTTCTCGTAGACTATCGTCGTCGAGCGTAGTATCGCGCGTTCTCTCAGTAGTCGTCTAAGGAGCTAGAGTAGTGTATAGAGAGCTCTAGCGAGCGAGCAGCGCTCAGAGGTTGGGTCGACACGACGCGTCGTCGATGATTTCCCGCGATAAATAAATCACCCGCCCGGCTCGAGCGCGCAGTAGGGCGTCTGGCCCTCGACGCGGATGCCGCCTCGGTTCGGGCCCGGGTTCAAGTCCCCGAAGCGCTCGGCGAACGCCGGAGGCAGCGCGCGAGCGTTCGTCGGCGCGATCCACACCCGTAACAAATGCCGCGCGCTGTTTTTCTCGTACGCCGAGCGCGCGTGGAACGTGGTGTGGTTGTGCAGCCACTGCACGTCGCCCGGCTCGAGGCGCATGTCCAGTCTGAAGTTTTCGTCCGCGCACGTCGCGTCGAGCGCGTCCAGCGCGTCGACTTGCGTCTGGGTCAGACGAGGCACGCCGTCCGCAACGCTCCAACGCCTCTGCGCGGCGTCGATGAAGCTCCGGTCGTAGATGCCCGAGAGCAAATGGACGGCGTCATCATTCGTGAGCGCATCTTCAGTAATAGGGTTTTTCGTGCCGTCGCTCTCTTCGCCGTGACGACCGGTGTGATGCGAAGTTGAGTGGACGTGGAACACGGGCATGGCATACGTGGGGCTCTTCCCCGGCGGCGTCTCGCCTTTGCGGTCCACCGGGAACGGCTCGGTGAGCGTTTGAGCCAGTTCCGGTTTTTTTTTAAGTAAATCGTTGTACACCGCGGCGGTGCTCACGACCTGGCTCTCGCCTCCGCTAATAGAGTTCGCGACGCACAGCAGACCCACGATGTCGGCGCTGTCCGTGTGGAAAGGCTGCGCGGCGGCGGTCGTGTACAGCCGCGTCGCGGGGTCGGAGGGGTCGGCGCCCAGATCTTTCACGTGGCCGAGCACGTGCCCCTTGGCGTTCTGAGGACAGTGCCAACCCATGTGCGCGGCGAGGCCGTAGAACGCCGCGCACGTCTCCCACCGGTCCCAGCGCTCCACCGGCAGGCCGCGGAACAGGTACACGCCCCGACCGAGCACGAGCTCGTCGCGCAGCGCGCGCAGCCGCGGCGCGAGCAGAGGCAGAGGGAAGGTTTCGGGCGTGAGGTCGATGACGTCCAGGTGCGCGGCGCGCGCGCGCGCCAGCGCGGCGTCCAGCTCCGCGATCTCGCTCGAGGTCAGGCGGTGCGTCCACAGCTCGGGCGCGTCGCGCAGCTCGGGGCCGCGCCACACGCACGGGCCGTCGATGAGGGGCAGGGAGACGGCGTTCGGATCTCGGGAACGCGCGCTCGAGACCGCGGACGCGGACGCGGTCGAAGGGCGGGTCGCGCGGGGGCGGCGAGGTCCTCCGCGGCACCGCCGGGCGGCCGGGCGAGGGCGCGAGACCGCCGTGGCCGACGCGGCGGCGGCGGCGGCGGCGGCCATATCGTCTGGCCGACCGCGGCACGCGGGGTCGAGTGACGGGAGCGGCGCCGCGGACGCGGTTTCTGATTTCTCTCGACGAACCACCGAAAGGCTCGGTGCGCTTTCACGACAGTCACTCGATGTCGGCGCCTCCTCCGGAGGCGACCGGCGTGGCCGCCGCCACCGATGAGCTCAAAGCTCTGGGCATCGGCGTCGTCGAGAGGCACTGCAGCGGCCGGGTGTGGCCCGCGGCGCTGACGCTGCTCGAACACCTCACGCGCGACGACCGGTGTTTGCCCCCGGGCGCGCGCGTGCTCGAGCTGGGCGCAGGCACTGGGTACATGGCCCTGAAAGCCACGAAGAGGAGACCCGACGTGCGCTGGTGTGCGACGGAGACCGCGCACGAAGACGCCGCCGAGCGGCTCGCCTCGAACCTCGACGCCGCGGTCGCGGCGGCGCGCGCGGAAACCGACGAGCTCCACCAGCGCTCTCCACCCGGCAGAGGCGAGAACGTGGGATCGATGTCCGCGGGACCGCCGACGGATGGTTTTTTTTTTACTCGCGAGACTGAAAAGGAAAAGACGAGACGTCATAAGCGCGTCGCCGCGTCCGCGTTGGAGTGGTCCGACGCGGCGCGGTCCCCGCTGGCGCGCGAGCCGTGGGACGTGGTCGTCGGGTCCGACCTGGTGTACGGCGAGGCGGGCGCGCGGGACCTCGCGACGTGCCTGGCCGCGATGCTGCTTCCGCGGGAGGAGGAGGGGGAGGACGGAATCTCCGGCGACGCGGAGACGAAACAGAAAAGAAGAAAACCTTTTCCCTCCTGTTTCCTCGCGCAGACGTGCGGTCGCTGGGGGGGCTACGGGTACGACGCCGCGTTGTACCGCAGCCTGCGTGCTGTGGGGCTTCGCGCGACGGCGGTGGGGGGCGAGAGCCTGAGCGACAGCGACGAGATGAGGCAACACGTGTGCGTCTTCTCCGTAGCGCCCTCTTTGGGCGGCGCGGAGCCCGGCGCGTCCGAGGAAGAGGACGAGGCGCATCATCCGCTGCTCCGCGCGCAGAGGCTGCGCGCCGCCGCGGAGGCTGCCGCGGAGGTTGGCATGTCCGAGGACGACCGAGCCGCCGCGGAGGCGGAGAAAGCCATGCAGGAAGCGTTTCTGAGTCAGTAGTAGAAAGTACATACGCGTCTGTGGCACCTTTTTTTATAGTCTAGCTCTTGTCATGACTGTCGACCGGTCATGACGGAAATCGTCGTGCCAGACGGAAACGTCATGGCCAAAAAGAACGAGGATCTCGCGAACGCGCACAAATCCGACCGATCGGCGCGCGGCAGATTTTTTGGCTTTAGCGACCTCGGTTTAACGACTCGTCGATTTTCGACTCCACTCGACTCCACGTGGCCACTCCGAATCACGCCGAAAAAGCGCTTTCCGGACCCGCGATCGGGCGCGTTTAACCCCCCAACGGCGAGTCGCGCGCGCGCGCGCCCGCCGCTCCGGGGAGATTTTTCTTTTGGAGTGAGATATTTACAAAAAGTGAGAGCGCGCGCGTCGGCTCGCCCAAAAAGCGTCGCGCGCGTCTCCGGCGTTCGCCCCGCGTTCGCCGTCTCCGCCTCCCCTCGCGCGATGGCGGCGGTGGCGACCGGCCGCGAGGCGGACGCGAAGGTCGCGGCGAAGACCAAGGCCGGGAGCGGGTCGGACGAGGGCACCACCACGCAGGCGCCGGGTGATCCCACCGCCGGAAACGCGGGAGGAAACACCGCGAGCGGAGGGAGCCAACAGGCGAATTCCGCGCGCGACCCCGGGTGCGCGTCGTGGGACCAGCCGCCCCCGACCAACGCGCAGCTCCTCACGCCCGGGCTCGCGAACGCGTTCGGCATACAGATGATGCACGGCTACCGCATTCCCGCAAACGCGCCCGGCCACGGCGCGAACGCGACGGATTCCGGCAACGGCGTGCACTCCGGGAAACACGCGAACGGGACGGCGACGGTTAGGAACGCGCGCGCGTACAATAACCGTGCTGCATCTGCGCCGACGGGAAGAACGACCGGAAATCCCCCCCCCGCGTTCGACGGCACGGCGCAGCACGCGCAACACGCGCAGCACACTCCGATGGGCGCGGCGCAGATGCAACAGATGGGCGCGGCGAGCGCGGCGGCGGCGATGGCGCAGCAGTACTTTGCGTCGTCGCCGGAAGGCGTGGCGGCGCAGATGCAGATGCAGATGCACCAGCAGATGCACCAGTACGCCGTCGCGCACCACTTCGCGCAGCAGGCGCAGCAGCAGCACAACGCGCGCTCGCCGCACATGCACATGCCTCCCGGCGCGTTCTACGGCGCTCCGAACGGCGCGTCGCCGCGCGCGGGGGCGACGCCCGGCGCCGACGCGCGCGGCGCCGCGCCGCACGCGCCGCGCCTCGGCGTGCTCGGCGGTTCGCCCCACGGCGCGTCCGCCATGGACCACGCGGCGGTTTCGTACGAGCAGATGATGGCGTACCAGTACGGCGTGGAGCAGAGCCGCTCGTTCGAGGCGTTCAAGCGCGCGCGCGAGGGCGAAGGCGCGCACGCCATGGCGGCGAACGGGGCGTCGCCCGGGGGGGCGACGGCGGCGCCCCGCGGCGCCCCCCCGGTGATGGGAAACCCCCTGGGCATGGGCCCGTACGGGGGCATGGGCGCCGAGGAGGACGCGCACGCGCTGAAGCGCCCGCGTTTAGTATGGACGCCCGCGCTGCACAAGCGCTTCGTGGACGCGGTGACGCACCTGGGCGTGAAGAACGCGGTGCCGAAGACCATCATGCAGCTCATGAACGTCGAGGGGCTGACGCGCGAGAACGTGGCGAGCCACCTGCAGAAGTACCGCCTGTACCTGAAGCGCCTGCGCGGCTGCTCCGAGAGCACCATGGAGAACTCGCCCAGCCGCGAGGGCGGCGGCAGCGGCGGAGGCAGCGGCGGCGGCTCGGGGGGGAGCGGCGGCGGGGATGGGGGCGCGCGCGCGACGCGCGACTTCCAGGAGGGAGACGGCTCGGGCGGCGACTCGGAGGGCGGCGAGGGCGCGGACCAAAACGGCGCCGGGTCGGACGGCGCCGGGTCGGGGGGCTCGAACCCCAAGCCCGGCTCGGAGAAGGGCTCGGGGGCGGGCGTCTCCGGCAACGGCAGCGGCGCGGGGAGCGACGGCGAGCCGGGTGTGAATACCGACGCCGGCGCGGCGAAGAAGGAGTTCCAGGCGGCGGCGGGCGGCGCGTCGGAGGCGGCGGCGGGCGGCGCGAAGAAGAAGGTCGCCGAGAAGAAGGGCGGTGAGAAGCGCGGAGGGTCGAGCGACGGCAGCGGCGACGGGAGCGACGGCAGCGGCGGCGAGGGCGGCGGGAGCGGCGGCGGGAGCGACGACGGTGACGAGCGGCCGTCCTCCGTGGAGCGCGCGTCGTCGGGGGACGGGAGCGCGGACGGAGACGAGGGCGGTGCCAGTCTGAAGAAATGACCTTTTCTTTCAGACGCGCGCTTTGGGAGTGAACGAGAGACACCGAGTGTCGATGTCGTGTCGCCGATATCTGTATCTTAAGCAAGCAAGCAAGCGAGCGAGCGAGTACTCGCGAGTACTCACACGACGCGTCCGCTCTCATCCGCGTCTAAAACGCTCGGCTTTTTTTTTCCACTCGGCGAGCGCCGCGACGACCGGCCTTAAGTTTTCGGGCAGAGGACTGGTCTCTGTGAACGCCGGCAACCGCACGGGCTTTTGCGTTTCCGGGAGTTTCGCGTACGCTACACTCGACGCGCGCTTGAAATACGCTTCTCTTGCCTCCGCGACGGCGGTCATGACGTAAAGCGCCAGGTCGTAGTTTCGCGTCGGCGCGTCTGCGCAAAAGCGCAGACACTCCAACACCCATCGCAAGCCGAGCTCCATGGCGTCCCACGCCTGCGTGAGCTCTTCTATTTTCCCACGCCAGTAGTGAGAGTGCGCCTGTGCGTGCTCCTCCCCCTGGAGCCAGAACATTCGGAGCCACTGGAACTCCGTCTCGCGGTGCGCGTCGCCGACGGTTTGCGTCAGACGCGCGAGTCGGGAAAAGTCGACATTTTTAGCTCCCTCGCCTCTTCCCTTTCGCCTCGCGCTCTCCGCCATCGTTTTGAGCTCGGGGAGGACGCGCACGGCGTCTACACACACGCGCTTTATGTAATCGAACGTGTCCTTTTCAACCACAGCCACCCTGTGCGTGCTGCTGTACCGTCGCGTGTTCCCCGCGAGAACGGCGTGGTGGTGGTACGCGTTGAAGTCGCGCAGCATGTAGTACGTCGATTCCGAAGGCAGCGGCACGCGGAGCGCGGGCGTTCGGCCGTCCAACGTCCGCAGCGCGACGTGCCAGCTTTGGTCGTCACACGAATTCGTTCGTTTCGAATCGGTCTCGTCGAACAACACGTGGTACACCGCCACCGTGGAGTGCGGCTGTAACGAGGAATCGCTGTGCCAGCTCACGGACGTCGGGCCCATGCCGTACCTTGACTCGTCTTTCAGCGGGACGTCCGATTGTAACGCCGCCGCTTTCGCGTCCATCAGGTTGATCAACGTGACGTTGAAGTCGCACGACCCGTCGCTTTTACTCGAAGCGTTCGGAGGGGAACGCGTCTGTCGTAAAACACTCGCGCTTCTTTTCTTGAGCGTCTCGTTGAGCTCACGCACGACGCGCAGGGGCGAAAGATCATCTTTCGCGCGCGATTCATTCGTCGTCTCTCGTGTCTTGAGGTCATCTTCGTGCCAGGAGTGCGCGAAGATGCGGAGCTTCTGGTAGTGGTAGGTCATGCCCCGGTCGCCCACGAGCACGCGGCGCACGAACGTGGGGCTCACGACGTTCCCCGCGGCCAACACGTCGCGGTGGAACAGCCCGGCCGCGCGCATGGACTCGAACGCCCCCGCGGCGGCGTCGTGCGTCTCCCGAGGGAGAGACTCGGGGGGGTCGACGTGAAACCCCGCGTACGCGCGGCGGACGCACGGCTCGTACTCGTCGTCCCCGGGACGCAACACCGAGGCCGCGGAGGCCTCGTCCGTGTCGCACGTCGACAGACGATAGGAAGGAGGAGGACGCGAGGGGATCTTGCCGCTCGGCGCCTCGACCGGCCGGGACCCATCACCCGGGGCGCGTTTCTCGTCGCGCGCACCGCCGCCCGCCGACTTGGCTTTTCGCCGCGCCTTCTTCGAGGCCGAGTCGCGCGCGCCCGCCGGCCGCGCCGCGCCGTCGCGCGGTCGCTTGTGCGCCTTGCTCATCCCGGGGCGAGGCGTGCGTGAGCGCGACGTCGGCCCGCGCGAGACAGTGAAGACGAGCGAGGAGGGAGGAGGATCGACCGAGGAACGATGTGGATGAGGGGATGAGATGCGGAAAGTCTTGAAAGGCTCGGTCCGGTGAAATGCGCGGACTGTTCGCGCTGTGCGTGTGTTGGTTTACAAAAAATAGCGGCGGCGCGCGCCTCCACGCGCCGCGCCGCCGGGAAGAATGCCGTCCGGAACCGACGCTGGAAAAACGTCGTTCCTCGAAATCTGCGTCATCGTACGTGACGTCTCTGACGGGCGCATCGCGAATAATGCGTCCTTTTATCGCGGGCGTGGGAACGCGCTGTCCGCTAATTCTCGTCATTCTCGGGCATCGGACACGCGTCGCCGACGGAGAAGTTTCGCCAGCGGCGGTACACGAGCCCGAGCTTGTCGTACGCCACCGGGTGCGCCCAGACGCGTCCGCCCCGCTGCATTCGGTCCTGCTGCCCCGTGACCAGTCTCAAATCCTCGCCCAGCACTTGGTTCGCCATCTCCGTCCACACCAGCTCGATCCCGGGCACGTACTTGGCCCAGCCCGCGAAGTCCAGCGACATGCGGTAGAGCAAACGCGTCGTACCCGGCGCCGCCGGCGCGCAGACGTGCAGCTGGTGCAGGTGGTTGGAGCACTCCGCGCACTGCACGCCCTCCTCGAACTGCGCCCCCCCCCCCGCGGCGCCCGCCTGCGACATGCCGATGTGCGAGTCCACCATGCACGGCGTGACGAACTTCATGTCGATCGGGTACGGGTTCCACGATCCTTGCTGGCCCTCTAAATCGCCGTTCATGCCGATGAGCTTCTTCACGGAAACCGGCGCGTTTTTACCCCCCGCGTTCGCGAGCGCGTTGGCCATGTCGTGCCACCCGTCGCCCGGCTTGCGCATCTGCTTCGACACGAACTCCACGAAGTTGGGCACGCCCCACCCTTTCGCGAACGTCCCGGTGTGCGTGAACGGCGCGTGCGCCAGGTCGAGTAAATTCTCCATCAGCAAACCGTGCTCCACGGGCACGCACTCGATGATGAGCTCGGCGTGCGTGGTGTACCCCTCCGGGGGGCGGAACGTCACCGGCAGCGACGCAGACGGACGGCACGTGCCCGGCCACACCATCACCAGCCCGTCCTGCACGCCGATCGGGAGGAACCGCCCGGGCGAATCTAAAGACTCGCACACGAACATGTCCGGCGTGGCGGCGCGCGCGTTAGGCGAAGGCACGCCGTCCAGAGTCGAAGAATCGTCGAGACGTTCGGGGTCGTCCACGCCCCACAGGGGCGCGACAGCCTTCGCGGCGTTTGTGACATCCTTTTCGCGTCTCAGAGTGAGTTTTTCGCCGAAGAGCACGAACGTTTCGCCTTCGTTTAACTTCGCGAGCTTGGCCTCGAAGTGCACGGGGTACCAGAAGTTGCGGATGGCGGCGTCGTCGCCCGGCGTCGACAGGCTCTCCTCGTCGGCAAAGCGGCGGCCCATGCCGCCGCGGCGCGGGTGCGACGCCTCCACCGTCGCCGCGTCGGGCGCCATCACCGCGGGCAGGGGGAGCGAGGCGCCGCGGAGAGACATACGCTCGGCGTCGCGCTGAGAGAGAGAGAAAGAAAGAGAGGGTCAACGCGCGCTCTCCGCGTTGCGCTCGCGGATGGAAAATATCGGCTTCGCGAGAAAAACAGCTGGCGACCCGCGAGCGGGCACCTCGGCGTTGCAATCGCGCGGTCCGGCGCGCGGGGGTCTCGGCGCACGCGACGCACCTTAGCTCCCGTCTCGGGTCGCACGCGGCTCGCGGGCACGCGCGCGCGCGTCGCGCGGCCTCCGGCGTGCGCGCGCGCGCCGGAAGTCGACGCCGGCGCCGCGACGCGCGCGCGCATCACGCACGGCATCGCCATCGCCGCGTTTCGTTGGTGGTTTCCGCGCGCGGCGTGCGTCTGCTCCGCCCGCTCCGCCCGCGACGACTGCTACGCCGCGCCTGCGTGCGTCGCGCCTCGGCCTCGGGGCGTTCGCGAGCGCGTCCCGCGAACGAACACGGACGAGCCTGCGGTCCTCCGGACGCGCGCTCGTATTGCCGGCGGAACCAATGCCGAGCGCGCCCTTCAGGGATCGTTCTCGCGGAGGACAAACGCCAAGCGCGAGTCAGCACATGTCAGCGAATCAAAAACGCCCGTGATTTCGCGCTGGATTCTGCGATTCGGTCCAAAACGCGCGGTTCGCGCGAAAGCAGAACGTTTACTTTCAAATCTTCGACGAACACCGGTCGTCACGTCGTCGGCTGACCGCGGCTCCCGATGGAACCCCCCGATCGATTTTCGCGCGAAGAAATCCGATCGCGCGATCGGGCTTTGTTTTCACGAGATGTGCTTCACAGGAGCGCAGGCGTGGCCGGAGCGCTCGCTTCCCGAAAGCAGTGCGTGCCCTTTTCCGCGAGTGTTCACTTTTCTGGCGCGCGTCATGGCGACGGCGACCTCGTGCCCGCAGCCGGGCGCGCTCGCGCTGTGGCGGGGCCGCGGCGGCGCGCGCGCGCGGTCGCTCGCGTCCGCGGCTCGCGATGGTCGCCCCCCCCGCCTCCGGCGACGAAGCGCCGCGCGCTCCTCGGTGGCTCCCACCGCCGCCGACGCGTCGCGCGGGCTGAGTCGCGCGGAGGTGGACGCGCTCGTGGCGTCCAAGACGCTGGACGAGCTCTGCGCTTTGGCGCGCGAGACGCGCGCGCGCGGTCCCAACCCGCACGTCGTGACGTTCTCGCCCAAGGTGTTCATCCCGCTCACGCGCGCGTGCCGCGACGCGTGCGGGTACTGCACGTTCGCGAAGGACCCGCAATCCGCGGATGACGTCTTCATGTCCGTCCCCGAGATCCTCGAAATCGCCGAGGCGGGGCGAAGAGCGGGCGCGCTGGAGTGCCTGTTCACGCTGGGCGACCGCCCCGAGTCTAAATACAAAGAGGCTCGCGAGGCGCTCACGAAAATGGGCTTCGACTCAACCGCGGCGTACCTCGCGCACTGCGCCGGCGCGGTGCTGGAAAAAACCGGCTTGCTGCCGCACTGCAACGCCGGCGTCGTGTCGCGTGACGAACTGAAACGTTTGCGCGAGGTGTCGATATCGCAGGGGCTGATGTTGGAAACGAGCGCGGATCGTTTAGTGGACGATCACGGTGAGGCGCACTTTCAGTGCGACTCGAAACGCCCAAACACGCGCATGAAAGTCATAGAAAACGCGGGCGCGTTACGCATCCCGTTCACGAGCGGCATACTGGTGGGTATCGGCGAGACGCGAAGCGAAAGGCTGGACGCGCTGTTCATGATCAAAGACGCGCATGTGCGTTTTGATCACGTGCAGGAGATTCTCGTGCAGAACTTCCGCGCGAAACAAGACACGAAAATGAAAGACGTGACCGAGCCCGACCTGGATGAGTTGCGATGGACGGTGGCCGTGGCGAGGCTCGCGTTCGGTTCGGATATGCCGATTCAGTGCCCGCCGAACCTCACGCCCGATTCAGACGACGCCGCAATTGCTCCTCGCGAAGAAAACGGATCCGTTTCCGAGGATTCGCGCGCGTTTGGTTGGCGCGCGTTACTCGACGCGGGCGTCTCGTGCTTCGGCGGGATCTCGCCGGAGCGCGTCACGCCGGACCACGTCTCGCCGGAGCTCGCGTGGCCGAATTTAGACCAACTCGCGTTTGTCGCGCGCGACGCCGGCTTCGCGTTGACGCCGCGTCTCGCCGCGCCGCCTAGGTTCGTGCTCGGTCGCGAGGCGCTCGAGACGTGGGTGGACGCGCGCGTGCGGCCGCACGCGCGCGTCCTGAGCGACGCCGAGGGGTTCGCGCGCGCGTCCAGGTGGACGCCGGGAAGGGAGGAGGAGACGAGCGACGCGGCGAACGCCGAGTCGCTCGCCGCGAGCGGTTTTGAGGAGTCGTTCGTCGAAAACGACTCTTCGAAAAAGAACGTTTCCGTTTCGGACGACGAGAAGCGGAAGCTTCCAAATGGAGACCACCACTCGGGCCCTTCGTGGCGCCGCGCGCGGCGACCGAACGCGCGGGACCTGGTGGCGGTGGACGGCGCGGCGTTCGCGTTCGGCGGGTTTCGCGAGACTATTCGCGAGAGATACGACGACGACGACGACGCGGCGACGGGCGACTTCGGCGCGGAGTCTCGCGTCCCGAACGACGATCCCGACCCGCGGAGTCTCGCGTCGCTCGCTTCGGCCATCGCGCGCCTGGACGCGCGCGGCGAGACGATGCGCTTGCTGGCGGAGACCGGAAACGACGCTCTGCGAGACTACCTGCACTTTGACCAAAACGAGGCTGGCTTCTTGTACGCGCCGGGCGCGTACCGAAAACGAGGGGGCGTCGTCTCCGAAGCCTTTGATGACCTTTCGACGACGGACGAAACCGAATCCGAAACCAATCAAAAATCACAAAACAAAACCTCGGCGCGCGACGCGGACGTTCGCGCCGCGGCGTTTCTTCTCTCCTCGCGCGGCGTCGCCTTCGACGCCGCCTGCGCCGCCGCGGACGCGCGAAGAGCGGCGCAGTGCGGCGACACAGTGACGTGGTGCTCGAACCGGAACATCAACTACACCAACGTGTGCACGCTCTCGTGTTCGTTCTGCGCCTTTTCGAAGGGTAAGGCGAACGACGACGTATCGGGCGTCGCGCTTCGCGGCGCGCCGTACCTGCTGGCCTACGAGGAGGTGAGCCGGAGGGTCGCCGAGGCGTGGGATAGAGGCGCCACCGAGGTGTGCATGCAGGGGGGCATACACCCCGAGTTCACCGGCGAGACGTACGTTGAGCTGCTTCGCGCGGCGAAGCGGGGAAAAAGCGAAGCGCACGTGCACGCGTTTTCGCCGCTCGAAGTGCTTCACGGCGCGGAGACGTACGATGACGGTTCTTTGAACGGCTCCGTTCCGAAGTTCATCGAGATTTTGAAAGCGAACGGGTTGGGGTCGCTTCCGGGGACCGCGGCGGAAGTTCTGTCGGAGGAGGTGCGGCAGAGCCTGTGCCCGGACAAACTGGACTCGAAACAGTGGCTGGCGACGGTGGAGGCGGCGCACGAAGCGGACGTGCCGACGACGGCGACGATGATGTTCGGGCACGTCGACGAGGACACGATCGAGGCGCGCGCCGCGCACCTCGTGGCGATCCGCGACGCGCACTTGCGCTCGGTGTGGAGGTTAGCGAGACGAAAACGTCGAGAGACGACCGAAGCCGGTTCCGACGTATGGGAAAACAGTCTCGCGCCGCGCGGCGACGCGTACGTCGGCGGGTTCACCGAGTTCGTGCCGCTTCCGTTCGTGCACTTCGAGGCTCCGGCGTATTTGCGCGGCGAGACTCGTCGCGGCCCGACGCTCCGCGAGTGCGTGCTCGTGCACGCCGCGGCGCGCGTAACGCTCGGGTCCGCGGGGCTGGTCAACATCCAGGCGTCCTGGGTCAAGATGGGGCCCGCGATGGCGGGCGCGCTGCTGAGAGCGGGATGCAACGACCTCGGCGGGACCCTGATGAACGAATCCATCACTCGCGCCGCCGGCGCGGCGCACGGGCAGGAGATGGGCGCGGAGGCGCTCCGCGAGATGGCGTCGCGTGAAAACCGCGTCCCGAAGATGCGCACCACGCTGTACGCGGACGCGGGGGACGAGCGGCTCGAGCGAGCCGTCGCCGCCGCGCCGCTGGAGGCGATTGAAGCGGCGAAGAAGGGCTGATTTTTTATGAGCAGAGAGGACGCGTGATGTTGGATGAGGGCAAACAAGCGTCGCCGATCGTGCCGGTATTAGACTGTTTGCCCATACGTAGCCTATGGGCCCTTACCGCACAAACTACCGCACAAGATACAGCATTTGTAACTTGCAGAACAAGCGTCGCCGATCGTGCCGGTATTAGACTGTTTGCCCATACGTAGCCTATGGGCCCTTACCGCACAAACTACC
>ENA-OUOG01000852-OUOG01000852.1-marine-metagenome-genome-assembly--contig:-NODE-852-length-38137-cov-5.285786_pt1 | contig 38137 bp, 42 predicted proteins | sample MGYA00248635_ERZ508505 | MGnify/ENA primary metagenome ERZ508505 (study PRJEB26176, sample SAMN06267871) | marine metagenome | isolation source: Saanich Inlet, British Columbia, Canada | place: Pacific... | reverse complement strand
TTTTTTTTTTCAAGCAGAAGACGGCATACGAGATAAATAAAGCAAAATCTCGGTTTCTTTTTCAGTCAAACGTAACTTATCGCCATTCGGGGTTTCGAGAAGTTTCAAATTTGGACGCAAAAGATAATGCCCAAGAGAAATAGCACCCCGCGCCGTTTGGTTGAGATGGCGAAGCTGAACTCGTATCCGAGCAAGTAAAACGCCAAATTTAAATGGCTTAACCATGTAATCATTGGCGCCGGCATCTAGGCCCAATATCATATCCGCTTCAGAGCTTAGTTCTGATAGAATAATGATAGGAATATTCATACCTCCTGCGCGAAGGCTACGGCAAAAATCTCGGCCATCATGATCTGGTAACTCAATATCCAGAATGATCAGATCATAACGGCCAGTTTCGACCGCCGCGCATGCATTTTTTGCTGTATTGACAACCTCAACACTTAACTCGTCGTGCAACTCAAATTGCTCGCACAAAGCTGTTGCAAACGCTGAGTCGTCATCGACTAATAATAAATGATGCTTAACCGACACGCCGTTCGATACTCCTCATGAGGTAATCTCAATTTATCTTAATTTCATCCTATATGGCAGAAAAAATACCCGTTAACTTTATCAGACTGAAATCAACACGACCAAACTCGCGATGATTATACAACTATAGTATATGAAAAAAGTTTATTTTCTAGAGACACAAACTTTGGACGCGCACTTTTTTAAATATGCACTGCATTAGGGTTGCTGACACAATTCACTAAGCTTTAGTGTATATGAAAAGATATGCTCATATATTAAGTTTCTCGCGGGAGCCAATAAATGAAACTGCTAGTCACCTCAAAGCCCGGCGCAACCAAAGCACAGATTACCTATCAAACGGCAGCAAAAGACATTATTCGCATAGATTGCGCCCTTGGCAAAAATGGCCTCTGTGACGAAAATCAAAAAAAAACGGAAGGGGACGGCCGAACCCCGATAGGTGTCTATGCTTTACGGCGGCTCTGGTACCGCCCCGACCGCATAGCTCTTCCAAAATGCGCATTAGCGCATCGGCCCATTGATCAGACAATTGGCTGGTCTGATGACCCGCAAGATCCTGCTTATAATAAAATGGTTGCTCTACCCCACCCTTATCACCACGAAACATTATGGCGCGATGACCCGCTCTATGATGTGATTATTGAGATTGGGTATAATGACATAGATCCCATACCCGGGCTTGGGAGTGCCATTTTCTTACATATTGAAAAGAATAATTATCAACCCACGTTAGGCTGCGTTGCCATTGCCCGCCAAGATATGCTGACGCTCATTCCCCACTTAACCCCATCAAGCGAGATTGAGATTCGCTTAACGACCGGATGATAAGGTCTATGGACGCCGATAAGCTTTATCGCGCGCCAAATAACGCACGCCCCAAACGCACATAACTTGCCCCCTGAGCAATGGCTGCCTCAAAATCCTCGCTCATGCCCATGCTAAGTTCAGACAGGCCGGCTTGTTCAGCAAGCTTTGCAAGCAATGCAAAATGCGGAGCGGGGTGCTCCTCAACGGGCGGGATGCACATGAGGCCAATAATCGGAAGCTGATAGGTTTCACGGCACTGAGATATAAAATCGAGGGCTTGCTCGGGCAATATGCCCGACTTTTGTGGCTCGGCTCCCGTGTTCACTTGGATAAACAAACGAGGCAATTTATGGCCCTTTTCCGCCAAACTTGCCAATTTTACAGCTAATTTTTCGCGATCTAATGTTTCAATGACGTCAAATAGGCCAATGGCCTCTTCGGCTTTATTAGTTTGCAGCGGACCAATGAGATGCAACTCAATATCAGCATAGCTCTCTCGCAATTGTGGCCATTTTCCCGCCGCCTCTTGCACTCTGTTTTCCCCAAAAACGCGGTGCCCCGCGGCTAAAAATGGATCAATATGGCTAGCGTCAAAGGTTTTAGAGACGGCCACTAAATTGACATGCTCGGGTTTGCGTGACCATGACTGCGCCGCAGCGGCGATACGCGCATTAATTTCTGCATATGTTTTAAGGGCGTCAGACATCTCTGTTTTGCTTCCTATTGCTTGTCTCGTCGAATGACATCAAGCTAAAAGAGGGCAAGACAGAGAGCAAGGGTAATTCAGCAAGATGCGCATATTCATTACAGATCAACAGCGGCAACCAGAATGGCGCCGAATTATTGCGCAGCTCTCACCCGCAGATAAAGTGATCATTCGAGATTATGCGCATCCCAAACGCTCTGAATTGGCGATGGATATCGCAAAAGCCTGTAAAAAACGTCGTATTGCCTGCGCCATAGCCGGTGACTGGCGGCTGGCATGGCGATTAAACATTGGTCTACACTGGCCATCGCACTTGGCGCGTGGAAAATCTGTGCCTGTGCGACCGGGACAATTGCAAACAATGGCGGTTCATAATGAACAAGAGCTCGCCCGCGCGATCATTCATAAGGTCGATTATGCACTCATATCTCCCGTCTTTGAGACCAAAACGCATACTGACATTAAGCCAATTGGACCACGCAGATTTATGAAGCTCGCCATGCTCGCGCGTGCCGGCGGCGTTAGCCCTGTAGCCCTGGGCGGCATTTCCATAAAAAACATTCACCGCTTACGTCCCATATTGGGCCGACGCCCTAATATTGCCGCGATTGACGGCATAGATACGCTGTCGAGCCTTTACTTTTAACGGGGAGCGGCATAGTTTGAAGCCAGTTAAAATCAGGTCAACAGCCTATTTTTGAACAAAAAGGAATGTCTAATGCGCCTATCGAATAGCAAGCAAATGTTACAATCTCTAACACGCGGTGCAATTGTCAGCGGCCTGCTCCTGTCTCTTGTGGCATGCGGTAAGGATTTAACGATAGAGCCCGATTATCCTGAAAACCAGAAAACAGGTGTTGAAAATATGGGCTCCCTTTTTGATAGCCCTAACTTCACTCTTTTTGGCAGTTCAGACAACACAACCGGCACACCTACAATGGCCGTAAACAGCTTTTTGTGGCGTGCTTCACTCGAAACATTTAGCTTTATGCCGCTCACAACGGCGGATCAGCTCTCAGGCATTATTATAACCGATTGGTATAGTGAACCGAGCGTCCCCGATGAGCGTATGAAGGTCACCATTTTAATTCTAGACAAAAGCTTGCGGGCTGACGCCTTGCGCATTACCGCTTTTCGCGAGAAACGCACAAGCTTAGGATGGGAAACAACCCCTGTGGCCGATCAAACAAACCGTAGGTTGGAAGATGTCGTTTTGGTGCGCGCACGTGAATTACGCATTGCCAATCTCACGACGCAAAAAGAATAAGCCTATGCCCCAAGATCGCGAGCCCCTTCGCTACAATCCGGTAGAGCACGAACCGCATTGGCAAAAAGCCTGGGAAGACCAAGCGTGCTTCCTCGCTAGCGATCCAACAACTGACCCGCGTCCCAAATATTACGTGCTTGAAATGTTTCCCTACCCATCAGGTCGCATTCATATGGGACATGTGAGAAATTATGCGATGGGCGATGTCATTGCCCGATTTAAAAAAGCCCAGAATTATAACGTCTTGCACCCAATGGGCTGGGATGCCTTTGGGATGCCTGCCGAAAACGCAGCCATGGAAAAAAATGTTCACCCTGGCGCGTGGACATATCAAAACATTGACGTCATGCGCGGGCAATTAAAGTCTATGGGGCTGGCCATTGACTGGAGCAAAGAGCTCGCAACATGTGACCCTGCCTATTATCAACACGAACAGGCAATGTTCTTAGATTTTCTAGAGGCCGGCCTTGTTGAACGACGCGATAGTAAAGTTAATTGGGATCCGGTTGACCAAACCGTTCTTGCCAATGAACAGGTCATTGACGGCAAGGGTTGGCGCTCTGGTGCCGAGGTTGAACTACGCAACCTAACCCAGTGGTTCTTAAAAATTACCGATATGGCCCCAGACCTTTTAGAGGGCCTCGAGACACTCGATCGCTGGCCTGAAAAAGTTCGGGTTATGCAGGCTAATTGGATCGGGCGCTCGGATGGCTTGCAGTTTGAGTTTGCGATCGACCAATCAGATGCGCCCATGCGCACGATTGAGGTTTATACAACACGCCCAGATACACTCTTTGGCGCAAGCTTTTGCGCAATATCACCCGACCATCCGCTCGCTCTAAAATTAGCAGAAGGTCGTGACGACATTGCCGCCTTCTTGAAACGCTGTGCTGGTCGCGGCACCAGCGTCAGCGATATTGAAAGCGCAGAAAAAGAGGGGGTTGATACGGGCCTGACGGTGACACACCCGCTCGACCCCGATTGGCATTTGCCAGTGTTTATTGCTAATTTTGTTTTGATGGATTACGGCACCGGCGCCATTTTTGCGTGTCCCGCTCACGACCAGCGCGATCTTGATTTTGCCCGAAAATATAACCTAGACGTCACCCCGGTTGTCTTGCCCATAGGACAAGATGCCAGCACATATGACATTCAGAACAAAGCTTTCACGGGTGAAGGCACGCTCATAAATTCGCGTTTCCTGGACGGCATGACGCCGCAAGAGGGGCGGGCGCATATCATTGATCTGTTTGAGCGCGACAAAATAGGTGCGCGGCGCATTAATTATCGTCTAAGAGACTGGGGTATATCACGCCAACGCTATTGGGGTTGCCCAATCCCAATCATTCATTGCGGTGATTGCGGCGTCGTTCCGGTACCACGGCAAGATTTACCAGTGACACTCCCTGAAGATGTCAGCTTTGATCGTCCTGGCAACCCACTTTCGCACCACCCGACATGGAAACATGTTTCTTGTCCAACATGCGGTAAAGATGCCCAGAGAGAGACAGACACATTTGATACATTTGTTGACAGCAGTTGGTATTTTGCACGCTTTACCGCCCCACACGAAAGCACGCCAACCAACCCCGCCATTGCTGGTGCCTGGTTGCCTGTTGACCAATATATTGGCGGCATTGAGCATGCCATTTTGCATTTACTCTATGCACGGTTTTTCACACGCGCCATGAATAAAGTCGGTCACGTCCATGTCGAAGAGCCATTTGCCGGCCTCTTTACGCAAGGTATGGTAAACCATGAAACTTATAAATCGCCGACCGGTCAGTGGCTTTCCCCCGAAGACGTGACATTAGAAAACGATGGCAAGGCACATTTAAAAGCCGACCCGTCGCAGCCGGTTATCATTGGCAGCATTGAGAAAATGTCCAAGTCAAAGCGAAATGTCATTGATCCCACCCATATTATACAACGCTATGGCGCAGACACAGCACGCTGGTTCATGTTATCGGACTCCCCACCAGAACGCGATGTTCAATGGACAGAGGCTGGCGTGGAGGGCGCCTGGCGTTTTGTTCAACGCATTTGGCGACTGGTTCACCAAATTGCAGATGACAGTAAAACATGCAACTCAGCAAAGCCAAGCAGCGAGCCAGCAATGGTCTTTTATAAAGCAGCGCATGTATCGCTTAACCATGTGACCGATGATTTACAGCATTTGTCTTTCAACCGCGCCGTTGCCCGGATTTATGAATTGGCAAATGCCTTGAGTCAAAATGAGGCGCCCGATGATGAATCCAAATCCGCGCGGCGCGCCGCATGCAATATTCTTATCACCCTAATTGGGCCGATGATGCCACACCTGGCCGAAAGCTGTTGGCGGCTTTTGGGCCATGAGACATTACTTGCCAATGAGCCTTGGCCAAAAGCCGATGAAACGGTCTTGGTCGCAGATACTGTTTTACTCCCGATACAGGTCAATGGTAAAAAACGTGGAGAAATAACTGTTCCGCAAGCGGCAGATAAGTCTATGATAGAAGCTATGGTATTGGCAGATAAAAAAGTGGAGCAAATAATCGATGGGCGCGATATTACAAAAATCATTATTGTACCGGGGCGCATTGTTAATCTCGTCATTAAAGACTAACACCCGCAATTTCTTTTTGCTGTCTAGCATTTTGCTCATCTCAGCCTGTGGCTTTACGCCCGTATATCAAAATGGAGCTCTTGCTAAAGTGAGCGTTTATATGCTCGAGGTTACCGGAGATAATGCCCGCGCTTTCAAAGAACAATTACAAGAGAGCATTATTTATTCTGATACTGCGCGCCTATCCTTGAGTGTGAAGGTCAAAGAATTTGTCTTTGAAGAAAACATTGACCGTTTTCGTGAAGCTGCTCGTGAAACGCTTCGAACGACTGTGACTTACACAATTTATGACCGAGAAACGAACCAATCTACAAGCGGTTCATTCACAGAACAAACAAGTTACACCCTCTCGGATTCTGAAATTAACAGCCAACTGGAACAAGCCACAGCGCGGATGACAATCTCTCAAAGCGTGCAAGCCCGTGTCCAAAATGAATTGCTTAAAGCTAATAAAACTAAATGAAGTTAGCCGCGAGCAAGGTCGACAGCTTTATTAAGTCTTTCGGGCCCCAAGAGGGCAAGGGCAAAGTCATCCTATTATACGGGCGCGACCAGGGAGCTGTGCATGACACTGCCATGGCCCTTAAGAGTCTTTTTCTTGGCTCAGACCCTGACGCAATGCAAACGATTGACCTAACCGAAAGCGAGCTTGCAGCCGACGCGGCAAGACTTTCCGATGAAGCCAATAGCATATCAATGTTTGGTGGCGATAAAGTCATTATCATTCGTGGCGATAAAGATGGAACTCGCAAAGCCGTTGAGAACTATATGTCCATCGGGGTAAGCCCCGAGACGCTCGTTCTAATTGAAGCCGGAAATCTAACCCCCGCATCCGGCATTAGAAAATTAATCGAAAAAGAAAATGCTGGCCTGGCCCTACCGTTTTACGAACCCGAATTACGCGATATTGAAGCTCTTATTCGCGCCGCTCTAGCCGAAGAGGAACTTAAGATTGAAAGCAGTGCTTTGTCAGAGCTCGCCAACCTCCTTGGCGCCGACAGAGGTGTTGCGCGCCGCGAAGTCGAACGATTGATTTTATTTAAAGGGCCAAAAGGGTCTGCCAGACCCAATGGTGCCATGGTGACCAGCGATGATATTGCAACAGCCATGCACGACCAAAGCCATGCCAGCTTGGATGGTCTCATTGATGCTGTTGCGCTTGGCGATGTTGACCGCGCCGATAAAACATGGGGTCGCCTATTGCTTATGGGCACACGACCAGAAGGTGCTATTTCTGCTATTCGACGGCATTTCCAAACGCTCCATGTTGTGCTCGGCAATATAGAAACGGGCGTGCCACGCACTGAAGCACTCTCTGCCTTTAGGCCCCCCCTGCATTTTAAGCGGCGCCCCTTAGTTGAGCGTCAATGCGGATTATGGTCTCGGCGCAAAGTAGAGACAGCACTTGAAATTCTTCATGATACGGAGCGCGAATGTCGCCAAACTGGCGTTCGCGGTAAAACACGCACAGCCTATAATTTATTACGGCTAGCGCGCGCCGCGCGAAGATAGAATATTACATATCATAACACAGGATAAAGTGTTTCGCGTTGAAACAGGCTCAGCACTTAACCGCAAGACCCACTTTGAGGTTTGGCGCGCTTAAGACTAACTCGTTAATAGCCGACGAATAACATCATCTAACTGTTCGAGCGTTTTGTAATCAACGCTCAACTTGCCGCCGCGCCCCGTATCCTCAATGGATACAGCTAAACCCAGCCCATCAGAAAGTGTCTTTTCAAGCGCTAGAGTGTCGGCGTCTTTTTCATGTTTTGACAGATCTGATTTACGTCTCTGCGGCGAATTTTCTTTCTTCTGTGACAGCAATTTTTCAACATCGCGCACAGACAAACCATCGCTTACTATTTTATTGGCCAGCGAAATTGCGTTCTCATGACCAATCAATGCACGTGCATGGCCAGGGCTTAACGCACCGCTTATCACCAAAGCGCGCACCTCTTTGGGCAATGAACTTAAGCGCAATGTATTTGCAATATGACTTCGGCTTTTGCCAATCACCTTGGCCAGCGCATCTTGCGTATATTTAAACTCATCCATAAGCCGCTGAAATGCTTCCGCTTCTTCAATGGCATTTAAATCAGCGCGCTGCACATTCTCGATAATACCAATCTCAAGCGCTTCTCGATCCGTTAAGGCCTCAACGACAACCGGTACTTCATGCAGGCCAGCGCGTTGCGCGGCACGCCAGCGGCGTTCCCCTGCAACAATTTCATAACCACCATCAGCCACAGACCTTACGAGCAAAGGTTGCAATACACCCTTTTCTTTCAATGACTTAGAGAGAGACTCTAAGTCATCCTCATCGAAATTTTGACGCGGCTGGAATGTTCCTGGGCGTAACTGGTCAACGCCCAAACGCATATAGGGGCCTTTGGGCGGTGCTGTGTCTGCCGTCGCCGTATCTGCCTTTGACTTTGGTGCAGCATTTTGCTGCTGTTCAGGCGTTGCATCTGCACCATCACCAATAAGAGCGGATAATCCGCGGCCTAGTCCTCTTGGTTTACTCATAATCAGTCGACCCCATTATTCTGATGTTCTGTCGATATGTTAGACGCGGGCGCAACAGCGGCTTCGCGGCGTATAAGCTCTGAGGCCAGCTTCATATAAGCAATGCTTCCCGCACATTTGTGATCATAGAGGAGCGCCGGCTTTCCATGCGAAGGCGCTTCCGATAAACGGACATTTCGCGGAATGAGCGTCTTGTAAACAATATCACCAAAATGTTGGCGAACATCATCTTCAACCTGCGTTGATAAATTATTCCGAGGATCGTGCATTGTTAAAACAATACCCTGAATATCAAGCTTCGGGTTTAACGTATGCTGAACCTGTTCAATGGTGGCAACCAATTGACTTAGCCCCTCTAGGGCAAAAAACTCACATTGTAATGGTACAAAAATTGATTGCGCGGCGACCATGGCGTTAAGTGTCAACATGTTGAGCGATGGCGGGCAATCAATAAAAACATAATTATAATGCGCGCCTAGCTCAAAATGAGCAGTGAGCGCATCTTTTAAAGCATAAAGCCGACGCGGGTTATCAGCCAATTCAACCTCAACACCCAACAAATCCATACTCGCCGGAATAAGGTCAAGACCCGGCACAAGTGTTTGATATATAACATCTTTTGCCGGTAACTCGCCCAGTAAAAGATCAAAGCTTGTGAAAGATCTCGCGTCAGGGTCAAGGCCAAGCCCCGTACTGGCATTGCCCTGAGGATCAAGGTCAACAAGCAACACGCTCTCACCAATTGCCGCCAGCGCCGTTGCCAAGTTAATCGCCGTTGTCGTCTTACCAACGCCGCCCTTTTGATTGGCAACCGTAAGAATCCGCGGCTTTCGCTGCGGGTCTATTGGCTGATCTGATTGTGCTGCTGCTGTGTCTGACAAGACAATTTCTCCATCTTCGGGCTCTATACTAGTCGCTCATTGCAATGAATTAAAGGTTTTCTAGCGCCCGCGGCAAAATTTGTGTGAGTTTTATAATGCGCGCATCTGAATTGGTTAGGCTGGCATGAATTTCATGGCTCAAAATCCACTTTTGTGAAGCTTCCGCAAGCTCGCTCTCCCAGTTCTGTCCTTTGGGAAATAAACCGACCGTTTGCCCATGGAAGAAGCCCGATGACAAGTCTAACAATTTCGGCATTGGCGCTAAAGCGCGCGCTGATACAACATCAATCGGCCCAATTTCATCTGCATCGACATCCTCAATGCGTTGATTGAGAATGACAACGCGCGCCGGTACCTCGCGCAAAGCAGCCTGAAGAAAGCTCGCCTTTCGCTTATCACTCTCAACAAGATAGACTGTTCCGTCAAACTGTTCACTAAAAGCAATAACCAAGCCCGGGAAACCAGCGCCACTTCCCAAATCGAGCCAAGTTTTGGCTTCATGAGGCGCAAGTTCCGCCAGTTGCAAACTATCTGCAACATGACGCCCCCAAAAAGCATCGAGCGTTGCTGGCCCGACGAGGTTAATTTTAGCCTGCCATTTGCGCAATAAGGACTCAAATGCCAAAAACCGCGCCATTGTTTCACGTGAAACATTAAACCTAGCTTGAAATGTGGCAGCATCCATTAATATGCTCGATGACTATTCGGCCGCAATTGCGGCTTTTTTCGCAATATGAAGCAATTGCGTCAGCGCTGCTGGCGTCATGCCATCTATTCTAGCAGCCTGACCTAGCGTAACGGGTTTGGCGGCGGCTAATTTCTGGCGTATTTCAGTTGCCAAGCCCTCAACCGTTAAATAATCAATATCAACGGGAAGAACAAATCCCTCATCTCGGCGGAAAGCGGCAATATCGGCTTTTTGACGATCCAAATATCCCGCATATTGAGCATCAATCTCTATCTGCTCACGAATATCAGGAGCCCAAGACCCAATTTCAGGCCAAATCGTCATAAGCGCATCAAATTCAACATTGGGATGACCGAGCAGATCAATAATGTTTCGACGAACCCCATCGGCATTAATATGCAAATTGTGCTTGCCCGCTTCATTCGGTGTCATTGTCAGCTTTTCAGCCAGAGCGCGCGCGGTGGTTAGGCGCGCCACTTTAGACTCAAAATGGTCTTGGCGCTGGCGCCCGACAATCCCAGCGGCAATGCCCTTTGCCGTCAGCCTCTGATCAGCATTATCGGCTCGCAAACTTAACCGATATTCGGCGCGCGCCGTAAACATCCGATAAGGCTCGCTGACCCCCTTGGTCACGAGATCATCAATCATCACCCCAATATAGGCTTCTGCCCGATCAAATATAACCGGGTCTTGCGCTCCCGCAGCCCGCGCAGCATTGAGGCCTGCAACCAAGCCTTGTCCGCCTGCTTCTTCATATCCCGTTGTTCCATTTATCTGCCCCGCAAGGTATAAGCCTTTGATTTTCTTGGTTTCTAGGCTGGGCAGGAGTTCTCGCGGATCAACATAATCATATTCAATCGCATAGCCTGGACGAATAATGCGCACATCTTCAAGACCGGGAATGGTGCGGATAAATGCATCTTGAATATTGGCCGGAAGTGATGTCGATATGCCATTTGGATATACGGTAATGTCATCCAGGCCTTCGGGCTCAAGAAAAATTTGATGGCGCATCCGATCCGGAAAGCGCACAACCTTATCCTCAATGGAGGGACAATAGCGAGGACCAACCCCCGCAATTTGGCCTGAATAAACCGCCGATTGACCGACATTTTCAGCAATAAAGCGGATGGTTTCTTCGGTTGTGCCTGTAATATGGCAAACCGTCTGAGGGGTCGTTATTTTTTCAGTTAAAAATGAAAAGGGCGTTGGCGGGTCATCGGCCGGTTGGGCTTCGAGAATAGACGTGTTGATTGTCGTGCCATCAAGACGGGCTGGTGTGCCAGTTTTCAGGCGCCCCATATCGAGCTTGAGCGCATAAAGACGCTCGGATAGTTTTTTGGCGGGCGCTTCTCCATGACGGCCTGCCGGAAAACGCTCGGGACCAATATGAATAATGCCGTCAAGAAACGTCCCCGTAGTTAAGACAACAGATTTGGTTCGGTAAATTTGACCATCCGTCGTTTCAACCGCCGTTACCACCCCATCAATCATATGAATATCATCAACAGCGCCGGCCAAAACGGTTAAATTTGGTGTTTCATGAATGGCTTTTTGCATAGCCAATCGATAAAGCTTGCGATCTGCTTGTGTGCGTGGACCACGAACAGCGGGCCCCTTTCGACGGTTTAACATCCGAAACTGTATGCCGCCCGCATCAACAACACGCCCCATATAGCCGTCCAAAGCATCAATTTCGCGAACCAAATGGCCTTTGCCAACACCGCCAATGGCGGGATTACAGGACATTTCGCCAATTGTTTCTAATTTATGGGTCAGCAACAAGGTGCGCGCACCAAATCGTGCGGCGGCACCGGCTGCCTCACAACCAGCATGCCCGCCACCAATAACAATCACATCCCAGAACTGACTTTGTTTATCCATCATAAATTCGCTTTTACCGCCTCGGCCGCTCGCACGCAAGCGGCCTTTTGGTTTCATTGTTTCACGTGAAACAATCCAGAATTATTTACCGATACAAAAATCAGCAAAGACAACATCCAACAAAGCCTCAATATCAACAGACCCTGTAATCCGGCCAAGGGCGCGGCTAGCCAAACGCAAATCTTCTGCCGCTAACTCAAGGCCAATATCGCGAGCGGACAATGCCCGCGCAAGATGCGTCGCCGCCTCCTCAAGCGCATTGCGATGTCGAGCCCTCGTTAAGACCGGACGCTCACCAACCCCAAACCGCTCAGCAACAAGCGCCTCAAGTTTTGCCATAAATGCATCAATGCTGGTCTGATCATGCGCACTCATTTCTAGATAAGTCACATCTTCCGGCGGCTCGACTTGCGGGCTATCGGTTTGAGATTGCGCATCTTGTTTATTTTGTAACCAAAAGTCACCTGCCTGTAAGAGCGCCACGGCTTCCGTTTGGTCAAGCGGGGCGTCATAAGCGGTGACCAATAATCTGATATCGGCTTCTTGAGCGCGCAAACGGGCACGGCGAACGCCCTCGGCTTCAATATCATCCCCCGTGTCGCGCAATCCAGCTGTATCAGACAAAGTGACAGGGACACCACCCAAGACCATCGCCACCTCAACAATATCACGCGTTGTGCCCGCACGGGCCGAGACAATTGCCGCATCTCTTCCCGCTAAAGCATTGATTGTGCTTGATTTTCCTGCGTTTGGCGGGCCAATAATAGCAATAGATAGGCCATCGCGCAACTTCTCCCCCCGGGTTTCACCAAGATGGGCGTTTAAGCTTTCAACAAGAGTCTCGACACGATCGAGCGCGCTTTCGCCCAGACCGCCGGGCAAGTCTTCATCTGCAAACTCAATATCGGCCTCAAGATGCGCCAGTGCAGACTTTAGTTCATCACGCCAACCCTCATAGAGATCGCGCAACCGCCCTTGCATTTGGCGCAAGGCTTGGCTTTGTTGTGCTGCTGTTTCGGCATCAATTAAATCGGCAATGCCCTCGGCGGCCGTCAAGTCTAGGCGGCCATTCATAACGGCGCGGCGCGAGAAAGCACCAGGCTCCGCTGGGGACAAACCCTCAATCTCGGCTAAGGCTGATAAAATGCTATCTGTCACAGCAATCCCGCCATGAACATGCAACTCAACACAATCTTCACCCGTAAAGCTTGCCGGGCCCGGCATCCACAGCACCAAGGCTTCATCAAGCGCTTGTCCTGTGCGTGGGTCTTTTAAGCGCCGCACCCGCGCCACCCGCGCTTCGGGACGAGGAGCACCAGATAAAATATCCAGCGATGCGCCAGCCCGATCACCGCTAATCCGGATCACAGCCAAAGCGCCCCGTCCCGGTGCTGTCGCCAAAGCAAAAATTGTCACGCTACGCCTCCTGAAACTAATAATTCAATTTAGCTGGTCTAATTATGATGATGGTGTAATTTACATACCATGCCTAATGAAAATCTTCTACGTCTCGAAGCCAGCCCCTATTTGCGCCAACACGCGGAAAATCCAGTCCATTGGGCGCCTTGGGGCAAGAGTGCGCTTGCCGAAGCCAAAGCGCGCAATCTTCCGATCTTACTTTCAATCGGCTATGCCGCTTGCCATTGGTGCCACGTCATGGCGCATGAAAGCTTTGAAGACCAAGACGTTGCCGATATTATGAACGCGCATTTTGTTTGTATTAAGGTTGACCGTGAAGAGCGCCCGGATATTGACGACATCTACATGACAGCGCTTTCCCTTATGGGCGAACAAGGGGGGTGGCCACTGACCATGTTCCTGGATAGCAACGCCCAACCCTTTTGGGGCGGCACTTATTTTCCCAAAGAATCCGCACATGGACGCCCGGGCTTTAAGCAATTAATGCTGGAAATCTCTCGCGCCTATCAAGAAGACCTCCCGCAAATTGCTACAAATAGCAAAGCCCTTGTTGATGGATTACGTGCACGCGCTACCGCCGATAGTACCGCTGACTACCCAAGCGACACACCATCGCGCGCCATGCGCGCACTCGCCGGGCATATTGATCGCGATCTCGGCGGCATAGGCGGGGCACCAAAATTTCCTCAGCCAACCCTTTATCGGTTTTTGCTCGAACAAGCGCTCTACACGCATGATGCAAATGCCGAAGAGTTAACGCTCTATAGTTTGCAAAAAATATGTGAGGGAGGAATATATGATCATATAGGCGGCGGATTTGCGCGTTATACGGTCGATGCCGAATGGCTCATTCCGCATTTTGAAAAAATGCTTTACGACAATGCGCTTATTATAAGCCTGTTATCTACAGCATATAAGCGCAATCAAAACCCTCTGTTTAAAAACCACATTCATGAAACCATTGATTGGCTATGCCGAGAGATGCGCGATGAGACATCGGGCGCCTTTACCTCAAGCCTTGACGCCGATAGCGAGGGCGAAGAAGGAAAGTTCTATGTATGGCATTGGGACGAATTGGGCGAAACGCTCGGATCTGCTCGCACCACATTTGCCCAGACATATGGCTGTCAAGAAGATGGAAATTTTGAAGGTCATAATATTCCAAGCCTTTTATACGCTACGCCCGATAGTTTAGACCGAGAAGACCCAACGATTATTGCCGCCAAACAGGCTATGTTTAAAAAACGTCAAAGCCGTGTTCGGCCAGGGCGTGACGATAAAATCCTTGCCGACTGGAACGGCATGACAGTAACAGCGCTATGTGATGCCGCAAATTTATTTTCACACCGTGATTGGCTTGAGCTTGCCCAAGCCGTTTTTCAAGCAACATGTGATCGGCTCATGGTCGGTGATCAAATCATGCATAGCGCCTGTGGCGATGTCCGATTAAATATCGGCCTCGGGGAAGACTATGTGCATATGGCCGAGGCCGCCATTGCACTCTTTTCAGCAACGGGCGATTGGACCTATGTTACAAAAGCCAAAGCCTTAATGGCGGCACTTTTCAAATATCACGATAGCGGTCGCGGTTTCAGCTCAGCGCAAACAGATCAAGAAGATATTCTTGTCCATAATCGACCCGTTTTTGACGGGGCCGTCCCAAGCCTTAATGGAACAGCCTTATGTGTTTTATCAAGCATCGCTCATATAACCGGGGACCCAGAAGACCATCAGGCAGCAGTAGCCCATCGCCGCCTGTTTTCAGGGCATCTGTCACGCTCCTTTGTTCAAATGCCACAATTCATGCGTGGCGCACATCGACTTGACCATGCTATCTGTGTAGCCATCATTACGCCCAGCATGGAAAACACAGTTTATCGCAGCCTTCACCAAGCCGCAGCTCAAGCCGCGCGCCCCGATATTATTATCGCGCCATATCTTGAGGAAACTATTTCAAGCCTCTCAAGCACACACCCCGCCTTTGGTAAAACATGTGTGGGCGGTCAGCCCACCGCCTATATATGTGGATACAATAATTGTTTGGCGCCCGTCACATCGATTGAATCCTTGAAAGAAATATTAGCTAGGCCTAATCTATTCCAAACTTAATTACTCTGGAGACTGTCATGAGTTACATTTCTATTCATACACCGGATGGCGACTTCAATGCATATGTTGCAATTCCAGAGGCGGGGTCTGGCCCCGGCATTGTTGTTATCCAAGAAATCTTTGGAGTAAATGCAAACATCCGAGGCATTGCCGACCGTATTGCCGAAAAGGGCTATGTTGCAATTTGCCCAGATCTTTTTTGGCGTATCGAGCCCGGTGTCGATATCACAGATAAAACCGAAGCTGAATGGGCAAAAGCATTTGAGCTATTTGGGAAATTCGACGCAGATAAGGGCACTGAAGATATACAAGCCGCCATCAGCACTCTGCGAAACCACGAAGCATGCACGGGCAAGGTCGGCGTTATCGGCTATTGCTTGGGCGGCAAGATGGCCTATCTAGCAGCAACGCGAACAGACGCAGATGCCAGCATTGGCTATTACGGTGTTGGTATTCAAGATATGTTAGATGAGGCGACCAATATTACAAACCCACTCATGCTGCACATTGCCGGGCTTGATCAATTCGTGCCCCCAGAAGCTCAATCTGCAATAGAGGCGGGCATTGGCAGACATAAGCACGTTACGCTACACATTTACCCAGATGACGATCATGCTTTTGCACGTGAAGGCGGTGAGCATTACAGTGCCCAATCTGCATCCATTGCTGATCAAAGAAGTTTTGATTTATTGGCGAGCGTTCTCGACGAAGCTTAATTCTGGAACCTGGTTCTTATAAGGTTACATTTGGGCCGTTTCGTCTTTAAGTGTTCATTGCGTCAAAAAACTCGTCATTCACTTTTGTCTTCTTGAGTTTGTCGAGCAAGAATTCGATCGCATCAACCGTTCCCATCGGGTTAAGGACACGACGGAGCACATAGATTTTACTCAATGTGTCGCGGTCAACAAGCAGCTCTTCTTTCCGCGTTCCTGACTTCATAATATCTATCGCAGGGAAGACGCGCTTATCTGAGATCTTACGATCAAGAACAATCTCGGAGTTACCCGTTCCCTTAAATTCTTCAAAAATAACTTCGTCCATACGGCTACCGGTCTCGATAAGCGCTGTCGAAATAATCGTTAAGGAGCCGCCTTCTTCAATATTACGCGCTGCACCAAAAAACCGTTTTGGGCGCTGTAGGGCATTAGCATCAACACCACCCGTCAAGACTTTACCAGAGGATGGAACAACCGTGTTATAAGCACGTCCAAGGCGGGTAATGCTATCAAGCAAAATAACAACGTCCCTGCCATGCTCAACGAGGCGTTTGGCTTTTTCAATGACCATTTCCGCAACCTGAACGTGGCGTGTTGCTGGTTCGTCAAATGTTGAAGAAACAACTTCACCGCGCACACTGCGTTGCATGTCGGTTACTTCTTCAGGCCGCTCGTCAATCAAAAGCACAATTAAATAACATTCAGGGTGATTAACGGCGATGGATTGGGCAATACTCTGCATAAGCACAGTTTTACCAGTCCGCGGCGGAGCAACAATAAGTGCGCGCTGTCCTTTACCTAAAGGTGCAACAATATCAATCACACGGCAGGACATATTTTTATTTGTCGGATCTTCAATTTCCATACGAAAATGTTCGTCTGGATAGAGTGGCGTTAAATTGTCGAAATGTACTTTTTGGCGGGCTTTTTCTGGGTCTTCAAAATTAATTTTATTAACTTTAACGAGAGCAAAATAACGTTCGCCGTCACGCGGGCTTCGAATATCGCCCTCAACTGTGTCACCTGTTCTTAAACCTAAACGCCGAATTTGTGATGGGCTCACATAAATATCATCCGGGCCTGGAAGATAGTTTGCATCTGGTGACCGCAGAAAGCCAAAACCATCTTGCAAGACTTCAACAACGCCTTCACCTAATATGCCAACGCCGTCATCTGCATATTTTTTCAAAATAGCAAACATCATGTCTTGTTTGAGCATGGATGATGCATTTTCAATTTCATTCTGCTCAGCAATTGCCAATAAATCTGTTGCAGATTTAATCTTTAAGTCTTGGAGTTTAACTTGATCCATAGGGTCACCAAAATGGGAAATAAAACAGGCGGGAAAACGTCACCGCTGATCATTTAAGGAAAGGGAACACATCACAGAGTTTCAGTGTTCCCTCATGATATCACAGAAATAGGAAACGTCTATGGAGATTCTTTATATAGTTTTATATCTTTAGGCTTGGTTAAAATGGCTTAACAATCACCATAATAACAATAATAACAGTTAAAATGGGCGGTATTTCATTGATCTTACGGTAAAACGTGCTCGATCTTTGCATAAGTCCTTCAGCCATTTTCCGTCTTGTCGCTGCTAAAAACCCATGAAAACCAGTCATTAAAATAACGCAGATAAATTTGACCCAAAACCAATACGTCACCATTTCAAAAAACCCTGGGCGCGCCATCAGCAAAAGCGCAAAGATCCAGGCAGCAATCATTGCCGGGTTCATAATAATTTTTAGCAGTTTATGTTCCATTGTCACAAATGTCTCAACGGGCTCACCTTGCTCATAGGCTTCGTGATGATAAACAAATAAGCGCGGCAAATAATACATACCCGCCATCCAAAACATCACTGAAATGAGATGAAACGCGAGAAACCAAAGATAATAATCAGCTAAAAAGCCCATTATTTATGCCCTTTCCGAATGTAATGAACCATATCTGCGACATGTTCTGGAGGTGTTTGGGGCACAATTCCATGACCGAGATTAAAAATATGCTTTCGTCCTTGGAGCATATTACAAATACGATCAATTTCACTATACATGTTAGACCCACCAGCAACCAAAACCTCTGGCGCCATATTTCCTTGAATAACAATATCTTTATCAAGATTTGCGGCTAATCTCTCAAGATTGCAATGTTGGTCAACAGATAGCCCATTTATTTGAGTTTCTTTAACATAAGTCGATAAATCATAGTCAGTAGCACGCGGAAAACCGATAATTGGAACCCTAATGCCTCTATCGCGAAGGGTTTTTACAATGCGGTGAACCGGCTTAATACAAAACTCTTCAAAATCATTGCCAGATAAACTACCCGCCCAACTTTCAAAAATTTGTAAAACCTCTGCGCCACTATAAACCTGTCGCTCGAGGTAATCACTCGTGACATCAGCTAAATATTTGATAAGATTAATAAATTTTTCACGATCGGCTTGAATTAATGCTTTGGCCGGAGCTTGATCGGTGGTTCCGCGCCCCGCAACCATATAACTTGCAACTGTCCAAGGCGCACCAGCAAAGCCAATAAGGGTTGTTTCGCTTGGAAGACTTTTTGATAATCGTGATAATGTCTCATAAACGGGCGCTAAATGTTTATGTAAATCCTTATGATCCAACACATCAGCACTTTGAATTGGATCTAATCGTGGCCCTTCGCCCTCCTCAAACCAGAGTTTTTGTCCTAAAGCTTGAGGAATAAGAAGAATATCAGCAAATACGATCGATGCATCAAATTGATAACGTCTTATGGGTTGCAAAGTTACTTCTTCTGCAAGTTCAGAATTGTAACATAACTCCAGAAAAGACCCTGCTTGTGATCGTGTCTTTTTATATTCTGGTAAATAACGACCTGCCTGTCTCATGAGCCAAATAGGAGGCGTTTTTAAAGGCTGATTGCTGCTAAACAGCGAAAGGAGTGTTTTTGTCATATTCTATATATATATAAAAAGGATAGTAGTTGTAGTAGGTAAAGCCACTTCTTGTGGATTATTTCATTCTTCCAAAATTGCCCACATCCCTGACCACAAAAATTTTAGCTGTTTATAGCCGGGATAAGATGCCAAACAAAAAGTGCATTTATGGATAAGTGAAAGATTTAAAGCTCATCATGTCTTAAAGAGAGCATAAGTTTAGAATTAATAATGGGGATAGTGGGGATTGTTTTGCTTAACATAGGATAAAAAAAGAACTCTTTTTATTCACAGCACAAAATCTGGTTTATTAAATGCCCAATAACATGCCTTGAGAATATGTGTTAGCGGGGATAAAAATCAGCCCTTGCCATTAACTGCGGTTTTATCCACTTTATTAACAGGTTGCCTTATTTTTGATCGGTATGATTTTGCCCAATAAACAGACATTTCATTTACATCTTATTTCCGACAGTACAGGTGAAACCGTTAATACTTTAGCGCGCGCCGTATGTACACAATTTGAAAATATACGCCCCCTTGAACATGTCTATGGTCTGGTGCGCGGAGAAAAACAACTCGAGCGAACATTGGCAAATATTAGCCTTTATCCAGGCCCAGTCTTTTTTTCAATAATTAATCCTGATTTGCGACAACGTTTAGAGTCTGCGTGTTTGAAACTCCATATTCCCTGTATGTCCGTGCTTGATCCCTTTATGACGCCAATGGCGACATTCTTAAACCTTGCTGTCAGCGGCAAGGCTGGCTCTAAACAGGCAATGGACTCAGAATATTTTGCACGGATCGAAGCGCTTAACTTTACGATGATGCATGATGACGGACAAAGTCAGGGTGACCTAAATGAAGCCGATATTGTTCTAACGGGTGTTAGCAGAACATCAAAAACACCCACATGTATGTATCTGGCCAATCGGGGGTTTAAGGCGGCGAATGTTCCGCTTGTCCCGGGCATCAAGCCGCCTGAAGAGCTTTTGTCTTTGACAAAGCCGCTGGTCGTTGGATTAACGTTATCAACCGAGCGTCTTAGGCAAATTCGGAAAAACCGCCTTATCACCCTAAATGAAAATCAAGAAACAGATTATATAGACCCAGAAAATGTACAGCGCGAAATAACTGAAGCGCGCAGACTATGTGCGCGCAAGGGGTGGCCGGTCATTGATGTGACACGGCGATCTATTGAAGAAGTGGCGGCGACTGTTATAAATATGCACCAAGAACATTTAGCAGAGCGACTTGGCGGAGATGGACGATGAACGAAACATCGATTGAATCTAACTTTATATTGGCATCTGGCAGTGCTTCGCGCGCGACCATTTTGCGCCAGGCATGTGTTGCTTTTGAAAAACGTGTTTCGGGCGTTGACGAAGATGCACTAAAGCTACGCCATCAAGGAGCGCCGGCAAAGTTAGCCTGTGCCTTGGCCAAAGCGAAAGCATTGGCCGTGTGCGAAAATGATGGCCGCTATATTTTGGGAGCGGATCAACTCTTGCAGTGTGAGGACCGCCTGTTTGACAAGCCTCGCTCGCGCGAAGAGGCGCGGACAAACCTCATGTTTTTGCGCGGCAAAACGCATTACTTAATAAATGGTCTATCGCTATGTTGCGATGGTGAGGAAGTTTGGTCTTTCACCAATCATGTGTCTTTAACGATGCGTCATTTTTCTGATGAATATTTAGACCTCTATATTGAAAATGAGGGTGATAGTATTTTGTCTTCGGTTGGCTGTTATCGATTAGAAGCAATGGGCGCGCAGCTTTTTACCCATATAGAGGGTGATTACTTTTCAACGCTCGGGCTGCCTCTTTTGCCGCTGCTTGAAGAGCTGCGAAAACACGATATCATTCAAACATGACGGACTTAACCCATTATAAGGCAGGTATTCTGGGCTGGCCTGTGGCGCAATCGCGATCACCGCAGATACATAATTATTGGCTTCAACAATATAATATAGATGCGCAATATGGCCGCTATGGCATTGACCCTGTTCATGACTTTAAATCCGAACTCAGAAAGCTTATGGATGCCGGTTGGCGCGGAGCAAATGTAACGGCGCCGCATAAAGAAGCTGCTTTTGCCGCGGCAGACCGGCTCAGCCAAACCGCGCAACAGTTGGGTGCTGTGAATATATTGACGTTCGAGAGCGGAGAGATTATTGGCGATAACTCGGATGGCTATGGTTTTATAGAAAACCTTATCGCGCAATCAGAAATTTATGACTGGTCGGGCGCCAGCGTTAATGTTTTGGGTGCGGGCGGTGCGGCTCGGGCGATTGTCGCTGCGCTTGACGCGGCGGGCGTTTCAGAAATTCACATTTATAATCGAAGCCGTGACCGCGCGGAGGATATTGCCAAACTTTCCCCAAAGACCCGCATTGGCGATTGGTCAGATCGAAGCGCGGGGCTGGCTGATTGTGATTTACTGGTTAACACAACAAGCCTTGGAATGGTTGGTAAGGCCCCGCTTGAAATTGACTTAACAGATATGACGGGCTGTGTTTACGACATAGTTTATGCCCCATTAGAAACACCCCTTTTAGCCCAGGCGCGGGCGCGGCAACTTAAATCTGTCGACGGTCTGGGCATGCTTTTATACCAGGCGGTTCCGGCTTTTGAACAATGGTTTGGTGTTCGCCCAGAGGTCGATAAAACGTTACGTACTCAAATTTTGAGTACGTTATAAAGCGGAAGGAATATTATGCTTTTAATTGGATTAACCGGATCAATTGGAATGGGTAAATCTCAAACCGCTAAACTTTTTATGGAAGAGGGTGTGCCTGTATATGATGCAGATGCAACAGTCCATGAGCTTTACGCCAAAGGCGGAGCGGCTGTTCAACCCGTTGGTGATCTGTTTCCAGAGGCAATTGTGGATGGTGCAATTGATCGGCAAAAACTAGCAGCGATTGTACTCAAGGATGACACGGCGCTGAAAGCGCTTGAGGCTATTGTGCATCCTATGGCCGGCATGGCACAGGTTAGTTTTTTAAAGACTCACTATGCCGCGGGCAAATCAGCTGTCGTATTGGATATTCCTTTATTGTTAGAAACCGGCGCGACGGACCGTGTTGATGTTGTGGTGGTGGTAAGCGCCCCCTTTGAGGTTCAGCGCGCCCGCGTCTTGGCGCGACCAAATATGACAGAAGAACGGTTTAATGATATTTATAATAAGCAACTTGCAGATGAGAAAAAACGCGAGCTTGCAGACTTTATTGTTGATAGCTCTGTTTCGGTAGATGACGCGCATCGACAAGTGCGCGATATCTTAAAACAGCTAGAAGGTCGTGAAGGACACGTCCTGGCAAACCGCCTGGGTTGATAGGAATAGAAATGCGTGAAATCATTCTTGATACGGAAACGACAGGGCTTGATCCGCGCCAAGGCGATCGCATTATCGAAATTGGCTGTCTTGAGCTGGTTAACCTCAAGGCGACAGGCCGAAGCTTTCAATATTATATTGACCCCGAAAGAAGCGTTAGCGAGAAGACGATTGAAATCACCGGCATCACAGATGCGATGCTGGAGGGCAAGCCAAAGTTCAAAGATATTGCGGATGAATTTCTCGCCTTTATCGGCAATGACTCGCTGGTGATCCATAACGCTGATTTTGATATGGGGTTTTTGAACGCTGAGCTTGCCAACATTGGGCGTGCAGCCTTAACCAAAAATAAGATTGTCGATACGCTTGCGATTGCTCGCCGTAAGTTCCCGGGAGCACCGGCCAGTCTTGATGCGTTGTGCCGACGGTTTGGCGTTGATAATTCATCGCGCGATAAACACGGCGCGCTTTTGGATTCTGAATTATTGGCGGAAGTTTACCTTGAGCTTATGGGGGGTAAACAGCCAGGATTGGTTTTTCAGGCCAATCAAAGCAGCGATGCCGATGGTCGCTCAGGGGCGACGCAGCAGCGCCATCCGCAGCCGCGTCGGGCAACACCTTTGACAGGCCGCATATCCGACCAAGAAAAAGAGGCCCACGGATTATTTTTAGATCAGTTACCCGTGTCGGCCATGTGGCGACACTAAATTTATTTGGTTAAGATCTAATTATCTTGGTCTGAAGTTAGCTCGGCTGATGGGTTATTATTGTTTTGATCTTCATTAAGACCATTTTGATAAAGCGCCACAAAATCTATCGGATCGAGTAGGAGCGGCGGAAAACCTCCATCGCGTGTCATGTCTGACAGAATGCGTCGGGCAAACGGAAAAAGCTGTCTTGGTGCTTCTATTAGCAAAACGGGGCGAAGGCTTTCTTCGGGGACATTTTTAACCCGGAAAAGGCCACAGTAAGAAAGCTCTGCAATAAAGCTGATTTCTTCATTTCGTTTTGTTTCTACTCGGAAATCCAGCGCTACTTCATAGTCTTGCGCATCGAGTTGGCGGACACCCACATTCGCATTTACGGAAATTGTAGGTGGCGTATCGTTTGCGCCCAGGCTCATAGGCGCATTTGGGTTCTCAAAAGACATGTCACGTACATATTGTGTGAGCACTTGCAGGCTGGCTGCCTGAGTATCTTCATTTTGCATGGCGGCTTGAGCCGGGTTTTGATCATCAGACATGTCGAACTCCTTTGCTGAATTCTCTCATAGCATTGTGTGTGACGTGGATAAAGGGCTTATTAGCGGTCATCTTCAACTCGATAGTCCGTTTCTATAATAACCGGCCCCTTCTTCTGGTTCGGATTGGGTTCATCTTGGTCATTGCGGGCTCTGGCGGTTGGGCGTGTGCTAAAACGCTGTGCATAGACGCGACTGCTTGAAAATGTGCTCAAAACTGCGGGAAGCGCGAGCGCAATGGCAATGCCTGAAAATATGCGCCGGCCGGGTTTGGTTAATAGGATAAGACCAATGAAATCTGTAAAAAACCCCGGCATAACTAAAAGCGCACCCCCAACAAATATAAGCAAATTGCCCATAAGGCTGAGAACAGGCTGTTTGCCGGCCGCGAGATCGGTTTGCATATCAGTCAAAACAGAAAAGCCCAATCGGCGAATAACCTGAACGCCGAGGAATGCCGATACAAAAACGAGTAAAATCGTCCATCCTCCACCAATTTGGCTGCTGACGAGCGAAAATAGGTAGAATTCAGTCCCTAAAAAGATAAATAGGACGATAAGGGCTGGAAATTTCATTTTATTCACATTACCTATAGTTAAGTTTCGAGCGTAACAGATTAAACGGCTATACCCAAAGGCCTATAGTTCAGATAGGGTCTATATGATCCAATTTACAGGGTGAGACTAATAAAGGCTATAAAATAGCTAAGATATTTTGAAGGAGCATCGTCATCGATCCGTTAAATCTCATATTGCTTATCATTGTTTTGGTGATTTTCTTTCGCTTACGTGGTGTTTTGGGGATGCGCGATGAAGATGATGGTGAAGATTCCCGAAAATCGTCTCGTTTTAAGATGAATGACGCTGCTTTAGGCGCTCAAGCCAATGTTAAAAAACCAACATTGCGCGTTGTCGAGAGTGAGCCTGTTGCAGAACAACTCGAAGATGAGCCTTATGATGGCGGTATTGTGCGCGGATTAGCTCGGTTTAAGGCGCTGGAGCCTCATTTTGATGAGGCGGGGTTTTTGCAGGGTGCGCAACGCGCTTATGAAATGATCCTCGAAGACTTTGCCGCCGGAGATAAAGATGCTTTACGTCCTTTATTAACCGAAGAGGTTTATAATGGCTTTGTTGCAGCAATTGAAGCGCGCGAAGCCTCAGGAGAAAAACTGGTAACGCGCGTCTCGCGTATGGCCAAGCCGGTGATTGACGATGTTTTGATCGAAAATAACATGGTGAATATTACCATTCGTTTTGTTGCCTATATTGCCTCAGGTTTAGAAGGTGAAGATATTGAAGCGGCGCGGACAGAAGATCTTTGGACATTTGTTCGCCCCCTTGGTTCGTCTGATCCAAATTGGCAATTGAGCGCAACCGAGACGGTCTAGTTTTTGACTGGGCGTGACAAAAAAGGTTTAACGCCAGCGGATACGGACCTATGGGGCCGCGTTTCGGCAACCATTCGCCCGATATCACCTGCCAAAACCAAGCGTGTTGTCTCTCAACGTCGCACATTAAAAGCCGGTTTCTCAAAAACCAAAAATCAGAGCCAGTTACCGGATGTGAACGAGCCATTGCCTTCCAAGCCGAGTACTGGCCCGCTTAAAGGCAATGAGTTCCAGAACACCCCATTTCCAAATCCGGCCTCGGCTGTGTCGAAACGGGTCCGAGATGTTACCTTGGCGGCGCTTGATCAAAAAGAGGTCAGGCGCGTTCGGCGGGGGCATATTGAAATTGATGCGACCTTAGATTTGCACGGCATGACATTGGTCAACGCTTATCATCGATTATGTCAATTCACCGCGGAAGCTCAACGCCGACAATATCGTTGGTTGCTTGTTATTACAGGTAAGGGCACGGCTGGGCGTGGCGTTATTAGAGAGAATTTTCCATCATGGCTCAACGATGCGCCCTTAAATCAGATGGTTGTTGGCTATCACGTTGCACAACCGGCCCATGGGGGTGGTGGCGCATTTTATGTTCGCTTGCGGCGTCCATCGTGAAGTTCACGCTGGTGAACCTGGGCGGATCCTGTTACAAAGCCTTTAATGCAGCCTAAGTGGGGGTAGTTATGTCTACATTGCAGCGCACAGCGCGAATTGAACGCCAAACGAAAGAAACAAAAATCTCTGCCGAGGTGACAATTGATGGCACCGGCGAATATGAAGTGTCTACAGGCATTGGCTTTCTTGACCATATGCTTGAACAATTATCTCGTCACTCCTTAATCGATCTCAAGGTTAAGGCGGAGGGAGACTTACATATAGATTTTCATCACACCACAGAAGACACCGGCATTGTGATCGGCCAGGCCCTGCAAAATGCTTTGGGCGATTTTAAAGGTCTGACACGCTACGGTTCGGCCCTTATCCCGATGGATGAAACCCTAACGCGGGTGGCTCTTGATGTCTCGCAACGCCCTTATTTAATTTGGAAGGTGAATTTCACCAAACCAAAATTAGGGGATATGGACACAGAACTATTCAAAGAATGGTTTCAGGCTTTTGCTCAGGCGGCGGGCATAACGCTGCATATTGAAAATATTTATGGTGAGAATAATCACCATATTGTAGAGAGCTGCTTTAAAGGTCTGGCCCGCGCTTTGCGTGAAGCGGTTGAGATCGACCCCCGCAAGGCTGATGCCATTCCGTCCACTAAAGGTGTTTTGGGTAACTAATTAGGATGAGCGTCGCAATCATTGATTACGGAGCGGGTAACCTGCGCTCTGCCGAAAAAGCTTTTCTGCACGTTGCTACAGATCAGTCTGTGATGGTGACGTCGCGCGCCGAGGATGTCTTGGCGGCAACGCATATTGTCTTGCCCGGCGTTGGTGCTTTTGAAGATTGTGCAACCGGCCTAAGGGCTTTGCCGGGAATGGTCGAAGCCATGACCGAGCGCGTTATCAAACAAGGGCAACCGATGTTGGGTATTTGCGTGGGCATGCAGCTTATGTGTAGCCTAGGGCATGAAAACGGCCAACACGATGGCTTGGGGTGGATTGAGGGTGATGTTTGCCCCTTGGTTCCTGCACAAGAAAAACTGAAGATTCCACATATGGGTTGGAATGATATTTCTCTGACCCGCCCTCACCCTGTGACCAATGGGTTGAATGAAGCACATATGTATTTCGTTCACAGTTACTATGCAAAACTTGAGAAAAAAGAAGACACGATTGCGACGACGGATTATGCGCAAATTTTTCCCGCGATTATTGGGCGTGACAATATTATAGGAACACAGTTCCATCCCGAGAAGAGTCAGCGTGCTGGCTTACATCTTTTGTCGAACTTTTTGGAGTGGCGGCCATGATTATATTTCCTGCGATTGATTTAAAGGAAGGCAAATGTGTGCGCCTTGAGCAAGGTGACATGGCGCGCGCAACCACCTTTAATGATAGCCCTGCGGCACAGGCTCGGACTTTTTTTGAGCAGGGCTTCACACATTTACATATTGTTGATTTGGATGGTGCCTTTGCTGGAAATCCGGTTAACGCAAAAGCCGTTGAAGAAATTTGTGCGCAAAAAGGGGCCTATAAACAATTAGGCGGCGGCATTCGCGATATTGCGACCATTGAGAAATGGTTCACTCATGGCATTGATCGGGTTATTTTGGGAACAGCCGCGGTGCACGATCCGGATTTCGTTAAGCAGGCGTGCCTACTCTTTCCAGAAAGAATTGTCGTTGGCATTGATGCCCGCGCTGGGCGTGTTGCTGTTGCGGGTTGGGCAGAAGAAAGCACTCTCGCTGCCACGGATTTGGCGCTTCGATTTGAGGACTGCGGAGTCGCTGCGATTATATTCACAGATATAGATCGCGATGGATTGCTTACCGGCGTTAATGTGGAAGCGACAACGGATCTGGCGCGTGCTGTTAATGTGCCCATTATTGCGTCGGGCGGCCTCTCGGGTATTGGTGACATTGAAGCCCTTTTGCCGTTTGAAGCAGATGGTGTCTGTGGCGCAATATCGGGCCGCGCCCTCTATGATGGTCGATTAGATCCCAAGGCAGTTTTGGCCCTTCCTGGGGTTTCTTAATATGTTAAAGGCGCGCGTTATTCCTTGTCTTGATGTTCACGATGGCCGTGTTGTTAAGGGCGTTAATTTTGTTGATCTTATTGATGCGGGTGATCCCGTTGAGGCGGCCAAAGCTTATGACATTGCCGGTGCGGATGAACTGTGTTTGCTTGACATTAGCGCGTCGCATGAAAATCGTGGCACCCTGTTAGAGGTTGTGCGTCAGACGGCAGAACATTGCTTCATGCCACTAACGGTGGGCGGGGGTGTGCGAACGCTTGAAGATGTACGCTCGCTCTTGTTGGCGGGTGCGGATAAAGTGTCGTTTAATACCGCGGCCGTTAATAATCCCGACATTGTTGCAGAGGCCTCACGGAAATTTGGTGTGCAATGTATTGTCGTTGCAATTGATGCGAAACGTGTGGACGAAGATCGTTGGGAAATTTTCACCCATGGCGGCCGGCAGTCAACGGGCATTAATGCCGTAACCTTTGCTCAAGATATGGTCGCGCGAGGCGCCGGTGAGATATTGTTAACATCCATGGATCGTGATGGAACGCGCGATGGGTTCGATATTCCCTTAACACGCAAAATATCAGATGCTGTTAGTATTCCGGTTATTGCCTCGGGCGGTGTTGGTTCGATTGAACATTTCGCGCAGGGTATAAAAGAAGGGCATGCCTCTGCAGTTTTGGCGGCCAGCGTGTTTCATTTTGGTCAAATCACTATTCGTGAAGCAAAATTAGCCATGATGGCTGCGGGTATCGATATGCGACCGAATGATAATTTTGACTTTTTGGTTAACCCTGATACACCTCAAACCCCTGAATAGGGATATAAAGACGACCAAATAGAGGAGAGCCTGCCGTGAGCCAAGATGTTCTGCAGACACTTTATAAAACAATTTCGGATCGCGCGAACGCCTCTCCAGAAGAGAGCTATAGCGCAAAGCTCATCGCGGGCGGTCCAGCTTATGCTGGACGCAAACTTGCTGAAGAGTCGGTTGAAACATTAATCGCAGCAATGCAAGAAGATGACGGCGCATTAATGAGTGAGGCGGCCGATGTGTTGTTTCACTTATTGGCTGTTTTGGTTGCGCGGAATGTGAGCTTGGATGCTGTTTATGATGAATTGCGGCGTCGAGAGGGAATGTCAGGCTTGGCTGAAAAAGCAAGTCGCGGCGAAGCAAATTAAATGACAATCCGCCAACACGACCTTTCTCCATTTCGACACTTCTCGGCTTCCGAGTGGGAGAAGTTGCGCAAAGATGTTCTGCTAAATCTCAACGAAGATGAGTTAAGTCAGCTCCGCGGGCTTGGCGAAACGGTCGACTTACGTGAGGTTGAACAAATTTATTTACCTCTGTCGCGCTTGCTTAACCTTTATGTTGAAGCCAAGCAGACGTTATATGGGGCGACGAACGCCTTTCTTGGCTCTGAACAAAAAGTGCCTTTCATTATAGGAATTGGTGGCTCTGTTGCTGTCGGTAAAAGTACGACCTCCCGTATTTTGCGTCATCTCTTGGCGCGTTGGCCCAATCATCCAAAGGTAGATTTGGTAACAACAGACGGGTTCCTATATCCAAATGCAACATTGCTTGAAAATGATCTCATGGAGCGCAAGGGGTTTCCCGAGAGCTTTAATACGGATCGGTTGCGCGGGTTTTTAAGTGACGTAAAGTCTGGTCAGAAAATAGCCAAGGCGCCGGTCTATTCGCATTTTGTTTATGATATTGTGCCAAATGAAATGGTCAGCGTGTCACAGCCAGATATTCTCATTGTTGAAGGACTTAATGTTCTGCAGCCAGCAAGGCTGAAAGAAGATGGCGATGATATTCCATTCGTCTCAGATTATTTTGATTTTTCAATCTATATTGATGCTGATCGCGATGCGGTCGAGCGGTGGTATATTGAGAGATTTCTTTTTTTGAAAGACACGGCGTTTAAAAAGCCGGGTGCGTATTTTCAACGCTACGCCGACCTGACCGAGGAGGAAGCCATTGCGACGGCCGCCGATATTTGGAAACGGATTAACCTCAAAAATTTGATTGAAAATATTCACCCGACGCGTGCCCGCGCGGACCTTATTTTACATAAGGCGGGTAATCATAGTATCGACCAGGTATTGCTTCGAAAAATCTAAATTCCCTAAACGCCAGCTTTTTCGAACAATGCGCTTATATTTGCTTCCGGGCGTGGACCAATATGAGAAATGACTTCAGCAGCGGCAATCGCGCCACGGCGTCCACATTGGGCGATAGATAAATGATCGGCTCGTCCAGATAAATATCCCGCCGCGAATTGATCACCAGCTCCCGTTAGGTCGGTGATTGTTTCGACATGTTCTGCACCAATTTCAATTGCTTGATCAGGTGATGCGATGATAGCGCCTTGGGCGCCACGCGTGATAACGCCCTCAACACCTGCGGCACGGCATGCCGTTACAAGGCCCAAGGGTTCGCGTGTGCCAAAAAGGGCATTTGCCTCTTCGAGATTTGCAAGCAATATGTCGACATGATCGCTGACAAATGATTGAAGAACGCCGAGATGGCGCTCGACGCAGAACGGGTCTGACAAAGAAAAGGCAACCCGCCCACCATTTGCCTTGACGATCCGCGCGGCTTCTAAAAATGTGTCGCGTGCCGATGGGCTATCCCAAATATAACCTTCGCCAAATAAAATCTCTGTATCGGCAAGTGCGGCTTCATCAAGATCGGATGGCTGTGTTGATATGCTGGCGCCGAGGAGGGTATGCATGGTGCGCTCGGCGTCTGGTGTTAACAAAACAATGCATCTTCCTGTTGGCAACTCATCATGGGCAGCCATTGGAAAATGGGATCCGAGCTTTCTCATATCTTCGCTAAAGAAATGACCAAGCGGATCATTGCCCACTTTGCCAATAAAGCCTGTTTTAAGGCCAAGCGCGGAAATGCCTGCCACAGTATTTCCTGCTGAGCCGCCAGATGCACGAGCATGTATCGTGATTTGAGCTTCTAAGGCCATAGCTTCATCTGCGGAGATGAGCGACATTGATGCTTTCGGACTGCCGATATGGGCAAGTTCGGCTTCAGTTACATTGGCGAAAACATCAACCAATGCCGCCCCCATGCCCATAATCTTGAATGTTTTGCTCATAATCACTCTCCTTTTATCGGGGTCCTAGTTATTTTACTGATGCGTCTTTTAGGACTGTTTTACTTTTAAATTTACATAAATCGCTCACAAGGCAATCGGGGCATCGCGGCTTTCGTGCCGTACATATATAGCGTCCGTGCAAAATAAGCCAGTGATGGGCGTGAACGCGATAAGGGTCTGGCACGCGCTTTTCAAGTTTCTTTTCAACATCAAGCACAGTTTTGCCCGGCGCGAGCCCGGTTCGGTTGGATAGTCGAAACACATGTGTGTCTACAGCAAAAGTGGGAAGCCCAAAGGCGACATTCATAACCACATTGGCCGTCTTGCGTCCAACGCCAGGCAGGCGCATGAGTTGCTCTCTGTCTTGGGGCACCTGATGATCGAACTCGTCGATCAGCATCTGAGAGAGGAGGAATACATTTTTGGCTTTGGTCTTATAGAGACCAATGGTTTTCACCATATCTCTAATGCGCGCCTCGCCAAGGGCCACCATTTTTTCAGGTGTATCAGCAATTTTAAACAATTCTTTTGTCGCTTTATTCACGCCTTTATCTGTGGCCTGGGCGGAAAGGGCAACAGCGACAACGAGGGTAAAGGGGTTTGAAAAATTAAGCTCGGTTTCAGGGCGCTCTTCGACCTCAGAGAGTCGACGAAAAAATTCAGAAATGTTTTCTTTTTTCATAACGCGACCTTAAAGATTTTATCCACTATGCGCAAATACTCTGCTTGATATTGGCTTTAACTGGGTTAATTTAACGGCATGGCAACCGCAGATGATATAACTGTTTTTCGGCTCAAGCCGCATAGCTCTCTTGGCAAGCAAGGGTTCTTGGTATTGATGTTGTTTGTATCATTCGTCAGCTTTGCCTCTGGTGCCTTTTTTGTTTATCTCGGCGCCTGGCCTGTTATGGGGTTTTTCGGTATTGAAGTCTTGCTTCTTTATGGCGCGTTTCGGCTTAATTATTTCTCAGCGCGGCGGGTTGAGGAGCTTGAGATTAGCAGCGATTGTTTCAAACTTACCAAAATATCTGCCAAGGGCCATGCGAGCGAAGTATCGCTTAATCCCTATTGGCTGCGCTTTGAGCTCAAGCCGTCGCGGCATGACCCAGAAGTGCCGGGAGATCTTATAATATCTTCCCATGGCAAGTCTTACCATATTGGCAGCTTTCTATCTCCAGAAGAGCGCGCTTGTTTGTTCGACGCTGTTTCTGGCGTATTAGATAGGCATCGACAAACCGCTTCGATTTAGATTTAGCAGGTGTTTGAAAATAAAATGATAAATAAGAAAAATATCAAATATCTAACGCAAGACGCATTCGCGGGATCAGATATGATCTACCGTAGTACCAAAACACCCTTTGGCCCGGCGCATATAGGTGTCATTGAGGATCGGTTGGTCTTTTTCGGCTTTGGCCCATCAGCAGAGCGTGAACTCTTGCAATTAAAAGATAAATGGAAACTCAACCATATTGGTTGTGATCAAACTATTCTTTCAGGTAGAGATCTTTTTCAATCACCATTGCCGATGACACTCATAGGCACGCCGTTTCAGCAACGCGTATGGCAGGCATTACAAGATATTCCGGCCGGGCAGACAAAAACCTATGGTGAGCTTGCGGATATATTAGACAGCGCCCCCCGAGCAATTGGGGGTGGCGTTGGGCGCAACCCAATTTCTTATTTCGTACCCTGTCACCGCGTGATTGCTCAGGCTGGCGGTTTGGGCGGTTATCGTTGGGGGCTTGCGATTAAGCAGAAAATATTGGCTGCCGAGACTCGTTAAGGACATGCAGATCCAGGATATTGTGACCATTGGATTTTGGGTTTGCCAAAAGAAGACGCAATGGTTCCAGCAATGATTGAGCGCGCTCATTCATCGTGCTGTTTAGTCTGCGATTATTTCTTTGCTGATCGTTTGGCCTTGATCATCCAGCGTGTAAATATAGGGAACACCAGTTCCAATATTAACGTCGATGATTTGCTCGGGCGTTAGATTGTCTAACTGCATAACCAAGGCTCTCAATGAGTTGCCATGTGCAGCAATGAGCAAATTTTTGCCGGCTTTGATTTGAGGCAGAATATCACTGTTAAAATAAGGCAATACGCGATCTGCTGTATCTTTTAAGCTTTCGCCCCCAGGAGGAGGTGTATCGTAAGAGCGGCGCCATATGTGAACCTGCTCCTCGCCCCATTTTGCGCGTGCATCATCTTTGTTTAAGCCAGAGAGGTCGCCATAATCGCGCTCGTTTAGTTTTTCGCTCTCGATTGTTTCAAGAGTTTCTTGTCCTAGTTCGGAGAGAATATGTCCGCATGTTTTTTGGGCACGCTGAAGTTTTGATGTGAAAGCAAGGTCAAAGATAAAGCCGCGTGCTTTCAAGGCCTGCCCGGCAGCAATGGCCTCTGAATGACCTTGTTCTGTGAGGTCTGGATCGCGCCAACCGGTAAAAAGGTTTTTTTCATTCCATTCACTTTGCCCATGACGGACGAGTACGAGTTTTGGCATTTCTATTCCTCATTTAGGCCAAGGACGTCTTGCATAGAATACAAGCCTGGCTCTTTGTTCTGTGCCCAAAGCGCAGCCTTAACAGCGCCTTGTGCAAAAATATCACGACTTTCAGCGCGATGAGAAAGTCTAATTTGTTCATTATCACCAGCAAATATCACATCATGGTCGCCAACGACGGATCCGCCACGTAATGCTGAAAAGCCAATGGCTCCAGGTGCGCGCGGGTCACTAATACCATCGCGCTGGGCAATGCGCGCCGTCTTGAGGTCAACATTTCGCCCTTGTGCTGCGGCCTCGCCAAGCAATAAAGCTGTGCCCGATGGTGCATCAACCTTATGGCGATGGTGCATGTCCAGAATCTCAATATCCCAATCGACATTGAGGGATTTGGCCGCCTGCTTGACCAGCACTGCTAATAGGTTAACGCCTAAGCTCATATTCCCAGATTTGACAATGGTTGCATGGCGCGCCGCTGCTAAAAGTTCGGTTTCTTGATCGGGCGTAAAGCCAGTTGTGCCAATGATATGGGCGATGCGGGCCTGAGCGGCGATTGCGGCAATTTCCAGAGAGGCTTGCGGGATAGTAAAGTCGATAACCCCATCAGCGTCTTTTAATGTTGTCAGCGGATCATCGGTTACCAAAACACCAAGGTCTGGGCCGCCCATGAGCGCGCCTAGATCCTGCCCAATTGCAGGGCTTCCTTTGGGCTCAAGCCCACCAACAAGGTCTATGTCATTATGTGCTGTCGCAAGGTGCAATAAGCTACGCCCCATACGACCCGCACAACCATTAATTACGATTTTCATATTCTGTTTATATCAGTGCGCTGGCCTGCCTGTCACCCAATGATTTTAAGTTTACTTATCGGGCGCCAGTTTGTTTGCGGAATTGAGCCGTTTCGGGATAAGTATCCTCACCGCTTGCTGCCTCAAATTTCTTTAGAAGTTTTTCTTGTTCACGTGTTAAATGCGCCGGCATTTCCACTGTGAGCTGGACATAAAGATCACCTGTTGCCCGGCTACGTAAGACAGGCATCCCTTTTCCACGCAAACGGAACTGTTGGCCAGGTTGGGCACCTTTTGGAATGGTTAATTTAACACGTTTACCATTTAAGAGGGGGAGCTCAATACTACAGCCCAAAGCGGCCTGGGTCAGCGTGACCGGCAGGTTGCAGAAAATATCAGCGCCATCACGTTGGAGAACGGGGTGTGGGTCAACGCTGACAAAGACATAGAGGTCGCCAGATTGTGCACCATTGGGCCCACCATCGCCTTCACCAGAGAGGCGAATGCGTGTTCCGTCCTCAACGCCCGCCGGAACTGAAACGGATAATGTTTTTGTTTGCGGTATTTGACCACGCCCCGAACAATCTGAGCATGGATCTTCAATTCTTTGACCCGCGCCATGACAGGTCGGACATGGCCGTTCAACCATAAAGAAACCCTGCTGGGCGCGAACTTTTCCGTGGCCTTTACACGTATCACAATTTTTAGGAGATGTGCCTGGCTTTGCGCCAGAGCCCGAACAGGTCGTGCATGGCGCGTTTCTGTTTAATTTTATTTTGCGTTCCACGCCTGTGAAGGCTTCTTCTAATGAGATGGAAACATCGGTTCTAAGATCATTGCCGCGTTGTTGACGTTGGCGGCCACCACCTTGTCGCCGCCCACCAAAGAATTCTTCGAAAATATCACCCATCGAGCCAAAGCCTTCAAAGCCCCCGCCGCCAAAGCCGCCACCTTGTTGGCCACCTTCAAAGGCTGCGTGCCCATATTGGTCATAGGCCGCTCTTTGGTCTGCGTCTTTTAGAATATCATAGGCATTGGTAATTTCTTTGAACCGCTTCTCTGCCGCGTCATCACCCTGATTAACATCAGGGTGATATTTCTTGGCGAGCTTTCGGTAAGCAGATTTAAGCTCAGCGGCGGAAGCCGACCGGTCCACGCCCAATACTTCATACAGATCTTTTTTTGACACGGTCTAGCTCTATCTATTTAAAAGTTACGATGCTTTCGAATTATCGTTATCGTCAACTTCTTCATAGTCGGCGTCAAGGACATCATCGTCTTGACCCGCGCCATCCGCACGGGCATCACCCTCTGCAGCTGCATCTTGTTGCTCTTTATAAAGCGCCTCGCCGAGCTTCATGGCAGCCTGACTGAGCGCTTGTGATTTTGTTTCAATTTCTGCTTTATCATCTGCTTCAAGTGCGGCTTTAAGATCAACAATGGCTGCTTCGGCTGCATCAACATCACCTTGATCAAGCTTCTCAGCATTTTCTGAGATTGTTTTTTCAGTAGCGTGAATGAGGCTTTCTGCATTATTTTTGGCTTCAACATTAGCGCGGCGCTCTTTATCTGCTTCCGCATTTGCTTCAGCTTCTTTAACCATGCGCTCAATGTCTTCATCTGACAAACCACCAGAGGCTTCGATACGAATTTTTTGTTCCTTACCGGAAGCTTTATCCGTTGCAGATACATTAACAATACCATTGGCATCAATATCGAATGAAACCTCAATTTGAGGTGTACCGCGCGGTGCGGCTGGAATGCCCTCAAGGTTAAATTGACCAAGCAATTTATTATCAGCCGCCATTTCGCGCTCACCTTGGTGCACGGAAATAGTCACGGCTGATTGGTTGTCGTCAGCGGTTGAGAAGACTTGCGACTTCTTGGTTGGAATTGTTGTGTTGCGATCGATTAAGCGCGTGAACACACCACCCAATGTCTCAATACCCAATGATAGTGGTGTTACATCCAGCAATAGAACGTCTTTGACGTCGCCTTGCAAAACACCCGCTTGAATAGCCGCTCCCATAGCGACAACCTCATCAGGGTTAACGCTCATATTGGGTTCTTTGCCGAATACATCTTTCACAAATTCACGAATACGTGGCATGCGTGTTTGACCACCGACAAGTACAATTTCGTCAATCTCGGACATGCTAATGCCGGCATCTTTTAGCGCAGCTTCGCAAGGTTTGCGCGTGCGTTGAACAAGTGTTTCTACCAATTTCTCAAGGTCTGTTCGTGTCATTTTAAGGTTCAAGTGTTTTGGACCTGACTGATCAGCTGTGATGAATGGCAAATTAACTTCTGTTTGGCTTGAAGAAGAGAGCTCAATTTTTGCTTTCTCAGCAGCTTCTTTTAAGCGCTGTAAGGCAAGGCGGTCACCGCGAAGATCAATGCCATTTTCTTTTTTGAAGCCATCGGCGAGGTGATCTACAATTGCACTATCAAAGTCTTCACCGCCCAAGAATGTATCGCCATTGGTTGCTTTAACTTCAAATACGCCATCGCCAATTTCAAGGATCGACACGTCAAATGTACCACCACCAAGGTCATAGACGACGATGGTTTGGCCGTCTTTTTTATCAAGACCATAGGCTAGAGATGCCGCTGTTGGTTCGTTGATAATCCGCAAAACCTCTAGTCCGGCAATTTTGCCGGCATCTTTTGTGGCTTGGCGCTGTGCATCATTAAAATAGGCCGGTACGGTGATCACGGCTTTGTCGACTGTTTCGCCCAGATAGTCTTCTGCCGTTTCTTTCATTTTTTGCAAAATAAACGCCGAGATCTGTGAGGGCGAATATTTTTCGCCGCGTGCTTCGACCCATGCGTCGCCATTATCGGCTTTTACGATTTCGTAAGGAACGCTCTCTTTATCCTTTTGGGTCGCTGGATCTGCATAAGAGCGACCAATCAGGCGTTTAATAGCGTGTAATGTGTTGCCGGGGTTTGTGACCGCTTGACGCTTGGCGGGCTGACCAACAAGCCGCTCGCCATCTTCTGTGAAGGCAACCATAGACGGGGTTGTGCGAGCACCTTCAGCATTTTCAATTACACGTGGCGTTGCGCCATCCATAACAGCGACACAAGAATTTGTTGTTCCGAGGTCAATTCCAATTACTTTTCCCATTTTATTCTCACTTATGTTGTTTCGCGTCACGACAATTATCGTTTGGCTTTAAACTTTATTATAAATGGCGTTTGTTTAACGCCGGATGAGCTTTATATAGGTATCTCTGCAAGGAGCTACAAGCGTTAGCGATGAATTATTTGAAAAAGCCACATGTTGGGTGATGGAACATATTATACCCCAGAATATTGGGGGTCGCAGCAACAGCTTGCTGTTATGGAGTCGTTACGCGCGCTTATTGAAGCTGCACCACTGTTTAAGCCAACAATGCCGCGGACGGGAGAGCCATGGTCCATTTGGATGACCAATCTTGGAGATCTCGGGTGGGTTTCTGACCGAAATGGCTATCGTTATCAAGACCATCACCCTATTTCAGGACAAAAATGGCCAGCCATACCTGATATTTTATTGCAGGCATGGGATGACTTGACCGGTTACCCAGCGCCGCCGCAGTGTTGTTTGATCAATTATTATGACCAAGCCAAATCCAAAATGGGTTTGCATCAAGATCGCGACGAAGAGGCTGTTGATGCGCCCGTGCTCTCGTTTTCGCTGGGTGATAGTGCGGTGTTTCGCATGGGAGGGCCACAGCGAAAGGGGCCGACACAGTCTCTAAAGCTCCATTCTGGCGACGCTTTTTTATTTGGCGGCCCTGCGCGGCATTATTTTCATGGCATTGACCGTGTTTTATATGGTTCGTCCACTTTGCTTAGCCACACGCCCGACCTAGACAGTCCTTTTGCCGCCGGCGGTCGTATTAACCTTACTTTGCGGCGCGTGACAAATCCTTAAATCAGGTCGTTAGATCAGGTCGTTAGATCAAAGTGTTTTGAGCGTTATTCCGGTCTAGTCTTTAGCCACGCCAACACGCGCGGGTCGTAATAAACGATCCCCAATTCGGTAACCCACCTCGACAACCT
>ENA-OUOG01000848-OUOG01000848.1-marine-metagenome-genome-assembly--contig:-NODE-848-length-38236-cov-5.811001_pt1 | contig 38236 bp, 22 predicted proteins | sample MGYA00248635_ERZ508505 | MGnify/ENA primary metagenome ERZ508505 (study PRJEB26176, sample SAMN06267871) | marine metagenome | isolation source: Saanich Inlet, British Columbia, Canada | place: Pacific... | reverse complement strand
CGCGCGACGCGTTTTTCGGTTTTTCGATACAGCGTCTGATCCGCGAAAGCGGGAGCGTCATCCGCGCGCGGGATCCCTATGCCGATCCCGCGCGCGTTTTGCTTCGCGTCGCCCTCCGCCAGCGCCAGACGCGCGCGTCTTCGCTCCGCGAACGCGTCGATGGACGAGCGCGTCGATCCCAGGCTCCCCGACCGGACGTATCGCGCGCCGGCGTCGTGGGACGCGCGCGACGAAGACGGGGCGTGCCGAATGTCTTCATCCAAGGAGTCGCGCGCGGCGCGCGAGGTGGACGAGACCCTCCGCTCGACGGTCGCGGCGCTCGCGCTCGTCCGGACGCCCGTGACCCGCCCGACGGTCCCCACGTACCGACGCGTCTCCGCGTCGTACGACGGCGCCGCGCCGACGCGCGCGCGACGCGGGAAGGAAGACGACGGAGGGACGATGTCACCCTGGCGGTCGCGGTCGCGGCCCGAGGCGTAGGGCGACGGGTCCAGCCCGCTTTCCGACCGACGGGGAATACGGGAGGTGGTGCCGTACGCGTACAGGTGGCTGTACCTGTCCGGGTCGTCCACGTCCCGCCGCGAGGTCGCGGCGGCGGGAGGCGAGGCCCTCAGGCCGTACGAGCGCCTGTAATGGTCATCCTCGAAAGACCCCGACGTCGTCGACGACAACGCGGATGTGGACGTCCCGTACCGACGGTCCTCCCCCAGGCGCTCTATCTCGCGCCGAAGCAGGCTTCGCGGGCGCTCCGCGTCCTGCATCGCGCCCCGCCGAGTGCGCCACGCCACCACCGCGACGAAGCCACAACGGGAAAGCAAGCGCGATTCGGGCGTGTTCTCGACCGGGCGGGTCGTCGAAACGGGCGCGGACATCGATCGACCTGTGTGTGACGAGGTGCCTCGCTTCGCTTTCCTACACTTTTAGGGTGGGCATATTCCATACACTACGTCGTATCTTCTCGCTCGACCGCGCGCGTCCTCACCAATTCATCCCGAGCCCGCTTTTCTCCTGCTTGTTCGACCGCACGGGCCCGCATCCCCCGCAGCCGATCAGGCGCATCCACCACGGGTTCATGTCCGCGGGGAAGAGCTGGTTCGTCTCCGTGGCTTGCGGCGAGTCCGGCGCCGAAATCTCCGACTCGGACGCCGACGTCGGCGACGTCGGCGACGCTTTTTCGGCGTTATTTTTTGCGTCTTTTGCCGATCGCGTCCGGACGCGAGGCGGCGTGTCCCGGTTTTCCGAAACGGGAGACGCGGTCTCCGAGGACGTGGGCGTGTCTTCCGACTCGACCATGACCTCCGAGGACGAGGGCGCGCTCGTCTCTTCGAGGACGAGGTCGCGGTCCGCGTCGCGAAGCGACTCGGAAAGAGTCTCGCCTCCGTCTTCGTCGTCGCGTCTTCGGGTCTCCGCGGCGGCTCGTTCCGCCCGGCGCAGCGTCGTCTCGGTCACCACGTCGATGACCACGCCGTCCACCATCACCGGGAACGGAGACATCGGCCGCTCGGCCGGCGCGTCCACCCGAGGCGGAGTCGCCGGCGGAGTCGCCGCGCCGGGAACGGCGGAGGCGGCGGAGGCGGCGTTTTCGGCGCGGCGCGCGTCGCGCGCGTTGCGCGCGCGCGTGATGAACCCGATCTCCGTCGACGGCGACGTCGGCGTGGTCGTCCCGGACCCGGAATCCCCGGAGTCGGAAGCGTCTTTTCGAGGACTCGAACTCCGCTCGTTCGGCGCCGCCGAAGAAGAAGGCGGAGGCGACGAAGCCGAGGCGGCGCGCGGCTCGTCCGACGCGTTTTCATCCTCCGCCGCCGCCGCCGCCGCCGGCGCGGCGACGGAGCGTACCCGTCTCTCGATGCGTTTTAAGTGCACGGCCGGATCCGACGAGGACGTCTCATCATCATCCATCTTCGTCTCGCTCTCGCCGGTTTCGGCCTCGATTCCCGACCGCGCCTCTCGCGTCTCTCGCGCGAGCGCGGCGGACGCCGCGGCGAGCTGCGCCGCGTTCGCCGGCGCGCAAAGACACCACACGTCTCCGTCCGCGCCGAGCGCAAAGGCGCGCGCGCCGCGCGTCGCCAAATCCCGCGGCGCGCGCGTGCCTTTTTCGTGTTTGTTTTCTTCGCTTTCGCTTCCTCCGGAAGAAAACGGCGACGGCGCCAGGGGGTACCACGCCAGAACCGCCGCGCTCACGACGTCCACCACCGCGATCGCCTTCTCCGACGAGGACAAGACACACGGCCCGAGGGCGTGGAGCGCGCCGAACTCCCACTTCTTGGGAAATTTTTTTTTATCCGCGAGGCGGCTGGCGAGACGCGCCGAGGACGCCGAACCGGGGGACGCGCTCGCCTCCGGGACGGAGGGACGCACCGTCGCGAGCACCTTCGCCTCCGAGAGCTCGCCCTCTGTCGCCGCGCGGCACACCCATAGCCGACGCCCCGGCCGAGCGCCGAACATCCAGTACACGCTCTTCGCGCTCTCTCCCGCCGCGCGCTTTTCTTTCGTTTTCGTCTCGGTCTCGGTTTCGTTTTCGTCCGAAGACGGCTTTGGCTTTTTTTCAGCCTCCTCCGCGTCGAGTTGCGCGAGCGTTTCTTCGGGCACCGCCGCGCGCGTCCATCCATGCGCGCTCGCGCCGAACGCTCCGTCGCGCGGCTTCGCGCCGATGGGCGTCTTCTTGAACCCGTTCGCGCGGTGCAGCAAACAAAGCTGCGTCGTCGTGGACACGAGCGCCGCGCCGCCGTCGACGTCTAAGAACGACGTCTGCACTACGGGCGCGTCGAATCGCACGGTGTGCGCGCCGGGATTAGGCCCTTCGAGGTACACGACGGACACCGCGCCGGCGTCGTCGCCGCTGATCAGAGCGTCTCCGCTCGGGGACCACGCCATGGATGTCACGTTCGCGCCTTTGTGCCCCTTGGGAATGCCCGCCTCGTACCGCCCGGAGGACGGAGCGTCGTCCGAGGAGGTCGCCGTTTGGAGGCTCTTCGTCGGGTCAGCAAACGCCACCACCACAACCTCGCCGTCGTCAAACGCCAACGCGCACCGCGTTCGTCGCTCGTTTACGCGCAGGCGCGTCACCGGCCTGGACGCGGACCCGCCCGCGTGGGTCTCCACCATGAACCGCTCGAGGAATCTCAGTTCGCCCTCCTCGGGAAGGGGAGAAGATTTAAAGTGATCTGAAACGCGCGTCGCGCTCGTCGCGTCGGCGTCGTCGTCGTCAAACGCGTCGCCGTCAGACGTGCGCCGCTCGAAGACGTACACGCTGCCGATGCTGGAGCCGAACACCACGAGCCGCGGCGAGGCGTCCACGCACAGCAGCTGGACGCGCGGGCCGGTCACCGCGCGCACCGCGTCCGCGTCCGCGAGGCACTGCGAGGCGAGGAGAGGGGAGGGACGCGAGAGGTCAGGGACGCGCGCGGAGGTAAACGCGCGCTCGCGCCGTCCGAGACGGCGCCGCGTGCCGTAGCGGCGGGTGACATGCGAACGATGGCGCTCCGGGACGAGCGGGACGTACCTTCCACGAGCATCCGACGCCACGCGCGCCGGGCGCGTCGACCGCGGTGTCGTCCGCCATAGCCGCACCGCCGCTCAGGCCCCGACGCGTCGGGGCGAGGGGCGGCGTCGCGCGTGCGTGTCGAACGAATGCCCGAGGCCGCGGGAGCGCGAGTGTCGAACGAGTTTCGTGAGTTTCGTGATGACGCGCGGCGCCGGTTGTTGGTTACATCACGTCGTCCGTCTCTCAGACTAAAAGCCCACACAAAACTACCGTAGTCCCCTACTTTCACTCGTCTCACGCTTTCGTTCGCACCTCCCCCATGACGGCGCGCGCCTCGTCTACGGACCAGCACTTCCCCCCGCTCTTCACCGTCTCCACGCGGTCGATGAACCCCTTCTCGGAGACCGCGGTGCCGTCCGTGGCGTACCCCCCCGCGGACGGCAAAAGCGCGGCGTCCGCTTTGGCCGCCTCGCTGGCCCTCCGCGCGATGGCTTCCAGGGTCTCGCCCGTGTACAGATCGACACCGTTTTCCACACCGAATCCGCTCTTGATTCGCGCGGCTTGGCGCCAGGCGTCTTTCTCTCCCTTGTACTCGCTCGGGCAGTTGGTGAAGCACGGCACCATCACCGCCGCGTCCTCGTACAGCGGCGGCGGTTTGACGTCGAACTTCCACTGGCACGAGAAATCGTCGTAGTTGGGCTGGATGTGCAGATCCATCCCGAAATCCTCCCCGAGCCACTCCTGGCTCGGCGCTTTGCACGAGTTGACGCACACCGACGCGCACCCCGATTGCTCGAGGAAACGACACCGCTCGGCTTTGATCGCCTGCGGCACTTTGACGGTTTCGGGCAGGAACTTGAACGCCTTCCGCAGGGACTCCGGGACCGGGACGTCGACGTGGTCGATGCCCTCCATCGGGCCCATCAGCCACGGGAACAGAGTGGTGAACACCAGGACAAACGCGTAGTTGGAGGCCCACTGCGGCGCGACTTTCGAGATGGCGTTTTTCCAGATGGGCGGGACCCAGCCGATGTAGAGCGCGGGAAGGATTCCGGCGAACACGCGCTTGGCGCGCACCGTGACATCGCGCGCGGTGCCGTCCATGTCGTTCACCTCGCGCACGGGAGTCAGCACGGCGTCGAAGACATCCCACGGCCGCGGGTCGGTGTCCTTGCCCACCTCCTCCACCAGCAAGCCTCGGATGGTGCGAATCAGCACCTTGCTGATGGGCGAGGCGTCGATGGAGGAGTAGTCCACGCTCCCGTCCGCGTTCACGGGCAGGGACGACTGCGGAGGCGTGTCCCCGCGCCACGCGCTGCACGCGCCGGGGTCCTGCGCGGACGCGGACGCGGCGTGCGCGGTGACGCGCCGCTCGGAGGAGGCGAGCACCGCCACACCGCGGGTGCGTCGAGCGGAGACGCGGGAGACGCGCTCGGCCGCGCGCGCGCGCGGCACGCGCGCGAGCGCGGGCGCGGTCGCCAGGCTGGCGACGGCCGTGGAACGCATCTCTCGGTGTCGAGGAGAGGCCGCGCGCTTCGGAGTGGCGACGCGCGGGTGATGACGTCGGCCGACGTGCGAGAAGGATAACTCGAAGCCACGAATTCGTCGCCAGGTGTCGGGATGATGAATTTACCACTTTTAGTGACTGCAAATCTGTTTCATCGCGCACGTTCAGGAACGTTCTCATACGAGAAAATGCACCCCTTACTTCCTCGCAGCGGCCGAGCGGCGCTTCGCCGCCGACGCAAAACCGCCGCCACCGAGCAATCGGCGCGGAGACAACGACCCGCGCGCGGACACGGCGGTGGAGGTCCGTGCCTCGAGAGACGCGTCGGGATCTTCGTCGAGTCTGCCAGCGGCGAGGCGGGCGTCTTCTGCGCAGGCACCGAGCGCGCGCCGGGTGGGTCGGCGGCGGCTCGCGGCGTCGCCCACGCGACAACGACACTCGTCTCGTAGCGGCGGTCTCGCTCGGTCGCCATGGACGCGGTGGCGCCGTCGAAGGAGCACCGCGCCCCCCGCGCGGGGGCGAAGGCGAAGAAGAAGAAGGCTAACGAGAAGAAGAAGAAGGGAGATGCGCAGGCCAAGGGGAACAACCCGAAGGCGTTCATCTTCAAGAGCTCGACCAAGGCGCGCAAAGCGCGCACGATGGCTGCGGAGAAGCAACAGCGGAAACTGCGCGCGCCCATCCTGGACAGGCAACAGGAGGAACCTCCCCCGTTCGTGGTGCTGGTGCAGGGTCCCCCGGGGTGCGGGAAGACCACCGTGATCCGATCGCTCGTGAAGCACTACACCAGGCACGCCATGAGCGAGGTGAAGGGCCCGGTGACGGTGGTGAGCGGCAAGAAGCGTCGCATCCAGTTCATGGAGGTGGGCAACGACCTGAACGACATGGTGGACGCCGCGAAGCTCGCGGACCTCGTGCTGCTGCTGGTGGACGGGAGCTACGGGTTCGAGATGGAGACGTTCGAGTTCCTGAACGTGCTGCAGGTGCACGGCTTCCCCAAGGTCATGGGCGTGCTCACGCACCTGGACCAGTTCCACGACCCCAAGAAGCTCAAGAAGCAGAAGAAGACGCTCAAAGCGCGATTCTGGGCGGAGATCTACAACGGCGCGAAGCTGTTTTACCTCTCCGGGATGCAACACGGGCGGTACAACAAGCGAGATACCCTCAACCTGGCGCGGTTCATCTCCACCAGTAAGTTCCGTCCGCTCACCTGGCGCTCCACGCACCCGTACGTGGTCGGAGACCGCTTCGAGGACCTCACCCCTCCGGGCTTGGTGCACGAAAACCCAAACGCGCCGCGCGACGTCGCCGTCTACGGCTGGCTGCACGGGTGCAACCTGAAGCGAAACCAGCTCGTGCACGTCGCGGGGGTGGGGGACATGGCCGTGGGTGACCTCACCAAGCTGCCCGACCCGTGCCCGCTGCCGAGCGCGGACAAGAAACAGCGCAAGCTGGACGAGCGCTCGAAACTGCTGTACGCGCCGATGTCCGACGTCGGCGGGCTTCTGTACGACAAGGACGCCGTGTACATCAGCATGGACGACCGCGCGGTGAACTTCTCGAGGCGCGAGAACGGCGACACCCTGAACGGCGCGGCGGGAGGCGTCGGGACGAACGCGGGCGCCGCGGTTTCCGGGGGCGCCATCGCCGGGGACGGCGTGGGGATGGGCGTGGGGATGGTGCACGGGCTGCAGGACGCGCGCCTCGCGCTCGACGAGAAGCTCGCCGCCTCGGAGATTTCGCTCTTCCGCGGGTCCCGCGAGAAGATGAAGGGGGACTACCAGGACGCCGCGCGACACGAGGACGGCGAAGACGACGAGGACGGCGACGACGACGACGACGATGACGATGACGGCGACGATGAGGATTCCGACGAGGATTTCGACGACGACGACGGCTCGGACTCGGACGTCGGCGTCAAGTCCCGTCGCGCGGCGGAGACGCGAGCGGGGCGCACGCGGCGCGCCGCGGTTTTCGCCCCGGGCGGCGCGCACGAGTCGGGCGCCGACTACGAGGACGCCGACTCCGACGACGACCTCGGCATGGACGCGGACGAGGGCCTCGGCCGCGGCGCGGCGGACTGGAAGTCACGCATGGCCGGGGGTACGCGCGAGCGCGAGAAGACGCTGATGGAGATGGTGTACGAGGAGGACGCGCCGCGCGCCGACGACGCGCGCGCGAGCTCGGACGACGACGACGACGACGACGACTTGTTCAAGAAGTCCGCCGACGACGACAGAGCCAAGACGCTGGACGCGTTCGACCGCTCGAAGTTCCTGGGGGAAGTGCGCGACGCGCTGGATCTGGAGGCGCCCGAGCTGAGGAACCGGTTCGTCACCGGGGACTGGTCGGCGGCGGCGGAGCGCTCGGCGGCGCAGCCGCGCGCCGAGGGCGAGGAGGGCGAGGAGGACGAGGGAGACGGCGACGTGTACGGCGACTTCGAGGACCTGGAGACGGGCGAGAAGTTCGGAGCGGGCGTCGGCGCGATCGATCGAGCCGCGAAGGGAGACGAGGACGACGACGCGGATTCCGACGACGACGCGGATTCCGACGACGGGTCGGACGGCGACGACGGCGGGTCGGATTCCGAAGCCGAGGCGCGGCGTTTGGAGAAGATCGCCAAGAAGGAGGCGTTTTTGGCGAACGAGACCTCCGGCGAGAAGAAGGGCAAGGGCGGGTTCGGCCGCGGTGCGAACGGCGCGGACGATGAGGAGCCGGCGTCGTACTTCGACCTCGTGAAGGGTGAGATGCAGGACCAAATGGCGAGGACCAGGCGAGAGCTGGACGCGATGCCCGAGGCGACGCGCGAGGCTCTCGAGGGGTACCGCCCGGGCTCGTACCTGCGCCTCGTGTTGAAAGGCGTCCCGCGCGAGTGGGTGGAGAACTTCGACCCGTGCCGCCCTTTGTTGGTGGGCGGCCTGTTAGCGTCGGAGGACGCCATGGGGTACCAGCAGCTCCGCTTAAAGAAGCACCGGTGGCACAGGAAGGTTTTGAAGAACCAGGACCCGCTCGTGTTTTCCGTCGGGTGGCGTCGGTACCAGGCGCTCCCGGTGTACTCGATGCAGGACGCGAACTCGCGCCACCGCATGATCAAGTACACGCCGGAGCACATGCACTGCCACGCGACGGTGTACGGCCCGATGGTCCCGCAGAACACCGGCGTGGTGTGTTTCCAGACGCTGAGCGGCAAGCTCGCGAGCTTCCGCATCGCCGCCACGGCGGTGGTGTTGGAGGTGGACCACGCCATGAAGGTGATGAAGAAGCTCAAGCTCGTCGGCACGCCCTCCAAGGTGTACAAGAACACGGCGTTCATCACCGGCATGTTCAACAGCGCGCTGGAGGTTGCTAAGTTCGAGGGCGCGTCGCTGCGCACGGTCTCGGGCATACGAGGCACGGTCAAGAAGGCTGTCAAGGCGGGTGCGGCGCTGAAGGGAGTCGCGAAGGGCGCGGATGAGAAGGGCGGCCCTCGGGCGACCGAGGAGGGGACGTTCCGCGCCTCCTTCGAGGACAAGCTCCTGCTTTCGGACATCGTGTTTCTCCGCGGGTGGGTGCGCGTGGACGTCCCGCGCTTCTACAACCCGGTGACGTCTTTGCTCAACGCGAAGGGCGAGAAGTGGCTGGGCATGCGCACGGTGGGCCAGCTGAGGCACGAGCGGTCGATTCCCATCCCGGTGAACCCCGACTCCATCTACAAGCCGATTGAGCGCCCGGCGCGCGTGTTCCACAAGCTGCAGGTCCCGAAGCAGCTGCAGGCGCAGCTGCCGTACAAGTCCAAGCCCAAGATCGAGTCCGCGCGCAAGCGCGAGACGCTCGAGCAGAAGCGCGCGGTGGTGATGGACGCGGAGGAGAAGAAGCTCGCCACGTTAGTGCAGCAGCTGAACACCATCCGCAACGACCGCTCGGTGAAGGCAAAGGCGAAGGCGGCGGTGAAACGCGCGGCGCGCGCCAAGGAGACGGCCAAGGAGGAGGCGTGGCGCGCGACCCTGCAGAAGGAGACGCGCAAGAAGCGCTACCGAGAGGAGGGGCAGGCGGAGAAGAGGAAGGCGATGAAGACGCACGGCATGAAGTAAGTAGGACTACGCGTAGAGCGCGCGCTCTTCCTGTTTTTATGCCAACTTTCCGAAACCGACACCTCGCCAGCAGTCGTGTCTCACGTTCAGTGAGAAGTCGGCGAGACGCGGCATCGCCGCACGACGTTTCGGGGCTTTTCTGCTGACGCGGCCGCCGTCCCGTCATTAATCGACGCGCCCGGTCACATGCTCGCGGCCGAAACCATGTCGAGGCGCGTTTCCAACGCTCCCGTCTCCCTGGACGTGAGCGGGGACGTTGGGATCATCGCCATAAGCAACCCCCCGGTGAACGCGCTCGCCATCCCGGGTGCGCGCCCCGACCGGCCCGCGTTGTTATTTCCGGAGGAACGATCTGACGCGCTCTTACCCTAATTTTATCCGCGCGGCCTTTGCGCCTCGAGACGCCACCCCGCTGACCTCCGTCCCCCCCCCGCCCCGCGGCGACGCGCGCGCGCAGTCCTGGAGGGCTTGAAGACCGCGTTCGAGGCTGCGCACGCCGATCCCAGGGTCAAGTCCATCGTCGTGACCGGCAGCAAGGGCAAGTTCAGCGGCGGGTTCGACATCACGCAGCTCAAGCTGCGCACCGAAGGTAAGCCGGCGCCGAACGTCGCCGACTTCAACGCCGTGCTCAACTCTTTGGTCGAGGCGGGCCCGAAGCCCACCGTCGCGGCTATCGAGAACCTCGCGCTGGGCGGCGGGCTGGAGCTCGCCATGGCGTGCAACGCTCGCGTGTGCACACCCAAGGCGCAGCTCGGACTGCCCGAGCTGCAGCTCGGCGTGATCCCCGGCTTCGGAGGCACGCAGCGGCTGCCGCGGCTGGTTGGTTTGCCGAAGGCGCTGGAGATGATCATGAAGAGCAAGCCCGTGAAGGCGGAGGAGGCGCTGAAGCTCGGGTTAGTAGACCAGGTCGTGCCCGCGCAGTCGCTGCTCGCCGCGGCGATGGCGCTCGCGGGGGACATCGCCGCCAAGCGCGCGCCGCGCGTCATGGCGTTTTACCGCTCGGACAAGATTCCGGATGACGAGTCGTCGAAGCGGATCATCGCCGGCGCGCGGCGTCAAGCGAAGCGCGTCAAGAGCGTGATGCCGCACCCTTGGCTGTGTCTGGACGCCATCGAGGCGGGTCTCGTGAAAGGCGCAGAAGAGGGCTTGAAGGTTGAACGCGTATCGTTCGACAAAGCCGTCTCGAGCGCGGCGTGCAAGGGCCTCGTGCACTTCTTCTTCGCGTCGCGGCAGACGGCGACGGTTCCCGGCGTGACGGACGTCGGCTTGACGCCGCGGAAGACGGCGACGGTGGGCGTGGTGGGCGGCGGCCTGATGGGCAGTGGCATCGCCACCGCGTGCGTGATGAACGGCGTGGCGGTGGTGCTCAAGGAAATCAACCAGAAGTTCCTGGACGCCGGCATGGGCCGCGTGCGCGCCAACCTGGCGAGCGCGGTGAAGAAGGGTCGCCTGACGCAGGCGCGCGCCGACGCGATGTTCGCGCTGTGCCGCCCGGCGCTGACGTACGACGACTTCGGGAAGGTGGACATGGCCATCGAGGCGGTCATCGAGAACGTCGAGCTGAAGCAGAAGATCTTCGCGGACCTCGAGGCGGCGTGCCGCCCGGACGCGATTCTCAGCACGAACACGTCCACCATCGACATCACCAAGTGCGCGGCGAAGATGCGCGCGCCCGAGCGCATCGTGGGCGCGCACTTCTTCTCGCCCGCGCACGTCATGCAGCTGTTCGAGATCATCCGCACGGAGCACACGCCGCCGCAGGTGCTGTGCGACACGCTCGGTCTGTCGAAGCAGATCAAGAAGACGCCGGTGGTGGTGGGCAACTGCACGGGATTCGCCGTCAATCGCGTGTTTTTCCCGTACACGATGTCGGCGTGTCTGCTTTTAGACCTGGGGTGCGACCCGTACGCCATCGACGGCGCGATCAAGATGTTCGGCATGCCCATGGGCCCGTTCCGTCTGAACGACCTCGTGGGCACGGACATCGGCGTGCACGTCGGTAAGAACTTCGTGGAGGACTTCCCCGACCGCGTGTACGAATCAAAGATCATCCCGAGCCTGATGGAGGCGAACCGGCTGGGCGAGAAGAGCGGCGCCGGCTTTTACGCGTTCGACGCCAAGCGACGCGCGAGCCCCGACCCGGAGGGAATCGCGCCGTTTTTAGCGGCGTCCCGCGCGGCGGCGGCGCATACGTTGCGTTCGTCACAAGGGCCGCTTCCCGCGATGACGCAGAACGACATAGTGGAGATGATCTTCTTCCCGGTGGTGAACGAAGCGTGTCGGTGCTTGGCGGAGGGCGTCGTCGTCAAAGCCGGCGACCTCGACGCCGCGGCGGTGCTGGGCATGGGCTTCCCCGCCTTCCGCGGGGGGGTCGTGCACTGGGGCGACCAGGTGGGGGCGCGGCGCATCGCCGCCAGGCTCAGGGAGTGGAGCACGCGCTACGGCGGGATCTACAACCCGTGCCCGTACCTCGAGGACTGCGCCGTGCAGAACCGCAAACTCGCCGACGGGCCGCTCCCCGGGCCGGACAGGTCCAAGCTGTGACGTTTGAGTGGGCGATTGACGTTTGAGTCGAAAAAAAGGGTATAAAAAGCAAACCGCGCGCCGCCGCGCGGTGCGTGGACGGACGGTCGTCCTTTTGGATCGGGAAATCTCGACGCGACAGTAGAGTCGTTGTAAAGTAGACGCGTCGACACGCGGCGCGAATCGTGGCGTAAAAAAGTTTCGTTTCGGAAGCGTCACTGTACTACAGGAAGCGTCTTTTCCGACAACAAGCGCAAAAATCTACCGCGTCGCCGCCCCGACGGCCACCGCGATCGCGGCGGCGACGACGATCTGCGCGGCGTTCACGACATCGTTCGTGAGCCACTCGAACCCTTTTTTCCCCTGCGTCGAAGCGCCGAGCCACGACTCGAAGGTGGTGGCCACGAACGCGGCGAACGCGCAAATCGCCGCGCCTTTCAAGTCCGTCTGCCCGAGACCCGCCGCGACGCCGGCGAAGAAAAGACTGGCGGCGATACCCGCGACAGTGCCCTCCAGACTCACCGCGCCTTCCGTGCCACGTGGCACGCTTTTGAACGGCGGCGTGGACATGTACGTTGTTTTCCCGTACGCCTTGCCCACCTCGCTGGCGGTCGTGTCGCTGAGCTTGGAGCAGAACGACGCGACGAAGCCTAGGCGGTACAGGTCCGGTCCGGGGGGTAAACCCGCGACGGCGGCTATGGCGCAACAAACGCCGGCGAGCCCGCTTCCCCACACGGACCCGACCCCTCGGCGTCCGCCTCTCGCCTCCGCGATGCCCTCCTTCTGCTTCTGCTCGAGCTTGATCTTCGTCACCGCGCTGCCGAACACGAAGTACAGGCACACCAGGGCGTAGCCGCCCGCGCCGAACGCGGCGAGGGACGCGGCGCCCAAGAACCACGCGTTGACGACGCCCGGCCACGTCAGGCCGCGCAGAAGCACCCCGATGCCGCCCGCGAACACCGCCGTGTTCGCGGCGACCGCGGGAACCACCCCCGGGCTCGGGTCGACGAGGAACCCGGAAAACCTCGCGAGCGTCTCCTCGAAGCCGGGGGGGAGGGCGCGCGTTTGCGGCCGCGACGCGCGGCCGCGCGAACGCGCGACGCCCGCCGGAGTCGGCGCCGAGACGCCGTCGGTCGCGATCGACTCGCGGAACGCGAGACCGCGCGCGCCGAAAGCCGCGCCGGTCGCGGGAGAGCCGCCGCCGCGCGCGGACGTCCGGGGAAGACGCCGCGACGCGTGCGACGCGCGGGGCGCGCGCGGGGGCGCGCACGCGGCGACGGTGAACGTCGACATGCGCGCGCGAGAGTGCCGATAAAACGAACGCCACCTGGACAACGAAGCGGCAGAAAACGTCTTGAGCGTCCCGTCGAGCTCGATCGGCCCGAGATGATGTTCCGATATTTTCGATGGGGCAGTGGAGGATTCTTGGTTTTCGAACCGTTCGTCTATGGACTTTTTAGTTACGATCCGGTTTACCCTAATTTTAAAAAGATCCGTTAAGGTACACCTCACCGTGAATTGTCGCCCGAGCGCACATCCGAGCGCGCGGCCGTCGACACGATGGCCATCGAGTATCGGCTGTTTTACCGCCCGGCTCCGGCCGAGGAGCTCAAGAAGCGCAAAGTCAAGGGTTGCACGGTCTCGTCCGATGGCGAGTACCTCTGCCACACCGGCTTGAACTCCACCCCGTCGCATTCCACGGAGACATTCGTGCCGCATTCCAGCGCGGTGTCGCTGCGGTACGAGAACAACGCGTCCGGGCAGCTAGACATGCACATCGTGGTGCCGACGGACGACCGCGGGATGGAGAAGTACGAGAAGAACGTCAAGCCGATTCTGTGCCTCGACGAGGACATAGACACCTCGCTCGAGAGCGCTAAGTTCTCCAAGATCCCGCGCCCAGGAGCGACGGTCAAGGTGCGCGCGAGAACGAACATCAATTGACAAATACGGATGTGCGAAACGACGCGACGCGTTTGAACGCCGCGCGCCTTTCCCTCTTCTGACCTTTCTCTTCTTTCGACGCTCCTTCTGACCGAACGCGCGCGCGACGCAGCTGTCCAACACCCTGCGCAAGACCAAGGTGCGTCTCGAGGACAAGGGCAAGAAGTTGACTCTGGAGTGGACGAAGATGCTGGTCTCGGTGGCGGACGCCGGCGTCGTCGCCGGCGAGAGCCAGTGGGTCTGCGTGAGCATCCGCGGCGACAAGAACGACGTCAAGCGGTACTCCTCGGAGATCAGGGACCTGTGCAAGCCCCTCGCGCGCACCGAGGCGGACTTCATGGAGTGCGTCTTCGCCGAGTTCATCGCCACCGTCGCCGACCAGGCGCTCGCCGGCGTGCAGAAGAAGGCGAAGAAGGACAAGGCCAAGAAGACCCCCGGGACCCCCGCCAAGGAGCCCAAGACCAAGACGAAGAGCAAAGCCAGCACGCCCGCGCCCGCCGCGCCCGCCGCACCCGCCGCGCCGGCCGCCGCGCCGCCCTCGCGCGCGGCGACGGACAGCGCGATGGATGCGCTGAAGAAGCAGGTTCGCGGGATGCTCTCGCAGCTGACTCGCGCGGGGAAGAAGATGTCTCCCGAGGATCTGGCGGCGGCGGGCGCGAAGGTGGCGGCGTTGTCGGACGACCTCACCTCCGTGATCGATTCCGGCGTGAAGGCGTTCAAGGAGGCCAAGGCGGCGCGGAAGAAGAGGAAGAAGAAGGTCCCCCGCTTCTCTCCTTTCCTGCTCTTCTGCAAGGATGCGCGCCCCAAGCTGGCGGAGAAGGCGAAGAAGAACCCGGCGAAGGCGCTCTCCGTGCCGGACCAGGCGCGCGAGATGGGTCGGCAGTGGAACAACCTTTCCGACGCCAAGAAGGCGCCGTACATCAACGAGGCGTCCAAGCTCAAGGCGGAGGAGATGGAACGCCGCGCGAACGCGCCCAGCGACGACGAGGACGAGGACGCGGGCGCCGACGGGAAGAAGCGCAAGCGCAAGCACAAGAAGAAGACGCCGCGCTTCTCGGCGTTTCTCCTCTTTTGCAAGGACGTGCGCCCGAAGATCCAGGCGCGCAACGAAAAGGCGAAGCCCGGCGAGAAGCAAGCCGTGCCCCAGCAGGCCAAGGAGATGGGGAGCATGTGGCAGAACCTCGAGCAGAGCAAGAAGGACGCCTACTACGCGAAAGCCGAGAAGCTCAAGCGGGAGTACCACGCGTCGCCCGAGGGGATCGCCGCCGCCGCGGCGAACGCCGAGGACGACGCGCGCGACGACGACGACGACGACGACGCCGGCGCGTCGCGCGCGCGCAAGAAGCAGAAGCGCGCCAAGCGCCCGCGCTTCTCCGGGTTCCTGCTCTTCTGCAAGGAGGTGCGCCCGAAGCTGCCCGAGTCCCTGAAGGGCAAGGTCACCGAGCAGGCGCGCGAGATGGGGCGCATGTGGAAGGAGCTGTCCGAGGCCAAGAGGGAAAAGCTCGAGGCGCAGGCGGCGAAGCAGAAAGCCGCGTTCCTCGCAAATGAAGCCGCCGAGGAAGCCGCGCGACGCGCCGACTCAGTCGCCGCCGCCGCCGCGCCGCCGCCCGCCGCGCCGCCCGCCGCGCCCGCCGCGCCCGCCGCGGCGGCGCCCGCGCCGCCCTCCACCGGCAAGCGCAAGCGCCGCACGAAGGCGGAGATGGAGGCGGCTCGCGCGGCGGACTTGGAGGCGGCGCTCGCGAAGGCGGCGGACGTGGCGGCGGCGCGCGCGAAGGCGGCGGCGGCGACGGCGCAGACGGTTGCCGCGATGTCCCCCGTCGCCAAGACCCCCGAGAAGGCCAAGCGACACCGCCGGACGAAGGCGGAGATGGAGGCGGCTCGCGCGGCTGGCCTGGAGCCCCCCGCGAAAAAGTCCGCGGCGAAGGCGGCGAAGGCGGCGAAGCCCGCCTCGGACTCGTCCGAGTCCGACTCGGACTCGGACGACACCCCCCTCAACGAGTTGTGAGGACGAGGCGGACGTCGACGACGAGAGAGATCGTCGTGTTTTTTTGTGAACGACTGACGAACGAGAAAAGACTCGGAAAGAAAAAAAAGGAAGCGTTTCTTCGAGAAATTCGCGCTCTTCGGGAAAAATCTTCGTCGCGCGCGCTTGTTCGGTATGCCCACCTTTTCTGGGCACCGACATTTGTTTCATTTTGCCGCCAAAACCGCGCGTTTTTCCGCGAGTCGGGCGAGACCTGGAGTCACAGACCGGGGCAAACGCACGGTCCCGCCGAGAATTTGAAATCGCGAGTTTCGTTCCGTCACGTGAGTTCCGTGTGTTTCACGGAAGCCGTCTTTCTGTCGTACCGCAATGTCACTTCGGCTTCGCGCGTGCGCACGCGACGCGACAGCAGAATGGCTGACATCGAAGACAACACCGCCTCGGCGCGTGCCAAGCGGCCGGTGGGCATCGCCTCCGCCGCCGGGCGCCGCGAGCGCCGCGCCCCCGCGAGCAAGGTGCGCGCGGCATCAGTCAACAAAAAACCTCCCGTCTTCTTCCCGCACTTTCTCGCGAGATTCCGATTGCGAGCGTCGGAGACGACGCGCTCGCGACGCGCGCGACGCTGACGATGCCCGCCACGCCCCTCCCCACTCTTCGCGCGATCGCGCAGGACCTCGATATCGAGCACGTCAAGCCCACGCGCCGCGCCGCGGCGCCCGCGGCCGCCGCGGAGCACTCTTCCGACCACTCCGAGGATACCGGCATCGAAGGGACCGACGCGCCCGAGAACGCCACCGCCCGACCCGCTTCGCGCGGCAAGGCGGCGCCGCGCAAGGGCGCGCCCGCCCCCGACACCAAGGCTGCCTCGAGCGGGAGCGACGAGGACTCCGCCGCGGCCACGCCCAAGCTCGCGAAGGCGGCGAAGGTGACCGCGCAGGCGAAGAAGAAGGAGACCCCCGCGGGCAAGACCGAGGAGGTCGCGGTTCGACAGCGCCCGACCAACAACCAGCTCCTGTGCGTCTCCCGCGACGCGCGCGCGCTCCGAGCGGCAAAGACTCCGCCGCGCGACCGACCCGACCGACGCGTCGCGTGCCTCGTCGTCGAATTCCGCCACCGCGCAGCCCCGCGCGCGTCTGCGCGTCGCGCGCCGGAGCCTCGATTCCCCGCTGACCACCACCCCCCTCGCCTTTTTCGCGCTCCCGCGCGATCATGCATCGTCGCGGCTTCCGATTGCCGATCGCGCAGGTACAAGGCTCGGTTCAACTGGGAGCACTACACCCACGCGGTCGCGCCGGGGACGCGCGAGATGCTTCCCAGCGAGACCCAGGCGTGCGCCTCGGTCACGTCCGCGTTCCTCCAGGTACGTCCCAACCGCGATCGTCGCGCGACGCCTCACACACGCGCGGAGGTGTTTCTTTTTTCGGCGCTTTTCGCGGACTGCGCGTCCGCTCGTTGTCGCGTCCGTCCGTCACTCGAAAAAGTCGTGACCGGGTTCCGGAACGCGATCGTCGGGCGCGTCGGGCGCGGCCGCGCGCGCTCGATCGCGCTCAGAGCTCGATCGCGCTCGGTCGGTCGCGCGCGCGTCGCCCCGATCGACCCGAGTCGCGTCTCCCCGCCTCGCGCGCGCGCGCGCCGCCGCCGCCGCCGCCGCGCGACGCCGATCGAGGCGGGTGTCTTTCGGCGCGATTCGACGCCGCGCGTAACAACACGCATCTGCGCTTCGGCGAGATCGCGAGATCGCGACGAAAAGAAAAAAAAAATAAAAACAGCCTCTGACGATCTCTCGTCTCCGACGCGCGCTCTTCTCCTCTCGCCGCGCCTCCTTACGACCACTTATCTGGACTCCTCCAGGTTCTCAAGGCGATTCACGTCGCCGAGACTCGGCGCGACCACGGCGGGAGGAACATCCTGAAGCTGCTTTCCGTGAACACCAGGCGCACGAAGGTTGTGGCTCTTTCCACCGGTACGCACCGCGTCCCGGATGAGCTGCGCCGACACCAGCTGTCGGACGACGACGGGAACGAGTACAGCACCAACTTGGATCGCAACCGGTACGGCGCGGACGACCAGTACCTGTTCACGGTGATCAAGTTCAACCTCGAGGCGCTGGGTTTGTGCCCCCTGATCTGCCAGGTGGAGATCATCGACGCCAAGGCGCAGGGCGCGGAGGATTGCCTCGTCGTCAAGGTGCCGGAGGAGCGCTGCTGCTGCCGCGGCGAGCCGCCCGCGCCGAGCGGCGACCGCCGCGCCGACCGCGTGGTGGTCGGCGGGAGCGCCACGCACCCGCACAGGGCCGCGGCGGCGGCGGCGGCGGCGGCGCGCTCCTCGGAGAAGGCGCCGCGCGCGCCCGAGTCCACGGGCAAGTCCGACCGCGCGCAGTGGCGCGTGCCGGCGGCGCCGATGTCGCCGCTCAAGCGCGCCGCCAGCGCGGGCGACGCCGGCGGCATGGGCGTCCTGCTGGACGCGCTGACGCAGGTGGGGGGCATGCCCCCCCCCTCGCCTCTGCACCTGCGCTCGCCCTCGCACGCCGCGCGCAGGCAGAGCTACCTCAGCTCGGGAGCCATGGCGGCGGCGTCGCCGTCCATGCGCCCGGCGGCGGTGGCGATGTCGGCGCTGTGCGAGGAGGCGCCGCCGTCGGTGACGCGCCCGGAGGGCGCCGGCGGCGTCGGCGGCGTCGCCGCCGCCGCCGCGGCGGCGGCTGCTGCCGCGCACTTCTACGGCGTCGGCACGCCGCTCGCCGCGCAGCAGAACCTCTTCTTCCAGTCGCCGCCCGCGATGCGCGAGGCGGCGCGCCAGGCGGCGGCGGCGATCGCCAACGCCGGCGCGGGCGCGGCGCCGCTCGAGGCTTTCGGCGCCTTCGACGGGCGCGCCGCGCTCGAGGAGATGGTCGAGCGCGTCTCCGGCGAGGCGGCGGCGGCGAAGGCGGCGGAGGCCAAGGCCAAGGCGCGCGTCGCCGAGCTGGAGGACCAGCTCGCGGCCGCGAAGGCGCCTTCGTCCGCGGACGAGGTGGACGCCGCCGCCGCCGCCGCGAAGCTCGAGCAAAAGGCGGAGGCGGCGGAGAAACGGCTGAGAGCCTTTGCGGAAGAGACGGCGACGCGCGCGGCGGCGCTCGAGGAGGAGGTTGCGGCGTTCGGCGCGCGCGTCGCGGCGGCGACGACGGCGTTGGGCGGCGCCGGCGCGGAGGCCACCTTGTCTGCGCTGTACCTCGCGGAGGCGCAGGCGCACGCGCGCGCGCTCACGCGCGTCGCCAGGCTCGAGGCGGCGGCGGCGCGCGCGGGCGGCGCGCCCGAGGAGAAGGAGGCGGCGCCGCCGGAGGCGGCGGCGGCGGCGGCGGAGCCCGCGTCCCCGAGCGCGGTGGCGGCCATCGCCGCGCAGGCTGTGGCGGAGAAGCGCGGCCGCGAGGACGACTCGTGTGCGTTCGAGCCCCCGCCCCCCCCCTCGAAACGCGCCTCCGCGCGGACGGAGGCTGCGACGACGGCGTTTGGCGTCGCGCCGCGGGACGCGGCGAAGGCGGCGACGGCGGCGACGGCTGCGGCGATGGCGGCGGCGGCGGCGGCGGGGTACGCACCGCCCACCACGCCGTCGCTGGCGCCCCTGGACCCGAACGGCGTCTTCTCGCCTCCCGGGACGGACCCCGCGCAAATCACGCGGGTGTCGTACGCGGCGCGGTGAGTCTTTCGAACGCGACTGTCTTTCGCGGCGGCGTTTTGGAAGGAGCGCCGCGTACGTACATAGTTTTACCAAAAAAACCGCGCGACGAGAAGAGACGAACCGATCGAATCACCGTTTCGGGAGCGCGCGTCTCCGTTTCGCGCGAAGCTAAGCGGCGAGTTAATACGTAGTTGTACATGAGATTCCCAACGCTTTCGTATCACGACGCATCGTATCGCACGTCGTGTTCTTCTACCCACGCTGTCGTATCTATATGGCGTTCTCATCCGTCCAAACGCTCCACCTGCGGCGCCTTGAAGAGCTCGGGCAGATGCGCGTTGGTCACCTTCATGCGCTCGAAATTCACCGCGCGTCTCTTTTTCTTTTTCTTCTTCGCGCCGGCCGCGTCTTCGTCGTCGTCGTCGCCGGCGCGCGCGGCGTGCGCGCGTCTCGGCGCGGGCTCGACTCCGATCTGACGCAACGCTTGGTCCCATTCGGGGTCGTGCGCGGGGATGGTCACGCCGTGGAACGCGGAGGAGACGTCCTCGTCCACGTGAACCTCGTATGTCTCATCCACCGGATACAACACGCGTTCGCGCGATTCCGCGTTGACCAGGAAAATGACGTCGCCGCTCTCGATGAGCGCGGCGGCGTCCTCCACCGCGCCTTGGTACGCGTCCACGACGTCTTCCTCCAACACGCCGTCTGGGTGTTTGTGTATCAACGCCAGCATCTCGCGGCGGTCGCGGATGGTGTGCTTGGCTTTGTACGAGAAGCGCCGCGTTTTTTCATCAAACAGCACCTTGTCGTTGTGCAGGAGCATCTCCCAGAGCTCGGGCACGTCCACCGGCCATCCCAGCTCGTTGTGAAGCTCCGCGGTGGACATGGGTTTCCTGGTTCGGTGCAGCAGGTCCATGACGCGTTTCTGTTTCATCAACCAGTTGGTCGCCGCGAGGTTCTCCGCGGTGGGGGGTGCCAACGCCGCCGCCGCGCGCTCGCGTTCTTTACGTTCCTTCGCCTCTAACTCCGCCGCGGCTTTCAAACGCTCCGCCTGCGCGTTCGATCGCGCATCGAGTCGGGCTCGGTCCTTGGACGCGTCGATGGAGATCTTCGCGCTCTGCTGCTGGACCTTCCTGTGGGCGCCGGAAGGGTCGCGGGGAGGTGGGGGACAACGGCGTCGAGCGGGTCAGCGCGGCGGGCCGGGAGAGCGATGCGACGCGGCGGAATGCGATGACCACGTCGCTGGGACGACCGAACGCGGATCTGAGGCGCGGGGGTCGGAGGGGGACGCACTGGAACTTCGCTAGCGCATTCTCCAGGTGGGATCCCCCCTTACGCTTCGACATGCCGCCCGACGCGACGGACCCTGACGCCGGGCCGGGACCCTCGCGCGGAGCGGAGTGGGCCGTGTGCGCAACCCTCGTTCACGTCGGGGTTTTCGAGAAATTCGGTCATGCAAGCTGAGTTGCGAGTTCCACAACTTTCGCATTTCGTTCGCGCGTCCCACTCTTCCCCGCACGCCAGGGCAGGCCCGCACGCCAGGGCAGGCACGCACCCGGGGGGTCCGTCGCGATGCCTCCGTGGTTGTGCGACGACATCGTGACGTGCGATAACTTCGAGTACATGGTGCGTTCTCCCGCGTCTGCGCTCCTCCTCCTCGCGGTCCCCGCCGACGCGCTTTTCGCCGCCGACATCGTCCGCGCTCGCTGACCGCGTCTTGTTCCGACGCGCTCCACAGGAGACCTCGACGTTCGCCACGACCGGCGGCCTGGTTTGGCCCGCGGCGCGCCGGCTGGTGGAGTACTTCGAGGCCGTCGCGGACGACATAGGCCTCTCCCGGCCGGGCGTGCAGATCGCGGAGCTGGGCGCGGGGACGGGGTGGCTCTCCGTGGCGCTCGCGAAAAACCTCCCGAACGCCGAGCGCGTTGTGGCGACGGAGATGCGCGCCGGCGGCGCGCTGCGGTGGCTGCGGCGGAACGTGCGCGCGAACGAGCGGGCGGGACACGGGGAGTCCCTTCGGCGCTTAACCACGGAGGAGTGCGACTGGAGCACGTACCTCGGCGGCGAGCCGACGCGGAGCATGTACGGGGACGACGACGACGCGCCGTCCCCGGCGACGACGTCGGCGACGTCGCCGCGCGTCGAAACCGAAACCGAAACGACCGAAAAAACGTACGAAACCGACGACGACGTCGAGTCCGCGTCCACCTTGGACTCGACCGCCTGGGATTTCGTGGTCGGGTCGGACCTGGTGTACGACGACGCGGGTGTTGTGATGCTGCCGCGCGTGTTCCGCCGCCTGCTCGACAACGCCGCGAACGCGCGCGCGGCGAGCGCGGGACGAAGCGAACGCGAGAAAAAGGCGACGGCGTACTACGCGCACACCAAGTACCGCTACGAGCTTCGAGACATGGATTTTTTCGCGGAGATGTCGCGATGCGGCTTGGTGATGACGGAGGTGCGCGAGCCGAACGTGCCGACGCCGCCGCCGTCGCCGGAACCGCTCTCGCAGCTCTTCCCGGAGAAGCGCATCGCCGTGTTTCGCGTCGAGCGACGCGAGGACGTCGACGAGGAGGACGCCGCGTGACGACGCGACGGCGTCGTCTTTTCTCGTAGTGGAGCTTATTGGCGTCGGCGACGACGAAACGTCGAAACGTCGCGCGACGCGTAGTCTAGAGCTAGCTATTAATAGAGCCTGACGTATTGATAACGCGACACGCGACGTACGCTACGCCGCTCGGTAGTAAAGCGCTACGTACGGCGCGTAGAGTCACGCACGCCGCTTCGCTCGCATCCGGCGTCTCAAGAGGAGGGACGCTCCAACAGCAGACTCGCCGTCGCCGACGCGACGCCGTCGACTTCCTCGCCGTTGGAGACGATGGCGTCCATGCAGTTTTGGAACGGCACGCCGTCCGCGCAGAAGCACGCTGGTCGGTTGGCGCCCTGCTTGCGCATCCCGAGCGAGGGCTCGACCGCGAACTTGCCCACCGTCACGGTGGACTTGCCCTTCGCCACCGCCGAGCACATGCGCAGCACGTCGCCGGGCAACACGCCCGCGTCGGCGGCGTTGGAGCCGGGCACAACCTCCACGGCGACGCACTTGCCGCCGACATCCTCGAAGACGATGCCGAGCGGCCGGGCGATCTCCAGCGCCACGGCCTGTGACCCGACCCCGAACTTCAAGGTCTCGCGCTGAATCGACCCGCCGCCCAGGTCCAGGCCGTACGTCTCCAGGAACCCCACGGAGGTATCCCCGGGGCTCGGGTCCTCGCGCACGCCGTACCGCACGAACCCGCCCGCGGTCACCGCGAGGTTCCGCGATGGACGCGACGCGAAGTTCCGCGAGGGCACGCCAGGCACGCGGCGGGCCCCGCGCAACGAGGCGCGCGCGGACGTGGACGACGCGGTCGTCGGAATGACGGTGCGCGCGCACGTCATCGGCATCGTTCGAGTGCTCTCTCGAGCCCGGGGCGCTTCCGACCGGGCGCCTGGTGCCCTGCGAAGTGGATGGATAGTGCCACGTCAGCCAAGCTCTTTGGACTGCGTTTTTCGTGGTCCCGAAAACGCCCACCGACGAGGCGAGCGGTCATTCGGGATGGCGGCAGCTGCGGCGGCGGCGGCGGCCGCCCTCTTCGCCGGGGTATCACGGCGAGGTTCTCCGACGCCGCGTCATCGTCGGCGCGGGCGACCCGGGTCGAGCTCTTCGTGGCGCGCGCGCGCGTCGGAGGAAGGACGAGCCTCATCTTCGGACCTCCGGGGCGCGTCGGGGAGGCCCTTGGTGGCCATCCTGTGGGACCTCGACAACGTGAGTCCCGGGGTGGACCCCGAGCGCGCGAGGATCACCGCGAGACGGCTACGCGACGCGGCGAGCCGCCTCGGCGGCGGCGCGCTCGGAGGCGGCGGCGCCGCGAACGGCGAAGACGAAGCCGGTCCCGCGGAGGTGGTGGCCTTCCTCGGCTTCGCCAACGACGCCACGCTCGAAAAAGTGAGCGCGGAGGCGTTGCGCGACGAGGGCGTGGACGTGCGTCGCGCGAAGAGCACGCCAGACGCCGCGGACATGGACCTCGGCGCGCACGTCTGCGGGTTCGCGCGAGCGTGGGAGACGCAAACGAAAACGCAAAAGCGCGAAAGCGTCGCGAACGTCCCACCACCGCCGCCGTTCGTCACGCCGCGCGCGCTCGCCGCCGCGGAAGCCGACGCGGTTTTAAAAAGCGCGTCGTGTTCCGCGGATTCCTCCGCGGATTCCTCCGCGGCGTCCGCCGCCGCGGAGGACGCCCGGACGGCGCTCGCGTCGGCCGCCGCGGAAGCCGAGCGCGCCGCGTTCGATCACTTCGTTTCGATCTTCACCACGCACGTCGCCGTGTCTTCTCGGATACCAAAAGCGGCGCTTCTCGTGGTCACGTCGGACAACGACGTCGTGCCCGCGGTTGCCTTCGCGCGGCGAAGCGGGTGCTTCGTCGTGGCGTGCGGCGATTTCGTGCCCAAAGCCTTTTCGGAGGGCGGCGGCGCGCAGGCGAGCAAGCGAGCGCGCGCCAAACGCAGGCGTTTCGCATCCGGCGTCGAGGTGGGCGTGACGCCCGCGTACTGGTCGACACTGCAAAACGCCGCGAACAAACGACCGGTGGGCCGATTGAAGCTCGCCGCCGCGTCGGACGCCGCGTTGGTCTGGGACTCGACCCGTTTGTTTGACGTTTACGTCGACGGCGCGGAACGCGACGAGCAAAAGGGAAAAAAAAACGGCGCGGCGCGCGACACGGTCGTGGGGGGGGTCGTCGGGGTGTGGCGGAGCAGAGGCGCGCAGAGAGGAGTCGGGCGATGGCCTTCGCCTCGGCCGGCGATACCGTCTTCGGAAGACGAGTCTGTTGAGCTTTAGGTAGACGATTTACCTTCTTTCGGTAAAGGAGGATTCGTAGTCTACCTATCGCCTATCCGCGACGTAGTCTACTTTCAGTATTACTCTCTCGAGAAGCCTCGTCCTTACGACTCGCGCCGCGCGACGAGCCTCTCGACGAGCCTTTTGTGTTCGTACTCCGCCCTCGTGGGCGCTCTGCGCGCGGCGTGCGCGAGCCACCGCAGGGGGTTCGCGCCCGTTCCCTTCCTCAGCTCATCCTTGATAAGCGCGTTCTCGGCGGCGTCCCGCTCGTCCAGCAAAGCGAGGTTTTCCTTCTCCTGCGCGCGGTACATCGCCTCGACGCCCTCCCACGTGCCGCCGCAATTCGCAAACTCCTCCTCGAGCGCTCTTTCCAGCAACAAAAGCGAGTACGGGCTGATGGGCGCCACCTGCAGCGCCCCGAGCAGGTTCTGCACGAGCCGCTCGCAGATCACCACGATCTTCACGCAGACGGTGTTTATGAACGAAACGCGGCGCGTGCACGGCAGCACGCCTATTAGCCACGCGACGTGCCACGCGCGCAGCGGAGAGTGCGCGTCCAAGAAACGCCGAAGCGGCACGACGACGACGCGAAGCGTCGCGGATAAAAGAAACGCGAGCGCCACGAGCGTGACGGCGACGTACGTGGACAGACGCTCATCGCGCCAGCTCAGCACGCCTCCCATTCTTTCGAGGGAGTCCGCGATGGGGTCTAGAATGGAGCACAGCTTGCGGCACGGCCCGGCGAGCATGCGGTGCACTCGGCCGAGGCTGACGGTGACGTTGAACAGCGTCGCGCCCGTGCTCTTGAGCGTCATCAGAAGCGTCCACGTGACCTGCTGCAGCAGGCGCATCACAATCTCCGCCGGGTTCGCGGACGCGATCAGCTTCGCGAACTTGTTCAGGCTCATGCGCTTCAGAAGCCACTGGATGGGCTCGTCGTCGTCCGCGGCGGAGGAGAGGTCACCGGCGCCGCTCGGAGAACCGCCGCGGCGGTCCGAAGCGCCCTCCGCGCGTCGCACGAGCGCGAGGACCGCCTTAGGAGACTTCCCCCGCGAGCGCAGCGCCTCCTCTCTCGCCTCCGCCTCCATCTCCAGCAAAACTTTATTGCGGCGAACGCGGTGCTCTTTCAGCCACCTCTGCACGCGCAGGCGGCGCATCTCCGCTTCCGAGACGCGCTCGAACCCGGCAACAGCCATCGCGTCCATCTCGGAAGCCGCGGAGGAGGCGGCTTCGGCGACGTCGTCGTCCGCGTCCGTCGACCCGTTCCTCTTCCCCTTCTTCTTCTTCGGAAGGGCGCGCTTCTCGACGACCGTCCCGTCGCGCAGGCCGCGCACGACGCGCGCGCCGTGGTAGGGCTCGGCGGGCGAGTCGAGGTTCCGCGCGCGCGCGGCGGCGTAGCCGACGAAGACGCACCCCGAGACGTACCACAGCGGCTTGAAGGCGCCGAGGATGTGCCTTCTCGCCGCGAAGCTCACGAGCGTGTGCCACGCGATCCACCCGCGCCGCAGCCACGCGTCGTGCGGGCTCTGGCAGTGCGCCAGCGCCGCGACCGGCGCGGTGATGGGCGCGAGGAACGCCGTGACGACGCGCTCGAGCGAAACCACGACGCCGCGGATGGTGTCGTCAACGTGCACTCTCCCGTCGCCGCCGCCGCCGCCGGGCGCGCGCGCGGGCTGCCGCAGGTACCACCGGTACAGAGGCGCGTCCACCCGGATGGAGACTTTCACGCGCACGCGCGCTTTCCACCCGCCGCGCGCGCGCGTCGACTTGAGCCGCACGCGGTACTCCACGTCCTGCAGGTCCGACTCGGTGTTGTGCGCGGAGGCGCCGAACACGTCGAGCCAGCCGTCGAATCGGCGGCCGGGCGCGTCGAGCACCGCCGACGCCGGCAGCACCGCCGCGCCCAGGAACACCTCGTCCAGCGCCAGCGCGCCCTCGCCGAACAGCAGCACGCGCAGCTCGGCGGTGGGCTCGGTGACGTCGAAGGTGCGGTGCTCGAAAGGAGACGCCACGCGCTCGCTCCGGCCCTCGAACACCAGCCGCGCGCTGACGCGCGTCCCCAGGAGCTCCGAGTCGCCGAAAGGAGGCTCGTCGGACGTCTCGAGGGACGCGTCTGCGTTTTCCTTTTCTTCTTTTTTCGGTGACCCGCGAGACGTCTCGGCGACGCGCGCGTTCGCGGGAGCGTCCGATAAAACAGCCTCCTCCTCCTCCGAGTCCTCGAACCCGGAGTCGCCCGCGGCGTCGCCGAGCCCACGCAGGCGCGCGGAGACGTTCGCGAACGTTCCGGAGACGTCAGAACGGCGCGACCGTGTAAACCACCCCGCCGGGTCGCCCTTCGCCGCGTCCAGCGCGCGCTCGTCCCCCTCCGCGCTGACGATCTGCACCTCCATCGACCCGAGGCACGGGCGTGTGCCGTAGTCGCCCGACGTCACGAGGTCCGCGGGGGGCTGGCGCAGGCGCCCCAAACGCGCGGCGACGCAAATCTCCCCGAGGCGGTCGCCGCGGTCCGTCAGCCAACTCGGCGCGCCGAAAATGTCCAGCGCGCCTTTGAGACGCGCGCACCCGGAGCGCGAGACGCGTTTTGGGGCGTCCGCGCGGACGCCCGAGAGAGGCACCCACACCGGCTCGACGTCCGCGCCGACCACCAGGTTTTCGACGGGGATCTTGACCTCGCCGATGAGCGTCCCAGACGCGAAGCGCTTCTTGCGCAGACCCTCCGCGGCGGCGCCGGCGGCGCTCGACACCGAGAAATCGAAATCCTCTTTTTTGCTCTTGGCTCGCCCGCCGCGCTTTTTCCCGCCCGGAGGCTTCGCCTCGCCGTCGGCGTCGCCGGCGCCGACGTCCACCAGCCCGAGCGTGGCGCCCTTCGCCACGTAGCTGACGGCGTCCGGGTCCCACAGCTTCGTGGCCGCGCCGTACACGCGCACGGTCACGAACCGCGAGTTGGGGTTGCGCGGGAACGAAAACACCTCCGGTACCCAGACGCTATCCGCCAGCACGTCCTCCTGCACCTCCGTGCGCTTCACGTCGCGCTCCGAGTTGAGCGCCACGGTGGCGCGGAAGTTGGTCGGCCCGCCCGCGCGCGGCGTCGGCAAGTCGCGCGCGCCGCACACCTGGAAGTACACGAACGAGGAGCTCTCCATCTTGTTCGCGTACCGACCGGGGGGCGGAGGCGGCGGCGAAGGCGCGTCCGGCCAAAACGAAAACGTCGCCGCCGGCGAAGCCGCGAGACCCGGCCGGTTCGCCGCCGCCGCGGAGGTCTCGCCCGGCGGTCGCGGGCCGCCCGCGCGCGGCGTCGGCGTCGGCGTCGGCGTCGGCGTTTCCGGCGTTTCCAGCTTTCGAGGCGCGGGCGAGCTCGCCGCGCACCGCACGACGAGGAATCCCTTGGACTCGCCCGCGTGTTCGGCGGCGGCGCTCGGTCCGTCCGGGAACAGAGGCACGACCAGGTTTTCGCTCCAGGCGCCGTTGCTCGGGAGCGAGTGCAAAGGCACGACCCCCGTGCTTATGTGCGCGTTGCGCAAGTTGTCCTCGTCGAAGACGCGCAGCTGCACCTCCGAGGCGCCGGGCCGTCGCGTGAGCGTGAAGGTCTCGCCGGCGCCGGCGCCCCACACCGGGTCCAGCGTCTTGCGGCAGACGCCCGTGCGCGATTCCTCGCGGAGCGACGCGTTATCCAGCCGCACGCGCACGAACGCGTCCGTCAGCCTTCCCGCGTCGGACGCGGCGAGGTGCTTGCCCGCGATGACGCACACGTGCACGTGCCGGATCAGTTTCGGGTTTAAAGTACGTTTAGATCCGTCCGAACCGGCCCCGAGGCGAACCGCTTTCTTGTGCAAAAAGCGATACCCCGCGGCGTATTTTTTTATTTCGAGCGCGCCGAACGCGCCCGCTTTGAACGCGTCCAGCGCCGGACGCGTCGTGATCGCGCCCGTGTCCGAACGCACGTCCCAGGACAGGTCATCCGCCGCGGCGACGCGCACGGTGACCTGCCCGAGCTCCGAAGACGCGGAGGAGGAGACGACGTGTTTGTTTTTCCGTCCGCCGCCGTCAGGCGCGGCTCCGGGAGGTAACGCAGGGCGCAAATCAAGCGTGATCTCCTCCCACCTGCCCCCGCGCGGCACGTCGCGCGCGGCGATCACCGCGCCCCCGAGGAACTCCGATTTGGAACCCCAGTTGCGGTCGAACACGGAGATGGCGATCCCGCGGAACATACCAGGTTCGAATCCTTCTTTCCGGTCCGATACGGATTCGTTTTCCGTCTCGGTTTCCCGCGCGGCGCCGTCGCCGCACCGCACTAAAAACCGACTCGTCCGCGCGTTCCACGTCGGGTTCAAGGTCATCTTCGCGACGCTCGTCCTGTACCTGTGCTTCTTGTCCGCGCCGAACGCGCCCACCTCCACGAACGGGTCCGAGTAGCCGGTCCAGTCCGAGCCTCTGAGCCCGCGGCACGACACCACCGCGACGTGCGCGTGCGTCGGGGGAGGCAACCAGTTTTCGTTTTCGTCTTCGTCACGGGCGTCGCGAGATTGACGCGTCCGCTCGGACGCGGGCGCGCGCGAAGACGAGGCTTCGTCGGAAGAGACGGAAGCCGCGCGCGTCCACGTCTCCACCGGCCGGTACCGGCCCGTGATCACGTGCGGGGTGGATTCGTCACCGGACGAACCGGAAGAAGACGCTCCCGTGCCTCCCCCGGCTCGCGAGCCGGCGTCGTCGTCTCCCTGCCCGGAATCGGCATCGGGTCTCGGCTCGCCCGAATCGCCTCGTGTCTCGACCGAATCCGGAGCCGGCGACTCCGCTTTGCGTCCCGCGCCGAGAACCATCGCGCGCGCCTCCGACGACAAGCGGATGTCCGCGCGCGTCCGAGCGCCCGACCGACGCGCTCGTCTCCTCAGACCCGCGCGTCGCCGAATGACGCGCGCAGATCCTCGGAAGCCGTGATGCGGTCGGAAAACGCATTTTTTTCCAGTCGGTCGCGGACAGTCTCTGAACTGCGACCTTTCGCGATGACGGAAAGCGCCTTTTTCGCTTCCTCGTGCGGTTCGACATCGGTCTCTCCGAGACGCGTCTCAGCGGCAGAGGTGGAGGCGCGGGGCAGAGCCCCGGGGTGGAACGCGTCTTCGCGTGTGCTTCTGCGCGTGGGGCGTTCCGTTCGCGGCGCGCGCGGGGTGCCAGGTCAGGCAGCGGCCTTCGACCCGCGGGACGTAGGGCGTAGTCGTAGACGACACGATCGCTGTAACACCTCGCTCGGAACCGAGTCGGTCGCGCGGCGGGTGAGCCTCAACGCTCGGGCGAGCGCACACATGGCTTCCGCGGCGCGCGCGTCCGGTATCGCCGGACGCGATGAGGAGGCGGCTCCGCTCCTGCTCGGGTCCGACTTGGGACAGGTTCAGCCCAGCGAGCGCGCGCGCAGGCGCATGGAACCGCGCGCTGCCGCGACCGCGGTGGTCACGCTGTGCCTTTTCCTACTCGCCGTCTCCGGGCTGAGCGTGCGCCGCGTGCTGCTCACCCGCTCGTTCGGGTTCGGGAGCGGGTCACTGGCGGGGAACCCCAACCTGTGTAGCTTCGCGCAGCTTCAGCGGGGCCTCACGATTAGACACGCGGGCGTGGACGATTTGGGCGGGGAGTTCGATCCGAACGTCGCGGCTGACGTAAACACGATGGACGGTTTATTTTTCACCGCGCCCGGCGCGGCGCTCCCCATGTCCAAAACCGGAAACGGCTTCGCGTGCGACGCGAAGTACGGCGAGTGGCTCAGGCACTCCGCGTTGTACACCCCTGAGCGTTGTGAGCTGTTGACCCCCCCCGTGTCGGAGCCGCCGTTCGCGCCAGGCGCGAAGATCCTGATGGTGGGCAACTCGTACATGTTCCAGCAGGTCACCGCGCTCGTCGCGCAGTACGGCGACCACCTGGATCGATCGCGGTGCTCGTCCATGGCGCGGTACTGGCCGTCGCTCTCGGGCGAGCAGAGGTGCGCGTGCGTGGGCGAGGCTGGGGCTTTCACGCCCGCCACGAAGAACGCGTGCGTTGAGATGTTCGCGAGACGACACTGGGAGAACCCCGACGGGAGCCTCGCGTTTGGAGATGGCGCGTCGTTTTCGTTCGCGGGGTTCGACTCATCAGGCGACGGTTTTTACGAAAACATGACGGGCCCGCCCGCGACGGCGGGGGTGTACCGTTTCAAGAACGGCGCGGAGCTTTATATGGCGACGAACCACCCGCTGATGAACTCGGCGGTTTTCGGTTTAGATGCGATCGCGCAAACGTTGGGGGTGGACCTTTCAACGCTCGACGCGGCGTACCTCAACCCGGGGAACTACGAGGGGTTCGGGCGGCTGTTTTGCGGCGGAAAAATAGACCCGAACGTCGTCAAGAGCGACGGCGCGGAGATGCACCAGGAGGATATCCTCTCGTCGTTTACACGCGCGGGGTTCAGGGGCAGGCTGCTTTTGACCGGCCGCAAAGCCGAGGACGACGTCTCGGTGCTGTTTAGGGATTTCGTCGCGAAATCCGCGCGCGGCGAAACGCCCTTCCTCACGCTCCTGGTGCCGTTCCACATGCGCCTCAACAAACAGTTTTCGCCGTTTGTGTCGGGGGACATGGAGCGCGAGTGCGCGGGGCAGCCGACGTGCGCGCGCAAGACGTGCGAGCTGAACAACCTGGAGGGGTGCTCGTCCGGACCAGGGCACGCGTGCTCGCCGGGGTTCCCGGACGTCTCCGTGAACATGTTCCTGCACGCGCTGCGCGCGGACGTGAACAAGTACTACTCGCAGGGGTGGTAGCATAGGCATATTTTTTGAAAGGCGCAAACTTCGCCTGAAACCGTTTTCGCCGGTCGCGACCCGGGCGATCGACCCCGAAACGAAACGGCCGTTTTTCGAAACGAGGCCCGCCTTCCGCGTTTCGGGAGTCGAACTCGACACGCGGCCTCGATCGCCCCTAAACGTGTTTTCGAACGCGCCCCGCGGAACCTGTCGTTGTCGTTTGGAGAAGCGAAGCGGATCTGGCGTCGCGCGCATACCAAGCCGCGCCGACCGACGTCGCGTCGCCTCGAGGTCTCGCTCTCCGACGCGATGACCGCGGCCGCGAAGCCCCGGTGGCAGCCCGTGGCCTCTCCCAAGTGCGTGGTGTGCGCCAAGTCCGTGTACGAGATCGAGAAGCTGGTGGCGGACGAGCGCGTGTTCCACAAGACGTGCTTCAAGTGCGGGCACTGCTCCAAGACCCTGAGCCTGGGCAACTACGCCTCCATCAACGAGAAGACCTACTGCAAGCCGCACTTCAAGCAGCTCTTCGCGGAGAAGGGCGGGAACTACGGCGAGGCGTTCGGGCTCGGCGATCGATCGACCGCGGGGGCCCAGACGAAAACCGAAACCGACGGGACGAAAGACGCGAAAGATGCGGCTCGATCGAAACCTCCGAACCTCCGCGTGAAAGGCGCGCCGACGGCGCTACCGGCGTCGTCGCGGTTCGGGGGGCAGAAAAACGCGTGCCCTGTGTGTGACAAGACCGCGTACCCGATGGAGAGCGTGGACGTGGACGGCGCGAGCATACACAAGGGCTGTTTCAAATGCGTCGCGTGCGGCGTGCGCCTTTCTCTCACCACGTACGTCAAGCACGGCAAAAGCCTGTACTGCAAGCGGGACGTCCCGAGGCAGGACGCCAAGGTGGGCCTGAGCATGACCCTGTGTACCGCCATGGAGGCGCAGAGGCTGGCGTCCAGCGCGGCGAGCTCGGGAGACGCGGTCGCGAGGTACGCCAGCGCGGCGCCGGCCAAAGACTCGCCCGCCAAGGCGTCGCCGACGCCGTCGAAAACTCCTCCGCCGCCGTCGCCGTTCCTCGAGTCGCCGCTCAAGCAGGTGGCGTCGCCTGTGAAGCAGGAGCTCGAGCAGACGACGCCCGCCGAGTCCCCGGCGAAGGAGGCGACGCCCGCCGAGTCCCCGGCGAAGGAGGCGACGCCCGCGCCGGAGCCCGAGCCGAACTTCCCTCCCGGCTCGCCCGAGGCGCAACTGGAGGCGGAGCTCGCGCAGGTGGTGGAGAAGACGCTGGACGTCGCCGAGGAAATCACCGAGATCATCGGCGACGTCGAGAAGAAGGCCGCCGCCGCCGAGCCGGCGGCGAGCGCCGCCGGCGGCAAGAAGAAGAAGAAGAAAGGGAAAAAGTAGTGTATCGGTGGACGCGGCGCGGCTGTCGACGACTTCGCGGTTGAAACGAAACTAAACTTGTCTCAATAACTTCCGAATCTCAGACTGGCTCTAGTAGTGTCACCGCGCGCGCCGCGCGGGCTTTCCGTCCCCCGCGGCTTCACGAGCCGCCGACCGACGTCGCGCGCCCGAGCAAAGTCGCCGCGTCACGCCTCCGCCTCGGCGCCCGCCTTGACCGGCGCGAAGTAGGGCTCGTCCTGCGCCTCGCGGCTGGTGAGCCGCTCCTGGTGGTCGTACCGCAACAGCTTGTCCAGGAAGTCGATCGCCTCGGAGGAGACCAGGTGCTGGTTGTCCGCGTTGACAAACTTGGACCACGGTTTCCGCGAGTGGCGCCCGACGAGGCTCTCCAGGTGCGGGTCGAGCTCGATGCGGTACTTGCTCAGGTACGCGTAGAGCTCGTCCGTGCCCAGCACCTTGGCGATGCGCACGAGCTGGTCGTAGTTGTCGTGCCCGTTGAAGAAGGGCTCCTTGCGGAAGATCATCCCCGCGAACATGCACCCCAGGCTCCACATGTCGAGCGCGTAATCGTAATCCTGCAGGTCCACCAGCAGCTCCGGGCCCTTGAAGTACCGCGACGCGACGCGCACGTTGTACTCCTTGGCGGGGTGGTAAAACTCCGCGAGGCCCCAGTCGATGAGCCGGAGCTGCCTTTTCTCGTGGTCGATCATCACGTTGTGCGGCTTCACGTCGCGGTGCATGATGCCCTGCGAGTGGCAAAAGTCCAGCGCCTTGAGCAGCTCCAGGATGTAGTACCGCACGTCGTAATCCGTCAGCACCGGGTACAGCACCTTGAAGTCCGTGTTGTTGACGTACTCGAAAATCAGGCTGGGCGTCTTGCTCTGGGGCTCGCGCACGATATCCAAGAGCTTGATGATGTTCGGGCCGCCGGTGAGGTTCTGTAAGATCTTGATCTCGCGCTTGATCTTCTTCTTCTTCACCGGCTTGAGGATCTTGATGACGCACTTCTTGTCGTTCGCGCCGTGCACGCCCTCGAACACCTCGGAGTATTTTCCCCTGCCAACCTTGCGCACAACCTCGTAATCGTCCTGCTCGCCCCAGTTCACGGTCAGGGCCTCGTAGTCCCAGTACTCGCGCGGGCGGTTCACGTTCACGTCCGTGTACACTCGAGCCTTGCTCACCACGGCGTCCCGCCGGATCGCCTTACCGATGCGCTGCGCCATGGTGCGTTCAGAGAAGAGGGTCTTCCCCACGCGACGAGTGCACCCTTCTGTTTAGCGCGGGTACGCCGCGCGAACGCCGCCTGCGCGTCTTCTCGCGGTGGCCGCGATGCCTCGAACCCCGAGGGACGCAGCGAAACCCCTCGCGCGCTCGAACGCGGCGAATTGAGGAATTTCCCGCCCGAGATGAAGCCTCGGTCTGCGCGTGCGGACGAACGACCGACGCGGGGTGTGCCGAGCGAGGGCTCGGAGACGCGGGAGCCGCGCGGGAGTGTGCAACGGGGATCGTCCGAGGACCACCACCGCGCTCGCGTGCGACGCAATGGTCAACCGCCGGCGAGTCTGTGCAGGGTCTGCAAAACGCGCTGGATCAATCGGGGAAGTTCGCGCGAAGCCGCGAACATTTTCGTTGCGCTGACTATTTGCCACTGCAGTCTGGGCGACGGAGTCGAATTCCGAACCCAACGGCTGCCCTCTGTGAACGCTTGCGGCGGGATTCCTGGGCACACCGTCGGCGTTTCCGAGAGCGTTTCATCAGATCGGAGCGTCCGAACAGCGTGCGGCCAAGATCCGCGGGAGTGTCTTGGACCGCGCGAACTGTGACCTCGGACTCGGACGACGTGACGTTAATACTGTATCCGATCGTCCCCGCGGCGGCTCTCGCCACTTCCCCGCACGCCGACGAAGCACGCTCGATCACTCGACATGCCATCTTCCCGACGACGCACCGTGACACCCCCCTTCACCGCGCTGGCCGTGCTGGCCGCCGTCGGGACGCTCTCCACGCTCGCGGGCGCGCAGGTGCGCGCTAGATATTTTCCATCTCCGCCTCCGACGCGCCTCGTCTTCGAGTCTGCGCCTCGCCGCAGCGGACACGACGACGCGCCTCGCGGACTCACCGCCCCTCTCCCGGTTCCCTCGACTCGAAACACTCGACCCCACGCAGGAGACCGCCCGCGCCGTCTCCGGCGAGGCGGGCCCGGGCGCCACGCGTCTCCGCCTCGCGAGCGAGGGCGCGGCGAGCGTCCGCGAGGTTTCTCGATCCGCCAGCCTCGGACGGTCCGCCGAGACGCGCGGCGGCGCCGGGTTTTCTCGGAACGGCGCCGGCCGGTCGGCGGGCGCGACGGCAAGACCCGTCGCCGCGCGTCGCCCGGACGCCGCGAACGAAAACGAGTTTTCGGAAAACGGCGACGACGAAAACGCGCTCTTTCCGAAAGGACGCGTCTTCGTGGACGAAAACGCCGGCGACCCCATTTGGGGCTTCGAGGGTCCCACCACGCGAAGCGACGACGATGCCTTCTACATCATGGGCGTTCGCATGTCCATGGCGGGCGACGGAATCGCCGGCACGTCCATTCCCGCGCTCGCCGACGCGAGACGCGTTTCTCCGGATTCCGTGGAGTCTCCCGCGTTGTGCGGCGCCGACGCCGCGTGCTCCTGGTCGGAGGTGCACGTTGTTAGTTCCGAGCCGCCTTCCGATCGCGACTTCGCGCGTGACTCGCAGGAAGGTACCGACTGGTTCGGGCACCAGATGACCGACTACTCCGTCGCGCGGGGTACCTTCTCGGGGTCGCTTCCCGGCTTCATCACGAAGATGACCGCCGGCCGTAACGACGCCGGGGGGCTGGAGCCCATGACCGCGTCGGCCGCTCCGGGCAGCGCGTTCGTCGCGGACTCGTTCATCTTCGAGCCCCGCGAGAACGTGCTCGGCGGGACGGTCGTCGAGCACCCGAGCTGCGCTGGGTCGGTCGCCGAACAGTGGGACGCGTGCCTCGGACAGTACTTCTACACCGTCAACGAGGTGCTCGTCGTGCCGTCCACGCTCCGAGGTTTCCCGAGCGTCGCGCTCGAACAGATCGCCGCGCGCAAAGGCCAGGAGACCACCTTCATCGGCCACTTCGTGCGGGACGACGTCGCCGTTCCCACCGACGCGTTCCAGGGCCTGTTCTACGTCCGCGAAGAGGAGTTCGAGCCGGAAGAGCCGGAAGAACCCGCGGAGCCGTGCGAGGACGAAGAGGACGAGTGCGAGCCCGAGCCCGCCGCGGCCGAGGCGCCCGTGTCCGTCTTCGAGGGGCCCATCACCTGGCTGGAGGGTCCGGCGGCGGGCTCCGCCGTCGACCCCTGGGACGAAGCCAACTGGGCGCTCATGTACATCATGGGATGTCCCGTGCGCGTCCACCCGGACCTCGTGCTCGGCGGGCCGACCAGCGAGGGCGAGCCCGTCCGCGGCGCGAATCTGCGCGCCCTGCTCGACGGCGTCGGCGGGCGAGGACACGCGCTCAGCGTCTTCGGATCGACGGGCAAGGGCGTCGCCGAGCGCCGAGACGTCGTCGACCCCGATACGGGCCTTCCTCAGACGATGTACGTGTTTCGCGAGGTGATCGTCGAGCTCGCGGAGAACGTCATCATCTACCCCGACGCCTCCGACGCCGCGATCGAGACCCTGGAGGACGGCGTCGAGATCCTGCGGCTGTTTCCGGACGGAAACGGCGTGCACCAGCTCGCGGCGCGGCTGTCCTCGGACGCCAACTTCCCCGGCGGATGGCTCGACGCGGGCGGCGATCCCCTGGACAGCCTCGCAGCCGCGCTCGAGGCCGCGCCGGACAAGTCCCTCGGCCTCGGCGGGTACTTTTCGCCCGCCGACGACTCGGACGGCACCGGCGAGACCGCCGGGACGTTTTACGTCGTCGAGGGCGAGACGACGGCGCCGCCCGCCACGCTTCCCGCGGTGCTCGTGACCCGCTACAACCTGCGCTACGACTCCGGCGACGGCGAGGCGCGCCTCGAGATCCGGGGCCAGTACGTCTCGGACGTCGACCTCGACGTGGCCTCGCCCGTGCAGATCAGCCTCGAGATGAAGCACGCCGAAGGAGGTGAAGGAGGCGAAGGCGCGTTTCCGTGCGCGGATACGGATGGTGGTTCCGACTGCCTGGTCGCCTCCGCGAGCGGCGCCGACCGAACCGGGTTCCCGGGGATTATTCTCGACGACGACGGCGACGCCGTCGTCGACGAAACTGTCGACTGCGAGGCGGACCCCGACTTCCCGAGGCAGTGCTCGTTCCGCATCCGCGTCCGCGAGGACGTCGCCGTCGACGGTCTCGAGGACTGGCTGTCGTACCACGCGCCGCTGGCGCTGCAGTACCTCGAAAAAGTCTTCGCGATACGAGTCAAAGCGGACGACGACGCGGAGACCGAGGCGGAGGCGACGCCCGGTCGCATCCGGTTCGACTGACGACGATTCGTTTTTTTAGCGAAAGACGCGACGGCGCGGGAGAGACCTTAAGCTCAGAGACCGAGCTCGTCTTTTGAGCGAACGACAGACACGTCCGAGAGACCCGAGAGGAGGGCGACGACCGCGCGGCGATACGTATGCGGACATCCGCGTCGTGTACGACATCGAGGCCCACACGAGAGTATTCGTCGCGCGACGAACGTCGCGTACGTCGTCGTAAAAATCCATCTTCGCCTCGTCGCGTAGACACGATCCCGTCACTCTCTCGGAGCGACCGCACTCGTCGTTTCCGAGACCCCGCGTGATCTCTCCGGACACTGTCCATGGCGCAGCCGACGGCGGTCGCGCGCCCGGCCGGCGCGCCTCGCGCGTGGCGTCCCGCGGCAGTCCGCCGCGGCGCGCGGCGCCTCGCCGGGCTCTCGAATCGCGCGCGACCGCGACCGCGGTGCGCGGCGAGCGCCGAGCCCGTGACCGGAGGCGCAGACGATGGCGAAACCTTCATCATCGTCGGCGCCTCCGGTCGCGTCGGGACGGCGCTCGTGGCGGTGTGCGCGTCCGCGGGGATACCTCACATCCCGGTGCGTCGCGACACCGACGACGGCGTCTTCGAAGGCACCGCGGGTCCCATCTTCGTCGCCACGCACGCCTCGGACCTCGACGCGGTGGTTCGGCGCGTCCCGCGCGAGCGCCATCGCGACTTGGTGTTTTTGCAGGGCGGGTTGCTCCGAGACGGCTGGCTCGAGCGACGCGGCTTGCGACGCGCCACGCAGGCGGCGCTGTACCTCGCCGCCGGCACGGGTACCGATCAGGGGGCGATGCGAGACGGCGGCGGCGCGTCCGTCGCGCACGGCCCGCGCGCGGCGGACGTGGTCCGACTCTTGGCGCTCGGCGGCGTCGCGTGCGCGGCGGTTGACGAAAAAACATTCGCAAAGAAGGCGCTCGAGAAGCTCCTCTGGGCGTCGGCGTTTTGGGTGCTCTGCGCCGCCGGGAGCGTTGAAACAAAGAAAAAACCTCTCACCGTGGGAGAGATCGTCGACGGCGTTAACGGCGTCGCCACCAAGAAACGCGCCGAGCGTCTTCTCGGTGAACTCTTCGACGTCGCCGCGTCGCGGCGCGATTTCGCGTTTTTGCGTGAAAATGACGCGACGCAAAACGGCGCGCGTGAAACCGCCGTCGAAAACGCTTTGGCGTACTCGCGAAGCATCCCGAGCGCCGTGCCTGATCGCGAGATGGCGACAAGGGAGGCTTCGTTCCGCAACGGGTGGTTCCTGATGGGACAGGAGACAATAAAAAAACGAAACCGTTTTTTTAACGCTCCAAGTTCGCTTCACGCGGACCTGCTTCTTCTCGTCGGCGTCGACCCGGCCGAGCTCGCCGCCGACGCCGCGCAGACGCACCTTTAGCGCGTCGTCGCGAGACGAGCTCGTAACGTCTTCTCGAAGTTAACAGAGCTCAGTCCGGCGAAAGCAAACTCCTCCTCGTCGCGTTACTAGTTCTATCGAAAATATTCCCGACATTTCACTCACGCGCTAAATAGTCTACAGTTTCGTCGTCGCGTCGCGACTCGTGCGCTTCTCGTCACAGCGGCCTCTTGTTGG
>ENA-OUOG01000847-OUOG01000847.1-marine-metagenome-genome-assembly--contig:-NODE-847-length-38240-cov-5.192097_pt1 | contig 38240 bp, 39 predicted proteins | sample MGYA00248635_ERZ508505 | MGnify/ENA primary metagenome ERZ508505 (study PRJEB26176, sample SAMN06267871) | marine metagenome | isolation source: Saanich Inlet, British Columbia, Canada | place: Pacific... | reverse complement strand
AAGCATTCATTTGTATCTGCCCCAATATTTTAAAACAGAAGCGGCATTTCCTTTTGCAGATTCTTTTGTAATGGTGTTGAGCATTATTGCAACTGTTTTACTTGCTCAAAAGAAAATTGAAACGTGGTATTTATGGATTGTAGTTGATATAGTTTGTGTATTCTTATTTTACAAAAAAGGCATTGCCTTTTTAGCATTAGAATATTTTGTCTTTCTTGGGTTGACAACTTATGGTTTGTTGAATTGGAAAAAGCAATTGAATAATGGTTAAGGCATTTGTGTTTGGGAAATTTTTGCCTTTTCATAAAGGACACGAAGCAATGATAAATTTTGCTTTGACTAGGTGCGATTTTCTAACCGTTTTAGTTTGTTGTAGCGACAAAGAAAACATTCCTTCAAAGACAAGACAAAAATGGATTGAAAAAACATTTGAATGTCAAGATAAAATTGAAATAAAAAGTTTGGTCAACGATATTCAAAGAGTTTTTTCCCGATTATAAATATGTTATTACATCTGAAGAATACGGTAACTATGTCGCTTCCTTTATGGGTATAAAACATATTGCATTCGATATCCCAAAGCAATTATTTCCTGTTTCAGCAACCGCTGTACGTAATGACATTGTTGCAAATTGGAAATTTTTACCTGATAGCGTGAAACCTAGTTTTGCAATCAAGATTGTGGTTCTTGGTACAGAAAGTACAGGAAAAACGAAATTAACAGAACGACTTGCTAAATATTTTAATTGCAGTTCAGTAAAAGAAGCAGGACGAGACTTAATTCCTAACTCAAATTCATTTGGACTTGACGAATTACATCTTGTTGCTTCTGAACACGCCAAACGAATTGACAATGCCGTTTTAGAAGAAAGTCCTTTAATTATAATTGACACAGACATACACATAACAAAATCATACGCCAAATTCATTTTTGGTAAAACACTTGAAGTTGAAAGCAAAATCTACCATTCTAATAAAGCAGATTTGTATATTTATCTCAATAATGACGTGGAATATTTACAGGACGGAACACGCTTAAACGAAAGTGACAGAAATTTATTAGATATTTCACACAGACAAATTTTACAACAGTACAACGTTGATATTGTAGAAATAACAGGCGATTGGGAACAGCGTTTTGACAAAGCAGTATCGAAAATAAAACAAAAACTAGAAGTGAATAAAAAAAGCAAAGGGCATAACAATGTATATAAAAAATAGGCGAATTAGTGATAAATTCAAGGGATTTGGCTCGTATCAAACTTTGTAATTAACCGAAAATTTCGTGCTTCGAAATCGCCTACTTTTCATATACTAACCGTTAGCCACAATACGACAAAAAACACAGTTGCGGAAAATAACCGTACAATTATTTGTTTAGTACGTATTTTAAACGTACATTTGATTTATATAAACTTATAATTATGGCAACAAAAGAAATAAAACAGAGCAAAGCGAGATTTGACACTCGACTATCAAAAGAACAAAAAGTATTTTTTGAAAGAGCTGCACGAATTGGTGGATACAGAAGTTTAACCGATTTTGTGGTTTTAACAGTTCAAGAAAAAGCTAAAGAAATCATTTCAGAAAAAGAGCAGATTATTGCTTCAGAAAGAGATAGTGAAATATTCTTTGATGCAATCACTAATTCACCTAAAGCGAATAAGAATCTTATCAATGCTACGAATGAATACAAAGCTCATCTAGCTTAATGAACGAACTAACCGAAAACCTAAATTCAGCCCATAGAAAAAAAGAATTTTCTTGCGGAAAAGATATGCTTGACGATTATTTGCATAAACAAGCTAATCAAGATATCAAAAGAAAATTATCCGCTTGCTTCGTTCTGAAGGACAAGGAAACTTATATATTAAAAGGCTATTACACTTTAGCGAATAACAGTATATCCCAAGAACTAATTCCAAACGAATTTCAAAAGAAACTACCTAATTCATATAAATCAATTCCCACTACTCTACTTGGACGTTTGGCAATCGACAATCGGTTTCAAAAACAAGGAGTCGGAAAATTATTATTGGTAGATGCTTTAAAAAGGAGTTACGAAATTTCTAAAAGTATTGGTTCGTTTGCTGTTGTGGTCGACCCAATCGATGAAGATGCTGAAAGATTTTATGACAAATATGGATTTATTAAATTACCCGATAGTGGAAAAATGTTTCTGCCAATGAACACAATAAAGGGACTATTCGAGTGAAAGTACTGTGGCTAAAAACGTATATAAATAGCTATTACAGGCTTTCCGAAAGGTTTTTGCTTATTTACAAAGTACGCCAAATTTTTAAATTTGTATATTTATAAAAAGAAATTAAAACATAAAAATTAAAAATTCGGCTCGTGCTAAATCCGAAAAGTTAGCGTTTATTTATACGCTACGTTTCATACACAAGACCGTTATCTGTAATTACATGAAAATAAAACTGATTTTAATCCTTGGTATACTTTTCAGCTTATATAGTTGCTCGACCGAAGAAAATATAATTTTTGAATTTGACGAAGTGATTTATTATAACAAGGATGATATCGACTCTGAATTCAAGTCAATATATGATTGCAATACAGGAGAACTTCTTGAAGATTTTGGTTGTGATATCCTTCATGACTCACGTCCTGAATTCTTGAACGACACTACCTTCGCAGACTCATTGAATTTAATTGGGTTTACTTATCACCTAATTGATAGATCGTTCTTTGATGAATTAAGGAATATCTTTACGAAAAAATCTTTGTTAATGAATGAAACGAATTCTTGCGAACCGATTTATAGAGACTTACTTATATTTCGAAATAAAGGATCGGTTAAAGGAGTAGCCAAAATCTGTTTTGAGTGTAATAAAGCACACATAATTGGCTTACCCTTTAAAAAAATTGAATACGGCAAGCTCGAAAAAATACTTACTAAAAACAGATAACACTATGCAAAAATGCATTAAAAGGCATTTTACATTAACCGTTAAACTAAACCAATCACGATGGATTTTTTTGTTCCAAAAAAAAGAGTTTTAGTGGGTGGAAGTACAATCCTCTGTAACAAAACATTAAAACAAACCTCCCTGCGAAAAACCTTTATCAATCCCCAAATGTTTGAATGCTTTCTCCGTGGCTTGTCTACCTCTTGAAGTTCGCATGAGGTAACCCTCTTTTATTAAAAAAGGTTCGTAAACTTCTTCAATTGTTCCATCCTGCTCACCTACTGCCGTGGCAATTGTTTTGAGTCCAACCGGTCCTCCCTTAAACTTCTCTATAATGGCTGACAATATCTTGTTGTCCATTTCATCCAGCCCATTGGCATCTACATTAAGAGCTTCAAGACCTATTTTGGTGATAGCCTTGTCAATACTTCCGTTTCCTTTTACTTGGGCAAAATCTCTTACTCTTCGTAATAATGCATTCGCAATTCTTGGTGTTCCTCGGCTTCTGCTGGCAATTTCGTAAGCAGCATCGTATTCAATGGGCACATCCAAAATTCCTGCCGAACGCTCTACGATATCTGTCAAAATTTTGGAATCATAATATTCCAAACGCGAGTTTATTCCAAATCTTGCTCTCAAAGGAGCAGTAAGCAAACCAGAACGAGTAGTCGCTCCAATCAATGTGAATTTACTCAATTCAATTTGCACAGATCTTGCATTTGGCCCAGAATCAATCATGATGTCAATCCTAAAATCTTCCATTGCCGAATACAAGTACTCTTCAATGACTGGGCTCAATCTGTGAATTTCATCAATAAAAAGTACATCTCCCTCTTCCAAATTGGTAAGTAATCCTGCTAAATCGCCCGGCTTATCTAACACTGGACCAGAAGTAACCTTAAATCCTACTCCCAACTCATTGGCTACGATATTAGAAAGTGTAGTTTTTCCTAATCCCGGAGGGCCATGAAGCAAAACATGATCCAATGCTTCCCCTCTTTGTTTTGCCGCCAACACAAATATCTGTAAGTTGTCTGTTACCTTTTTCTGACCTGTAAAGTCATCAAAAGATTTGGGACGGAGTACCTTTTCAAATTCAGTTTCTGAGGGTAAAAATTCTGCTTCTTCACGAAAATCAAACGATTCTTCTTCCATAGGTTTTATTGATTAATCAAATATAGAGAATTTATTCTTTTTGAATTCAGGATTCTTTGGTTAGATTCTATGAAAACACTCCGACTAGGATGAATTATAGAAAAGAAGAGAAGCCAAATAACAAGGTTTACTTATAATACTCCCTCAAAGCTCTTAGTTGTTTTTGGTTAATCACCTCCAACAATTGTTCGTCACTTGCTTTTTTCACATTGAGCAAAGATTTAAACTGCTTGAGCAACATTTCGGCCGACTTCTCTCCTATTCCCGGAATTTCGGTAAGTTCTGTCCCAAATGCATTTTTACTTCGCTTGTTTCTGTGGTGAGTAATTCCAAAACGGTGAGCCTCATTCCTCAATTGCTGAATCGTTTTCAAAGATTCTGATTTCTTATCGATGTATAACGGAATTGAATCTCCCGGAAAAAAAATCTCTTCCAATCTTTTGGCAATTCCCACAATGGCGATTTTACCCATTAGCCCAAGATCGTTCAAAGCTTTGACTCCCGAACTAAGCTGTCCTTTTCCCCCATCTACAATTACAAGTTGAGGCAATGGTTGGTTTTCGTCCAACAGTCTTTTGTAGCGTCTGTACACCACTTCTTCCATCGAGGCAAAATCATCGGGACCCACTACTGTTTTTATATTAAAATGACGGTAATCTTTCTTGGAAGGTTTTGCATTTTTGAACACAACACAAGCCGCCACAGCATTAGTTCCTTGAAAGTTGGAATTATCAAAACACTCAATATGAAAGGGTTTCTCTTTCAACCTCAAGTCCTTTTGTATTTGATCTACAATTCGATTTGCATGCCTTTCTGGATCTACAATTTTCAGCGTTTTTAATCGATCAAATTTATACTGACGAACGTTATTCATCGAAAAATCAATCAACTTTTTTTTGTCGCCAATTTGAGGCACAATCATTTTTACGGATTCATCCAACCCATATTCTACCTCTATATTTGTAAAAATAGTTTTGGATTTACTCCTAAACTTATTTCTCAATTCGAGAATAGCCAATTGCAGCATCTCCTCATTGGATTCCTCCAGTTTCTTCTTTATTTCTATCGTATTCGACTGAACAACAGTACCATTTATCACCTTTATAAAATTGACATAACCCGCATTCACATCCGAATCGATGGTAAACACATCTACATCATTTATTTTTGGATTCACTACCGTAGATTTAGATTGATAATCTTTCAATAACTCAATCTTCTCTTTCATTTCCTGAGCTTTCTCAAACTCGAGTTCTTCCGAGAACCTCATCATCTCTAATTTCAGGTAATCAATCACCGTTTTGGTTTCCCCTTTCAATATTTGCTTAATTTGAGCAATATTTTCGTTGTAATTCTCCTCTGATTGTAAATTTTCGCAAGGCCCTTTGCACTTTTTCAAATGATAGTCTAAGCAAACTTTAAATTTGCCATCACCAATGTTCTCTTTTGACAAATTAAAGTTACAAGTTCGTATCGGATAAATCTCTTTCAATAAGTTGATTACAACACGAACCACTTTTGGATTTGTAAAAGGACCAAAATATTCTGAACCATCTTTTATTACATTTCTGGTAGAAAACAACCGAGGAAATCGTTCGTTTTTTACACATACATAGGGATAAGTTTTATCGTCTTTGAGTAAAATATTGTATCGCGGCTGGTGCTTTTTTATAAGCGTATTTTCCAATAATAATGCATCGTACTCAGTAGGAGTTACAATGTATTTTATCTCTTCTATTTTGCTTACAAGCACCTGAGTTTTTGCTTGTTGATGCTTCTTTGTATTGAAATAAGAACGCACTCTATTCTTTAGATTCTTGGCTTTTCCTACATAAATAACCGTTCCTTTTTTATCAAAATAACGATAAACTCCCGGAGAATCCGGTAGAATTTTCAATACGTTGGATATGGTTTCTTTTATTTCCAAAAAATAGGTTTTATCAATTGTTCTAAAGTAATAATATTAGACAATTAAGTTAAGATTTGGCACAAATTTAGTATTTTTGATAATAAGAAAATTTCTCTTACATTTATTACTCAATCACAACATAACCAACAATGAACATCAACAAAATAATGGTGGCTTCAGATTTCACCTCAGTTTCCGATAATGCAATTGAACACGCCCTGATACTTGCCAAAGCATCTAATGCCGAAGTATTTGTATTGCACGTAGCACGAGAATTGGCAGAAGTGAATACCGCTAAAATTAAATTGGCGAAACAAATAAGCGATAGAAATCCTGGTGCAACCAAAACACATGTTGTGGTGAAAATTGGGAATTTCATTACCGAAATTGGAAAAGCTGCAAGTGAAGAAGGCGCTCAACTCATTATGATGGGAACTCACGGACCAAGAGGTGTAATTCAAACTGTAACTGGAGGAGATGCCATGAAAGTAGTTTCTCATTCAGAAAAACCATTCATCGTTGTTCAGGAAAAAGGAATAAAAGAAACAGGTTATGATGACATCGTTGTACCGTTGGATATGACAGAAGATTCGAAACAAAAACTTGATGAGGTTGCAGATATTGCTAAGTATTTCAACTCCAAAGTACATATCATTGCCAAACATGAAACAGATGGTTCGCTTTACACGAAACTAAAGAACAACGTTATTTTTGCTAAAAAATACTTTTTGGAGAAAGGAGTAGATTTGAACATTGTGATTACTGAGCCAAAAACAGATTTTGAAAAAGAAATCATCAAATACGCAAAAGAAAACGATGCAGATTTAATTGCAATCATCAACTCATTGAAATGGAATATTTTTGGTAGTTTATTTGCCTCGAGAAGAGAAGAGCAAATTATCACCAATAAGGAACAAATCCCTGTTTTGTGTGTGAATCCTGTCGATGTAAAATCCGGATATTCTATGTAATGAACTAGAAAACCAAAAACATAAACCGTTAGAACCAATAAATTCTAACGGTTTTTTTTATTTTAAAATACATTGGCAATTTTCAAGATATACTTGGTACAAAGTGGTTCTTTTACTACTTTCGATAATTATTTTTTGACTGCCTTTTTTGTCAATTTAAATCAAATTAAAAATGAAAGACTTATTAGATAAATTTGAAAACAAACAACCAGAGATTGTTTTTGAATGGAAAGATTCAGAAACAGAAGCTGAAGGTTGGGTGGTTATCAACTCTTTGCGAGGTGGAGCAGCTGGAGGAGGAACAAGAATGAGAGTTGGACTGGACAAGCACGAAGTAACTTCATTGGCAAAAACTATGGAAGTTAAATTCTCAGTATCAGGACCAGCAATTGGTGGAGCCAAATCAGGAATTAATTTTGATCCAAACGACCCACGAAAAGAAGGTGTTCTAAAAAGATGGTATCATGCCGTTGCTCCGCTATTGAAAAACTATTACGGAACAGGAGGCGATTTGAATGTAGATGAAATTCATGAAGTAATTCCAATGACCGAGGATTGTGGTGTTTGGCATCCTCAAGAAGGTGTTTTTAACGGACATTTTCAGCCTACCGAACCACAAAAAATTCATAGAATTGGTCAGTTAAGAAGAGGAGTTTTACAAGTAATAGAAGACGAAAGTTACACACCAAGAGCAGCTAACAAATACGTAGTTGCAGATATGATTACAGGTTGGGGAGTTGCAGAATCAGTAAAGCACTTTTACAACATTTACGGAGGTGATTTAGCTGGAAAAAAAGTACTTGTTCAAGGTTGGGGAAATGTAGGTTCGGCTGGTGCTTATTATTTAGCACAAAGCGGAGCAAAAATCGTTGGAATAATTGACAGAGACGGAGGTCTTATCAATGAAAATGGATTTTCACTAGAAGAAATAAGAGAATTATTTTTGACTAAAAAAGGAAATGCACTTTCTCACCCAGACATGATTCCTTTTGCAGAAATCAATGAAAAAATATGGAAACTGAATGCGGAAGTATTCATTCCTTGTGCTGCCTCTAGACTTATCAAAAAAGACCAAGTAGATAGCATGATTGAAGCTGGAATGGAAGTAATAGCATGTGGAGCAAATGTTCCGTTTGCCGACCAAGAAATATTCTTTGGGCCAATTGCAGAATACACGGACAGTAAAATAAGTATTGTTCCCGATTTTATTTCGAATTGTGGAATGGCAAGAGTTTTTGCCTACCTTATGTCGAATGATTTACCTCCTGTAATGACCGATGCTTCCATTTTTGAAGACACTTCAAACATCATCAAAGAAGCAATTCAAAAGACTTACAATGTTTCAAATTCAAAAACGAACATAGCAAAAACTGCATTTGAAATAGCATTAAAACAACTTATCTAAAAAAAACATACCATGGAATTAGTAGTAGTCGTAATATTTATACTGGGTTATTTAGCAATTACCCTCGAGCACAATTTAAAAATTGACAAACTTGTACCTGCACTTCTTATGATGGGAGCTGCCTGGGCAGTTGTTGCTGTTTCTCACCTTCCAGTTTTTGAAATTACCGAGCACGGAAAAGAAGCTTCTAACATGGAATCAGTATTGCTTCACCATTTTGGAAAGACCTGTGAAATTTTGATTTTCCTGATTGGAGCAATGACAATTGTTGAGATTATAGATTATTTTGATGGATTTGCAACCATTAAAAAATTTATTAAAACCAACAAAAAAAGAACCTTACTTTGGATTGTTGCTATTTTGGCTTTTATACTTTCTGCCATTATCGATAACCTAACAGCTACAATCGTTTTGATAACAATTTTGAGAAAACTTGTAACAGGTAAAGAGGACAGAATGTGGTTTGCAGGAATGATTATCATTACAGCAAATGCTGGTGGAGCTTGGTCGCCAATTGGTGATGTTACTACTACTATGCTTTGGATGGGTGAAAAAGTTACAACCCTACATTTGATAGAATTCTTGATTTTACCGTCATTGGCTTGCATGGCCATTCCTACTCTTATTGCTAGTTACTTGCCAGCATTCAAAGGAGAATTTGAAGCCCCAGAAGCAGAAGGAGATACTAACAAATACGGTGCAAGAATGCTTTACATTGGTTTATTGTTGATAGTTGCGGTACCTGTTTTTAAAACATTGACTCACCTACCTCCTTACATTGGTATGATGCTATCTTTAGGGATTTTTACGATTTTTGCCGAATTTTTTAGCAGCCGTAGCTTTAGTCATGGAGCGATAGAAAGCCACCACAGTCCAGTGCACAAAGCATTGGGAAAAATAGAAATGCCAAGTTTATTATTTTTCTTAGGAATCTTGATGACTGTTGCAGCTCTTGAATCTTTAGGGATGATTTTGGATTTTGGAGACAGTGTTGTAGAAAGCATTGGAATCAATCCATTTATTTTAATTCTAGGAGGAGCATCTGCAATTGTAGATAATGTTCCTTTGGTAGCTGCAAGTATGGGAATGTTCCCAAATATGATGACTGATGCCCCTGAATGGCACTTGATAGCTTATGCCGCAGGAACAGGAGGAAGTATGTTGATTATTGGATCGGCTGCGGGAGTTGTAGCTATGGGAATGGAAAAAATCTCTTTTTTCTGGTACTTACAAAAAATAGCTTGGCTTGCCCTAGTTGGTTACCTAGCTGGGATTGGAGTATTTTACCTAATGCATATTTAATACAATACAAACTATAAATTCAAAACCTCTGTGAAATCTCTCAGAGGTTTTTTTATGCAATAAAACTTAACATGTTTATGTTTACAATTAAACATCCTTCCGAATTAAGATTCACAGCAGTTGTGTATTTTTATCGGGTAAAAAACTAACAAATAAAAATCGATATGATACAAGAAGCAGCAAATGCAGGAACAGCAATGGATTCCGTTGCGAATTCAACAATAGCAGAAATGTCAGTAATGGAAATAATTAATGAATCTAATTCATGGTACATTCTTATTCCTCTGTTGTTAATGTCTGGATATGCCATTTATATCTTTGTTGAAAGATTTATGACCTTGAGAAGAGCTTCGAATGACGAAAAGCAATTCATGTCAAGAATAAAAGACTACGTTCAGGATGGAAAATTGGATTCTGCTAAAAACTTATGCGAAACGACTGACAGTCCTATTGCAAGAATGGTAGACAAAGGAGTTTCGAGAATTGGAAAGCCAATGCAAGATATCAAAGCGTCTGTAGAAAACGTAGGAAAACTTGAAGTTTCGAAATTGGAAAACAACCTTTCGGCATTAGCTACAATTTCTGGAATTGCTCCAATGATTGGGTTCTTAGGAACTGTTCTTGGAATGATTAAAGTTTTTTATGATTTGAAAAACACTGGAATAAAAGCAAATTTCCTAGAAGCACTTTCCGAAGGAATTATGATGGCGATGGTAACTACTGTTGCAGGTCTTATTGTTGGAATATTAGCTTACTTTTTCTACAACTTCCTGGTTGCTAGAGTAACCAAAGTGGTTCAAAACATGGAAGCTCATTCAATCGAATTTATCGATATACTGGAAGAGCCAGGAAAATAACATTCCGATTTCGTTGCCTTTCAAATACAGGCAATGATATCAAATAGTCATTTATAAATTTTTTGAAACATGAGTTTAATCAGTCAAAATAAAATAAAAATAGAAGGAGGAATGTCGTCCATGACGGATTTAGTATTCTTGCTTTTAATTTTCTTCATCATCCTTTCGGCTTTAGCCAAAAATGCCGTAGACGTAGACTTGCCACAAGGCGGTGCTTCTTCTCCATCTAAACCAGCACTTGCGAGTGTTGTTATCAAACCAGATAATACAATCACTTTGAACAACAAAACCGTGGAAATGGCGCAAATTGAGACGGCAATACTTACAGCTGTTGCAGAAGACGAGGAAAAAGTAGTAGAATTGTATGGCGATGTAGAATCCAATTACGGAACGGTTTTCGATATCATCGAAATCTCAAAAAGAAACCAACTTAAGGTTTTACTGATGTCGAAAAAGTAAAAAGCAACAATTTAATAGGATTACTTTCGTTTAATTTGAAATCCCATCCATTATGAGTGAAGAAGAAAAGAAAAACAAAAAATTAGGAATCATCATAACTGGTGTATTTCATGTATTGGTAGTTTTATTGCTTTTTGCTTTTTCGATGTCAACAGACGGAAAAAAAGAAGAGCCTGTAATGTTGGTTATGGACTTTAGTGCAGGATCTAGTTCGGCTGGAGGAAGCAGTGCAGCCAGCAATTCTTCTGAAACTACCGAAGATCCTCAACCTGTAAACAAAGTTGACCCCGTTAAAACCCAAACCCAGGAATCTCCGATAAAAAAATCTGACAAAGCAAGAAGCGAAAGTTCTTCCAAAAACAACACAAACGAAAAAACACCAAACTCTAACGCATTGGCAAACGGTGCATTTAGTGGAAAAGGTACAGGACAGGCAGATGGCGATGGAAATGGAGTGAATGAAGGAATTGGCGATGGAGAAAACGGACCAGGTGTAAGAGGGAAAATTGGTAGTTTAGGTTCTGGAGATGGGATTCCACCAGCAGTAACAAATCCTACTCGCGACCAAGAAGGAAAAGTGGTCATAGAAATTACAGTAGACAAACAGGGTACAGTAGTTGATGTAAAAGTACTATCCAACCACAAAAAAACGACCACAACTGACCCCGTTTTGCTTAATCAAGCCAAAAAAGATGGATTTAGATACAAATTTAAACCAGACAACCGAAGAGCTGAATTGAGTAAAGGATTGAGAATTATAAACTACGTACTTCGATAATTCGCTGTGAAAACCTATCAAGAAACGATTGATTTTCTATTTTCTCAGCTTCCACAATTTCAAAAAATTGGACAGAAAGCTTACAAAGCTAATCTGAATAATATTGAAGCGATATGCTCGTTTTTGGGCAATCCCGAAAAACAAATCAAAACAATTCATGTTGCTGGCAGCAATGGAAAAGGTTCAACTTCCCACATGCTCGCCTCTGTTCTTCAGGAAGCAGGTTACAAAGTGGGACTTTATACTTCGCCTCATCTAGTCGATTTTAGAGAAAGAATTAAAATAAACGGTGAAGAAATAACCGAACAAAAAGTCATTGAATTTGTAGAAGAATTTCAGCCGAAATTAGCCGAAATAAGACCTTCTTTTTTTGAATGGACTGTTGGACTTGCTTTTTATCATTTCAAACACCAAGGCACAGACATTAATGTAATAGAAACGGGACTTGGAGGGAGATTGGATTCTACCAATGTAATCGAACCCATTGTTTCGGTTATTACGAATATTTCCTTGGAACATACTACCATTCTGGGCGACACCTTAGAATTGATTGCTACCGAAAAAGCGGGAATCATAAAACCGAATTGCCCAGTGGTGATTGGCAAAACTCAAATTGAAACAAAAGAAATTTTTACACAAAAAGCTCTCGAAAACAAATCGAACATCTATTTTGCCGATACTCAAACTAGTGTTTCATATAAGCTTGATTTGAAAGGAGAAATTCAGCAAGAAAATGCAAGGACAGCAACAACAACCTGTTCGGTAATCAATTCATTGGGTTTTCCTGTTTCTGAATCACAACAAGCAGCGGGGCTTCAAAACGTGATTAAAAACACTCGATTGCAAGGACGTTTCCAAGTTGTGAATAAAACTCCACTGACTGTGTTTGACACGGCCCACAATCCCGATGGAATTCGAATTCTGTGCAATGAAATTTCAAAGATTAATCCTGCTAAAATTCATGTTGTAATAGGAATGGCAAGCGACAAAAATCACAAAGAAATGTTTTTCCATTTTCCAAAGCAAAGTGTGTTTTACTTTTGTTCTTCCACAAACGAAAGAGTACTCAAAGGAGTAGAACTAGAAAAAATAGCTCATTCCTTGAACAAAACGGGAACAACACACACTTCTGTTGCAGACGGGTTGGAAGCTGCCAAGGCACAAGCAAAACCAAACGAAATGATTGTGGTAACAGGCAGCAATTTTATTGTGGCAGATATTTTATCATAATTCTTACATAAAAAAAGCCCCGAGAATTTCTTCTCGAGGCTCAATACTATTTTGTTTCCTTAATTTTACTGCTGTACAGCAAATGCTACTCTTCTGTTTTTTGCTTTCCCTACCAAAGTACCTTCAGTAGATTCAGGCTCAGAATCGTTCATGATTTCAGACTCAAATCTATCTTCACTCAATCCGTGACTCTTTAGGTAGTCAATCACATTTTTGATTCTTCTACTTGCTAAATCCAAGTGAATTTCGTCACCTCGAGCAGCCAACGATTCATCTTTTGTGATGTGTCCGTACACGTTCAATTTCATAGAAGGATTTTCGATTAACGTAAGCGCCAATACATCCAAATCTTCTTTTGATCTTGGTAAAAGAGTAGATTTTAAGTAGGCAAAATACACTGTAGAGTTTCCAACAATTTGCTCTGGAGTAAATCCATCCACAGAACTACTTGCCTTGCTGTAAACAACTCTTTCGATTTCCTTTTCATCGATATCTCCACAATCACACTTTTCTCCTTGCTCCAAAACTCTTACCGAAACTTCATCGATGTAGTAATAAGCGTAAGGAATTTGCGCTCCGTTAAAATCTTTTTTCTTTCTTAACTTCTTTTCTTTGGTATCAATTGTTTCGTTAAAGTTTCCGATTGTAATGAACTTTTCTCCACCCAATGCTTCAAACTCACCACACATAGTTTCCCAGCTGTATCTTTTTTCAAAAATTTTGTTGTTCGCTATTCTCACGAATTCTTCTCCTTTATCTAGCACAATGTCTTTCTTCCCTTCAAGCTCCAGAGGCTTTTTGGATAGAAAAGCTCCTAAATTATCCACAGCATATTTAGACAAATCTGCAAGGCTCACCTTGTAAGAAACACAATACCTTGCTCCTTTTTTCAATTTCTCTTTCAATTCTCTTGATACGTATGTTCTAGGATCTTTTCCTCTATACGAATACGCAATAATTCCAGCGTAGTTATCTCCATCAGATGGTTCTTCTTTTCCATAAATATTGTCCGGCACTCCAATTTCAGTTCCTTTTGCTGCCTTTGTAAACAAATCAGCTCTCAACGAAGTTGGCGAAAACCAATCCATTGCTTTGTTAATTTGTTTCAAACGCTTTAGTTTTCCTTTTGTCCCTTCAAAACTGTGGTTGTCTACCAAGTTATTGTCGTCTTGGGCGTAGGAATTACCAACTAATGCAAAAGCCAAAAAGGCTCCGATAATGTATCTCTTTTTCATAATATATCTTTTAATAGGTTTAAAAATAACAATCTATTTTCAATTATCAATACTTGTGACTGATTAAATCAAATATCGGTAAGATTATTTACAACTTCAATGCCAGAATATGGATTTTGTGTCGTTTAACGGTTTCTTAACAGAACAAAAACTCAACAAGAAATAAAAAAAGGCACGTACAAATCTTCCTTGTTGTAGCGCAACGGAACTCCTGAGTCTTTTCGGTAAACATCTTTTCCCACTCCATTCAAAATAGCTTGTCCCGAAGCGGTATCCCACTCCATACAGGGATAATCTCTTGGGTAAACATCTGCAATTCCTTCGGCCAACAAACAGAATTTTATTGAACTAGCTACTTTCAAAAATTCGATTGAATCATATTCTTTTGAAATCAAACCTGATTTGTCAAAAAATTCCTCCCCGGTTGATTTGCCTCCTGTCACAACCAATACATCTTTGGGTGTTTTCTTGGTTGGTAAAATAATTAAATCACTCAAATCTAAATCGTTTTTCGTGGTGTAAAACGAACCCATTTCCTTTCCTCCAAAATATACTTCACCAGAAACTGGAATAACGATAACTCCAAAAATTGGCTTGCCATTTTTAACTAAACCAATATTTATCGCAAAATTCTCTTTCCCTGCAATAAATTCTTTGGTTCCATCAAGCGGATCAACAATCCACAGTTCATCCCATAGTTTTCTTTCTTGATATTCAATTTCATCCCCTTCTTCGCTTAATACTGGGATTTTTGTTTCTTTCAGACTAGCAATTATATGTTCCGAAGATTTCAAATCTGCCAAAGTCACAGGCGAATTATCCGATTTTATTGTCATTCCCAATTCTTGTGTCCTGAAATATTTCATCACAATTTCGGAAGCTTCGATAGCCGAATGAATAGCTATTTTATATTTTATTGGTAGCTCTACTTTCATTATAAACTTCTGTTTTCTCTAAATTTCTGGGCTTGCCTTCTAGAAACCTCAACTTCCTCCCCGTTCCTCAAAGTGAGTTTTAATCCACCGCTAAACCAATTGTCCACTTTTTCTATCCAAGTCATATTTACTATGTGCTTTCTATTCACTCTAAAAAATTCTTTTTCATCTAATCGCTCTTCAATTTTATTCAAAGACCTCAGCAGCATTGGTTTGTTGTCGTTAAAATAAACTTTCACGTAGTTGCCCACCGACTCGAATAAGCGAATATCTCCCAATTTTACAAACCAGCAATTATCGCCATCTTTGATAAAGATTTGATCTTGATACCTCAATTTGGAGGTGGGAATTTTCTTTTCACTGCTATCCATCTCTTCTAATTTCAGCATTATTTTTTCCAACCTTTTAGGATCTACAGGTTTTAAGATATAATCCAAAGCATTTACTTCAAAAGCCTTTATGGCATATTCATCGTAAGCCGTCACAAAGATAACCTGAGGCATATTCTCCAATTCTTCCAACAATTCAAAACCTGTTTTTTCGGGCATTTGAATATCCAAAAAAACCAAATCTGGCGAGTTTTCTCGTATCGAAATCAAAGCTTCATCCACATTTGCACATTCATCTACTATCTCTACAAAATCGTAGTGACCAAGCATAGAAATAAGTTCTTTCCTTGCCAATCGCTCATCATCCACAATGATTGTTTTCATATCTATTCGTTTAAAGGTAAATTAACTCTAGCCACCACTTTTCCTTCAAGTTCCTTTAGTTCAAATGCGGCTCTTTCTCCGTAAAGCAATTCTAGTCTTTTTTGTATATTTTGAATTCCAATGCTGGTTTCTGAATTTATTCTCGTCCTCAGTTTACCAGAGTTTTTAATTTCTATACAATGAAAACCATTTTCTTCCCGAGAATTTATTTCAAGTTCCCCACCCTCTTTCAATTTGGATATCCCATGTTTAATAGAGTTCTCTACCAAAGTTTGAATCAGCAACGGAGGAATGAGATGGGAATTCGTTTTTGACTCAATGTTTGTCCCTACAATCAACCTCTCCTCGTACCTTATTTTTTCTAAACTCAAATAATCAGAAACAATTGTCATTTCTTCGCTCAAAGAAACCAATTCTTTTTTGGCATGAACGAGTGAATTTCGCAGCACGTTAGACAATTCGGTAACCGCCTGCTTGGAACGGATGGGATTTTCATCAATCAACGCTTTTATACTATTCATGGCATTGAACATAAAGTGAGGATTTAGTTGAGACCTTAGATTTTTCAACTCTGTTTCTGCATTTATGGCTTGCAACTGAATATTCTTGAACTCTACAATACGGGCTTTGTAAAAAAGTAGATATCCAAAATAAAGGAGGTTCCACAAAAAATAAACAAAGGTGCCAAAAAGCCAATCATTGAGTGAAACAAGTGATGAAGTTGAGTCAAAAACTAACTGATTACTCGAATTTATAATCATAGAAAAAATAACTCCCAGAAGAATACTAGAACCACCCATTTTAAGCCAAAGAATGTTCAATTTATCATGCAACCATTCCTTTTTATTTACGAGTTGTCGATAAAAATGACTGGCAATTAAATTCAAAACATAAATGCTCAATAAAAACAACATCAAATCAAAAGTAAAACCATCCTGATTCATATTGAACAAAGCAATAATTGCAACCAAAACTCCCCAACCTATTGATTGGAAAAGAATGTATTGAACCTTGTAATTTACTTTTATTTCTAATGAATTAGCCATTGCTTGACTAAGTTACATTTTTTTTAAAAACTCTTATTTTTTAAATGACAACCCAGGTAAAAGTCGATAGAAAATTTCGACAAAAAAACCGAACATCAACAAAGACAACAACAAATGAATAGGCTGAGCAAAGGCCTGCATACCAAAATAATACATAGTGATCCCTGCTAATATTTCCAATGCCGTAAAAGAAATTAGATAGTTTATTGGTTTTTTGAACCTTGGGTTCTTGTAGAGTTTCACAAACAGAAAAACTATGCTTGCAATAACCAAATACGAGAATGTTCTATGAATAATAAACATGTTGTCGAAGTTCTCGGCTATCAATTCTCTTGGCACACCAGCCTTAAAAAGCGTATCGGTTTGTTGTCTTACTTGCGTTCCCAAGACAATTTGGAAAAACATCACAAAAATAGAAACAAGTCCTACTCCTCTTACAAGGAAAGAAAAAGTAGAAAATGAAATCTGTTTTTTTTCTCTTTTGATGAGTTGAATCAAAAGCAACTGAACTGAAATCATAACCACAACTCCTATCATGTGGTAGGTAATCATGTAAGGATTTAGGTTGGTATCTACTGTCAATTTTCCTAGCCAAGCTTGAAAGAAAACAAGAAACAACTGAAAAATAGCTAACCCTAAAAACCATTTGTTTACTTTCCATTTTCGTGCAGCCAATACAATGGTAATCAGAGCAAAAATGCCCAATAAAGCACCAAACAATCTATTGATATACTCGGTCCAAGTATGAAATACATTAAAAATTGCATAATCATGCTTCGTGTATTTCGTCCAATTTTCTGGATTGTATTGTTCGGTTGCCACAAATTCGGAATTCGATTTCCAAAGCGCTTCATCGTGAATTATCATTTGGCCTTTCACAAATTCTTTTCCTTCTTCCCATTCCAATTGGGCCTCCTCAGTTGGAGGAATCAAATAACCAAAACACTTTGGCCAATCTGGACAACCCATACCAGAACCTGTCATTCTTACTACACTTCCTGCAATTATCACTAAAAAAATATTGATAAGAACAATCCACGAAAAACGGTTTAAACTCTTCATAATTAATTTATTGTTGTTTTATAAAATCGGAAATATTGAACAAAACATTTCGACTGATTGTGGTTTCTATTTCTGAATACTCATCTGGCATTCCCGAATCTGAAGGCTGAAGTAAATGATTCAGTTCGTTGTATCTACTATATTGATTAGTACGTTTTAAGAACATTTTTCCTTTGGACTTCTTCAATGCTTTTCCAATCTCTTTCATATTGGGTTCGAGAGGAACTTGCACATCCTTTCCTCCGCCAATTGCCAAAACCGAACATCTCAATTTCGTCAAGTAATCCTCCGGAACAACTGATACAAATTCTTTGTACCAATCACTATTCAAAAGTTTGAATTGAGTCTCAATAAAAAGCTCTTTGTTAGACTCATCCATCTTTTTCTGTTCAACATAAGCTTCCAGAATTGATTTTAGATTGACACTTTTCTCCTCTCCATTTTGTTTCATCACAACTTCATCAATCGCCTCAAACAAGGCTTTTTGCTCTGCTATTATTTCAGTTGAAACTCCCTGATTCTTATAAATAATTTCTCGTTGGAGATGCATCATTTCCGAAATAGGCATTCCCGGAGCTGCCAACAAAATTACAAAGTCAATTTTTCGTTTATTCTGGCTCGCATACTTGGGAGCTAAAATCCCTCCTTCGCTGTGTCCCAAAACACCTAATTTACTCACAGATTTATGAGAAGAAATCGTTTCCATTACAGCATCCAAATCACTGTACAAATCTGACAAAGAAGAGCCTGCATAAACACCCGAAGATTTTCCTACGCCTCTTTCGTCATACCTGAATGTACCAATTCCTTGTTGTGCAAGATGCTCCGCAATTACAGCAAAGGGCCTGTGTCCAAATAATTCTGAATCTCTGTTCTGAGGACCAGAGCCAGAAACCAGAACTACAACTGGAAATTTCCCATCTTTCGAGGGCAAAGTAAGTGTTCCGGATAGCAAAATAGAATCTGTCACATTTTCAACATTCAATTCTTGTGTGAAAAACTGATCAAAACTCTTTGGAGTTTGAGGTCTTTTCATTTCTTTTTTTACCAAAGAATCCTTAGTCATAACTAAATCCAAAACAAATCCGTTCTGTGTAAAAATACCAATCATAGAATCTTTTGAATATTCACCTTCATAAGAAATTCCTAGTTTTTCGTGAATAAAAAGGAAACTTGACTCATCCCAAAACACAGAATCAAACTCATATTTTATTGATGGATTGCTTGGTGCAACCAAAAAAACGGATTGAAAAACCCCCTTGGTTTGAACATCAAGTGTAATTTCTTGAGAAGTCCCCATAACCTTTAATTCTCCGTTCCATTTTCCTTCGGATATTTGTCCGAATGAAAATAGAGAAAAACAAAGAAAAACAACACTTACTAAACTTTTCATTTGAATGATTTTTGACTAAATAATTTGTTCATTCAAATTTACTATTCTAATCAAGAAAATGCCACAAAAAGCGAAAAACCATTTGATTTTTTCAGCTATTTCATAAAAAAAACAATTGAGAATAAAGCATAAAACGAACACTCACAGTCTGGAACCTGAGAAAAAGTCTATTCTCAATCTTTCTCTGGCAAGATTTTTGATAAAGTTGTTATCTTCGCGAAACACATTTTATGCACAAATTAATTGCCTTTTTAGTATTCATTTTCACGCTTTCTGTATTAGGAAAATCGCAGAAAGTTACGGTGATGAATTACACAACTCAGCAACCCATAGAAAATGTACAAATTGCCAACCAAGACGGAAGCATTCTTCTATATTCGAACACAAAAGGTGAAGTGTCGCTGAACGATTTCGAACTAAAAGAATTGATTTATTTTTCACACCCTTCTTTTGAAAGTGCTATTATTTCTATTTCTCAAGTAATTGAAAACAACTACGAAGTATTTCTATTTGATGAAATTCTTCTTCCACAAATTGACATAAAACCGCCCCGAGAAAATACGCATGAAGATTTTTCATCGGTACGAATCAACAAAATTTCTCTTCAAGACATTAAGTTAACTCTACCCCAAACCTCTGCTGATATGCTCCAAAAAAATGCAAATATTTTGGTTCAAAAGAGTCAGTCTGGAGGCGGAAGTCCAATTATTAGAGGATTTGAGGCGAATAAAATTCTTTTAGTGGTGGATGGAGTAAGGATGAATAACGCGATATACAGAAGTGGACATTTGCAAAATGCAATAACCGTAGATGCCAATATTCTGCAAAACACCGATGTGTTTTATGGTCCTGGATCTGTTATTTACGGGAGCGATGCGTTGGGCGGAGTCATTCATTTTCATACCAAAAACCCAGAACATTCAATGGACACAACACTTGCAACTTCTGCAAATGCAATGGCCAGATTAGGAACTGCTAATGGAGAGCAAACTTATCATGTTGATTTTAATTTAGGTTCAAAAAAACTGGCTTCTCTTTCATCCATCACATTCAGTTCTTTTAGTGATTTTAAAATGGGGAAAAATAGAACTCACGGATATTCTGATTTTGGAAAAATAAAAGAGTACACAAACATAACGAGCAACGGAGATTTTGTTGAAATCAATGAGAATGAAAACTCTATGCCAAGAACTGGCTACCAGCAATTGGATATACTCCAAAAACTGAGTTACCAGATAAAAGAAGGAGTAAACCTTGGAATGAATGTGCAATACTCAACTTCTTCAAAAATAAATAGATTTGACAAACTGAATGAATACCGGAATGGAGCTTTGCGTTTTTCTGAATGGCATTACGGACCGCAAAACAGAATCTTAACTTCATTAAAACTTGAAAACAAAAACGAATCAAAATTCTCCGATTATTATACAATCATTGCGGCATTTCAAAAAATTGATGAAGATAGAATTTCAAGGAGTTTTGGTTCTTCGAGCCGATTTACAGAAATGGAAGACGTATTTGTATATAGCTTGAATGCAGACTTCCTGAAAAAACTATCCAATAATGAAGTTCTATATTTTGGCGCAGAAGTCACTCATAATCAAGTGAATTCTACTGCCAATGAAGAAAACATAGTTACAGGAACAAAAACACCTACACAAACAAGATATCCTGGAGGAGAAAATAGAATTACTTCGATGGCTTTTTACACCACAATTGATAAAAAAATTACCGAAAATGTAATCGTAAATCTTGGAGCTCGATACAGTCATTTTGTGAATTACTCTCAATTATCAGACTCTACTTTTACAAATTTCCCATTCAGAACTATTGATTTTAATACGGGAGCACTTTCCGGAAGCTTCAGCGTGAAATACGAAGAAAAGAACGGAGTCAGAATCGAATTGATAGGCTCTTCAGGATTTCGAGCGCCAAACGTAGATGACTATGGAAAAGTATTTGAGCGAAACGGAGATTTAGTTGTACCGAACAACAATCTAAAACCAGAATTTGTATACACCGGTGAACTTAACATATCCAAAAAGTGGATAAAAAATGAACGAGAATATCTCCATTTAAAAGCTGCAGGATTTTACACTTCGCTCACTAACACTCTAGTTCTCAATAATTACCAACTGAATGGGAACGATTCTATCGTATATCGCGGGGACAAAGTAAATTTAGTTTCCAATCAAAATATAAATTCGGCATTGATTTACGGAGCCTCGTTTGATATGAGATTTGCCTTTACACCTTACTTGAAATTCATTGCCGCTATCAACTTTACCCAAGGAGAAAACGTAACGGACAATACTCCACTGTCTCACATTCCTCCTGTTTTTGGAAGAGCTGCACTAAACTACACGAGCAAAAAATTCCAATTGCAGCTTGCGAGCCAGTTCAACGGAATGAAAAAAATTGAAGATTTTGGGGCAGACGGAACAGACAATCCAGAGGAAGCAACTTTAGATGGATCGCCTGCTTGGACTACCTTAAACCTATACTCTACCTACAAAATCACCAACTCGCTAAGTGTACAAATTGGAATAGAAAACATCTTGGACACCCATTACAAACAATTTGCATCGGGAGTTAGCGCACTTGGTCGAAACTTCACATTTGCTTTGAGAGGGAAATTTTAAGAGTCATATTTCCTTATTTTCAAATCCATTTTTTAAAAGTTAATTAGCCTATTTTTGTATCTTTAGCATTCCATCAATTGGAACACCCAAATAATGAGTAAAAGAGCAAAATACAAATACGATCCTAACACGCTCCAATATCAGAAAATAGAATTGACTCTCAAGGGAATTTTATTAAAGATACTGAAATACATGGCGGTAGGACTATTTATTGCAGGACTCATTATTCTCGTTTCATATCCTTTTATAGAAGACTACTCTACCCGTAAAGCTCAAAAGGAAATTGATTTTTTACATTCTAACTACGAAGTTCTCAATGCTGAAATGGACACAATGGTTGCCGTTTTGAAAAATCTTCAAGAAACAGACAACAATTTGTACCGGGTTATTTTTGAAGCAGAACCCTATAAAAACATGGAGCTTACTCGAAAAAATTTGGTAGAGCGAAGAACCCATCAGGATTATGTGATCTCGCTCAGAGAGCGAATTCAATCCATCTCAACAAGTATTGTTGGTCAGTCTCAATCGTTTGATGAGTTGATAAAACTGGCTCTGAATAAAGAAAAACTTTTGCAATCTGTTCCGTCAATCATTCCCATTGGCGACAAAGAACTGACGCGACTATCTTCCACATTTGGAATACGAAACGACCCTATTTACAATGTCCCAAAAATGCATGCGGGACTCGATTTTACTGCTCCCACAGGTTCTAAAATATATGCAACTGGAGATGGAACAATAGAAACCATGGAATACAGCACAGGTGGATATGGAAATCATATTATTATAGACCATGGATTTGGGTACAAAAGTCACTATGCCCATTTGAGCAAATTTGAAACACGAATAGGAAAGAAAGTAAAACGAGGCGAACTGATTGGACGTGTCGGAAGTACAGGAAAATCTACAGCTCCTCATTTGCACTACGAAGTGATAAAGAATGGAAATAAAATTGATCCTATCAACTTCTTTTTTACTGACATTACTCCTGAACAATATTCACAATTAATAGAAAAAGCCAAAAACACTGGAGGCTCATCTTTAGATTAAGAAAATACAATGGAACCTATAAAATTAAATGACGAAAAATTATTTTACTCCATTGGAGAAGTTGCAAAAATGTTTGATGTAAACACTTCTCTTATTAGATTTTGGGAAAAAGAATTTAAACAGATTGCTCCAAAAAAAACTGACAGTGGAAAGCGTAAATTTACTCAAAAAGACATTCGGATATTTGAACGAATATATGATTTGGTAAAAGAAAAAGGATTTACTTTGGCCGGAGCCAAAGAGGAGCTTAAATCTTCGAAAAGAAATACTTCAAAAATATCTCAAATAGAGTTGAAACTCGCTCATATAAAAACTACTTTAGCAGAACTTTTGAAAAAAAAATAAAAGAGTAGAAAGCTATTACCCCAATCAATGAAAGAAGTAACCATAATTAGAAGAGAGCGTTTTTGTTCAGCGCACAAGCTTTGGAATCCTGAGTGGGATGCCAAAAAAAACGAAGAAACTTTTGGAGGTTGCTCCAATCCTAACTGGCACGGCCACAATTACGAGCTAATTGTAAAAGTTGCGGGAGAAATAGAACCTGAAACGGGTTTTGTTATGAATCTTAAAACCTTGTCTAAAATCTTGAAGCACAAAGTGATTGATAAATTAGATCACAAAAACCTCAACATGGATGTGGATTTCTTGGCTAACAAAAGAACTACTACAGAAGTTGTAGCGGTTGCAATATGGGAAGAAATTGAAGAAGCTATCAAAGAAAAAGGAGGTAAATTAGTAAGTGTAAGAGTAAATGAAACTGAGAATAACTCGGTAGAATATTTTGGAGAAAAATAAAAAAATGGGATACAAGAAAACAGAAGAATACGATTTAGAAACCACAGAAAAGATGTCTGGTTTTTACCAAGAAATCCTAAAAGACTTGGGAGAAAACCCTGAAAGAGAAGGATTAGTAAAAACTCCTGAAAGAGTTGCGAAAGCTTTGCAGTTTCTTACTCACGGTTACGACATTGACCCTAAAAAATTAATTGAATCTGCGATGTTCAATGAGGATTACAGCCAAATGGTAATTGTAAAAGACATTGAAGTATATTCTATGTGCGAGCATCATATGTTGCCATTTTTTGGAAAAGCACACATTGCATACATTCCTAACGGAAAAATTGTAGGATTGAGTAAAATCCCACGTGTGGTAGATGCTTTTGCAAGAAGATTGCAGGTACAAGAAAGATTGACCAATGAAATAAGAGATTGCATCCACGAAACTTTGCAACCACTAGGAGTTGCTGTTGTGATAGAAGCAAGTCACATGTGCATGCAAATGAGAGGAATTGAAAAACAAAATTCAGTTACAACTACTTCGGCATTTACAGGTCAATTTACTGACAAAACTACTAGGCAAGAATTCATAAAATTAGTATCTTCGAAATTACATTAAGTAAACAAGACAACTAAAAATGGAAGAAAGAAATCAATTCAACTCAATTATAGATGCTGTAGCACAAGAAAAAACTATGGCAAAATCCTTCATGGCGAATGTATTTTCGTACATGTTTGCAGGGCTATTTGTTACAGGGTTTATTGCTTGGTATTTTGCTGATTCGGAAATGGTTTCTACCTACTTGTTCAATATGCAAACTGGAAACCCTACTCCCTTGTATTACATTGCAGCATTTGCTCCTTTGGGATTTGTATTGATAATGGGAATGGGATACAAAAGGCTTAGCGCTTCGGCAATGCTAATTTTGTTTTTGGCATTTGCCACCCTGATGGGAGTGAGTTTGAGCACGATATTTATCACCTACAATATGGGTGATGTTTCTACTGCTTTCTTTTCTGCCTCATCTGTATTTGCAGTAATGGCTGTTGTAGGATACACTACCACTACCGATCTTACTAAACTAGGAAACATTTTGTACATGGGACTTATCGCTATATTAATTGCGATGGTTATCAACTTTTTTATGCAAAGTAGCATGATGAGCTATGTAATTAGTGTAATCGGGGTTATCATTTTTACAGGATTGACAGCATACGATGTTCAGAAATTAAAAAGAATTGGAGAAGGTTCTGAAATTGGAACAGCATCAACAAGAAAGAGAGCCATTTATGGAGCGCTTGATTTATATTTAGATTTCATCAATTTATTTTTGTTCTTACTTCGATTAATCGGAGGAAGAGATTAAAAAATAAATTTGTAACAATTAGAAGATTCATTACTTTTACAAAAAAAGAAACAAATGTCAGACAATTATTTTCACGAAAACTCAGGAATTATAGGTTACGTTTACACGGCTGTTGCCATTATGGTTGTGGGTTACCTCATTTTCTTCTAGGTCTTAATTTGACAAAATTCATCTGGGAATTCAAGCTAATTCTTTCATCTTATTTCTATGCCTTTTGACACTATTTTTTCTTGGATTATTAAGAAAAGAATAGAGCAAATTGAGCACTTTACAGAAAATCCTATTGATACCCAAAAAGCAGTTTGGGACAACTTGCTTGAAAAAGCAAAACACACAGAAATTGGAAAACAGCATGGTTTTGCGGATACGGCAAGCTACCATGATTTTAAAAAAAACACTCCCCTCAGAACCTACGAGGATTTCACACCATTTATCCAAAAATCAATTGCTGGACGAGAAAATATTCTTTGGCCAGGAAAAACCCACTGGTTTTCGAAATCTTCAGGAACGACTGACGCAAAAAGTAAATTGATTCCGGTAACTCAAGAAGCCATTCAAGACTGCCATTACAAAGGTGGAAAAGATTTATTAAGCATTTACTACCACAACAATCCTGGAGCGCGATTATTCTCTGGAAAACATCTTATTCTTGGAGGCAACACTTCTGTGAACAAACTCAATAGCGACAGCTACTTTGGCGATTTATCAGCAATTATAGTTAAGAATCTACCTTTTTGGGCAGAAATAAGACGAACTCCTAGCAAGGAAATTACTTTGATGGAAAACTGGGAAGAAAAAATCGAGAAGATGGCAAAAGCATCCCTCAAAGAGGATGTTAAAATAATAGCAGGTGTTCCTTCTTGGATGCTCGTTCTTTTGAACAAAATTATCTCAGTTTCCGAAGGGAAATCATTGCTCGAAGTGTGGCCCAACTTGGAATTATACATGCACGGAGGTGTGAATTTTCAACCCTACAAAAATCAATTTGATACTCTTTTGCCAACGCAACAACTTAACTACTACCAAACCTACAATGCTTCTGAAGGATTTTTCTCTTTGCAAAAGGAGAACAAGGCGGACGATATGCTCTTGATGCTTGATTACGGTATTTTTTATGAATTTATTCCCATGGATAAATTTGACGGAACCAACTCACAAACAATTGAATTACAAGAAGTAGAATTATATACAAATTATGCCTTAGTCATTTCAACCAATGGCGGTTTGTGGAGATATATTGTGGGCGATACGGTAAAATTTACCTCGTTGTTTCCTTTCAAAATAAAAGTAACCGGTCGAACCAAACATTTTATCAATGCATTTGGCGAAGAACTCATTATAGAAAACACTGATTTGGCAATTAAAGCAGCTTGTGAGCAATCTCAAGCTTCTTTCAAGGAATACACGGTAGCACCAAAATACCTGAATGGCAACGAAAAAGGAGCACATGAATGGGTAATTGAGTTTTTGAAACCACCAGAAAATCTATCTAATTTTATTGATATCCTAGATAATACGTTGCAAGAATTAAACTCGGATTATGAGGCGAAGCGGAAAATGATTTTGGAAAAACCCATCCTACACAAAGCTGAGGAAGGAAGGTTTTCTAACTGGTTGAAATCCAAAAACAAACTAGGTGGACAAAACAAAATCCCAAGATTGAAAAATGACAGGCAGTTTATTGAGGAGATTCTTCTGAAATAAAAGTCAAAAAAAACTAACTTTACAAGTAGCAAAAAATTAAGTTTGAATGAGTAAAAAAGGCATCGCAATATTAGGTTCTACAGGTTCGATAGGAACTCAAGCCCTTGAGGTAATTGAACAGTTTCCCGAAAAATTTGAATTGGTAGTTCTTACTGCCAACCGAAACGCAGACTTATTGATAGAACAAGCTCTAAAATTCAAACCCAACACGGTGGTGATTGTGGATGAATCTCAGTACCAAAAAGTAAAAGATGTGCTTTGGGAGCACGACATAAAAGTGTATGCTGGTGAAGACTCTTTGAATCAAGTGGTGGAAATGAACGAAGTAGAAACGGTGCTTACTGCAACAGTGGGTTACTCGGGTTTATTACCAACGATTCACGCAATTAATGCTAAAAAAAACATTGCACTTGCCAACAAAGAAACACTAGTAGTTGCAGGAGATATTATCACCAAATTAGCTCAAGAAAAAGGAGTAAACATTTACCCTGTAGATTCCGAACATTCGGCTATATTTCAATGCTTGGCAGGTAATTTCGAAAACAAAATTGAAAAAATTATCCTCACAGCTTCGGGCGGTCCTTTTAGAGGAAAAAGTTTAGAAGAATTGAAATCAGTAACAAGAGAACAAGCACTAAAGCATCCTAACTGGGAGATGGGTGCAAAAATCACCATTGATTCTGCTTCGCTTATGAACAAAGGGCTAGAAGTGATAGAAGCCAAGTGGTTGTTTGGAATTCCAGCCGAGAAAATAGAGGTTGTGGTCCATCCTCAGTCCATCATTCATTCTGCAGTTCAATTCGAAGACAGCAGTATTTTGGCTCAAATGGGAATTCCAAGTATGAAAGTACCAATTCAATACGCGTTGACTTACCCAGAGAGACCTAAATCTAATTTCGAGCGATTTAGTTTCTTTGATTACCCAAATTTAACCTTTGAAAAACCCGACTTGGATACTTTTAAAAACCTGAAATTGGCTTTTGAAGTGATAGAACAAGGAGGAAACGCAGCTTGCGTATTGAACGCAGCAAACGAAATCACGAACAAGGCCTTCTTGGATGGAAAAATTTCATTCCTAGATATTGGAAACATCAATGAAAAAACTATTGAGAAAACAACTTTTATAACAAAGCCTACGCTTGAAGACTATATCCAAACCAATACCGAGGCAAGAAGAATTGCACAAGAATTCTGTAACTAACCTCTAATTTTACTTTACTTTCATGGAAACATTTTCTGTTATTTTTCAATTGTTACTTGCTCTTTCAATTCTTGTAGTTTTACATGAATTGGGGCATTTTATCCCTGCCCGAATTTTTAAGATAAGAGTAGAAAAATTCTACTTGTTTTTTAATCCTTGGTTCTCTCTTTTCAAATACAAAAAAGGTGACACAGAATACGGAATTGGCTGGTTACCGTTGGGAGGTTTTGTGAAAATTGCCGGTATGATTGACGAATCGATGGACACCGACCAAATGAAACAACCAGCAAAACCTGATGAATTCCGTTCCAAACCCGCTTGGCAGAGATTGATTGTGATGATTGGCGGAGTGATTGTTAATATTCTGCTCGCTTTCTTTTTGTACGCGATGATTGCTTTTGTTTGGGGTAAAGATTATGTGAAAAATGAGGATCACATTCACGGAATTGAGGTACTCACTCCTACTCTTGTTGGAGACAATTTATTTCAGAATGGCGATAAAATAATTTCGATAGAAGACGAACCATTGAGCGAACTCATGCAAGCCAATAACAAAATGCTGATCAATCAGGCAAAGAATTATACAGTTGAAAGAAATGGTGAATTGGTAAATATTACAATCCAAGACGAAGGAATTGACTACATGCTAAAAAAAGAAAGCATCGTGTTCATACCCAGAGTTCCTACACAAATAGACTCTGTAATGCCAACTGGAATAGCACAAGAATTAGGTCTTAAAAAAGGAGATCAAATCCAGCAAATAAATGGAATGGATGTGTCTATGTTCGATCAGTTTCGAAAGGAATTAACAACAATGAAGGAAAACAATCTAGATTCATTTGATTTGGTGGTAAACAGAAATGGGCAAGAACTTGCTTTCAGCTCTCGTTTTGATACAACTTATAAATTAGGGTTTCAAAATGTGTTTTTCCTTACGCATGATTTCAAAAAAACCCATATAAGCTATAGTTTAGGACAAGCAATTCCCGAAGGTATTGCGCTTGCACAAACAACCCTGATGGATTATGTAAATCAATTCAAACTTATTTTTACCAAAAAAGAAGCAGTAAAGAAAGTGGGAGGATTTGGAACTATAGCACGTATATTCCCAACAACTTGGGACTGGAAAATATTTTGGTCTCGAACTGCTTTTCTATCAGTAGTTCTCGCATTCATGAATATTCTTCCCATTCCTGCTTTGGATGGAGGACATGTTATGTTTTTGATTTATGAAATGATTTCGGGAAGGCCACCCAGTGATAAATTTTTGGAAAAAGCCCAAATGTTTGGGTTCTTTATTTTACTTTTTGTCATGCTCTATGCAAACGGGAATGACTTTTACAGATGGTTTACAGGACAATAATGGCGTATTATATAGGTGTAGGAATAGCAGTGGTAATAATTGCCTTTTTTATGGCAGCTACTCAAAAAGCAAGAGGATACAATTTCTGGCGCTATTTTATCGTTTCCATTGTTGTTGTGGCGGGAATTTACATGATGATAGAAAATCTTGTTCTTAATCCAAAGTAGGCTTCAAGAGACATTACGACTTTTGATTTTCATCATTGTGACAGCAGACTAGAAGCATAAAAAATTCTGTTATATTTAACAATTAATATTTATAGGAAGGATTGAAATCAAAAAAACTATACTCTACAAAGCAAATTTGGAAAATCATCCTTTCCATATTCGCTTTAATTATAATTAGTGTGTCTCTTTGGTACACAAATTATCTTGCCAAGAAAATTCAAGATGAAGAGAGATTGAGAGTAAAGCTATGGAGTGAAACTGTAAAAAAACAAGCTCAATTAATCAATTTGACAAATCAAACATTTGATCAATTGAGAGCTGAGGAGAGCGGCAATATCCAAGACTGGGCATTTGCGCTAAAAGAATCGAGCAGGGAACAAAACGATTACACTTTCATCTATTCTTTTCTTTCAAAAAACAATAATATTCCGAAAATACTTGAGTATGTTGACCTAAAATCTGGGCGAAAGGAAATCACCTTTTCTGGAACAGATATTCCGTTTGGCAAAGAAGATTTTGAATCAGAAAAAGAATACAACAATTCCATAAAAACCATTGTTGACAGCTGGGATTCGATAAACTCTCCTATTCAAATTCCGAACACCAATCTTCAATACCAAATTTTACACTACGGAAACTCTAAGCTGTTTGAAGAGCTCAAAAACAAGCAGAAATCATTGATTATCTCTTTTGAAAATGAATTAATAGCCAACTCTTCCTCTATTCCAATTCTGTATGTGGATTCAGCAACAAACGAAATAAGGAGAACAATAAACATTCAACAAGAAAAGATAAAAGACTCTTCGGCTATAGCACAAACTATTTCAGTTCTTCAATCCGAAAACTCTAGAATAGAAGTTTCGTTTGGAGGCGAAAACAAGGGATATATTTATTATGCCGAATCAACCTTGCTCAAGCAATTGCGCTTCTACCCATGGATTCAATTGGTAATTATCCTCTTGTTTCTGATGGTTTCCTATTTCTTGTTTAGCACTTTCCGAAAAGCTGAACAAAACCAAGTATGGGCGGGAATGGCAAAAGAAACTGCACACCAACTAGGAACTCCGCTTTCTTCCCTAATGGCTTGGCTAGAGATTATAAAAGCAGATGGAGTTCCAGAATCATCCATTACCGAAATGAACAAGGACATTACGCGACTCAATACGATTACAGATCGATTTTCTAAAATTGGATCTGAAGTAAAAACTACAGAAGAAAATGTATTTTCGGAAGTCGACAAATCACTTGAGTATCTCAGAAATCGAGTTTCTAAGCAGGTTGATTTGAGTGTATCGGGCTCCAAAAATGCCATTGTTCGCATCAACACATCGCTTTTTGAATGGGTGATTGAAAACATAACCAAAAATGCCATTGATGCCATTCAAGGAAAAAAGGGAAGTATCAGTTTTGTTGTTTCCGAGGATGACAAAAAAGTAATTCTTGACATAACCGATTCTGGAAAAGGAATTCCTTCTTCTAATTTCAAATCTATTTTCAATCCTGGTTTTTCAACCAAAGAAAGAGGCTGGGGATTGGGATTAAGTTTAGTAAAACGAATTGTGGAAGAACAATTAAAAGGCAAGATTTACGTCCTTTCCTCTAAAATAGACCAAGGAACTACTTTTAGAATTACATTAAAAAAGTAATTCTTTTTGACACAACACACTACCCACTTTGTCATTCCTGCGAAGGCAGGAATCTAATTTATCGGTAATTTTCATCACATTAAGATTTTTACAGAACCCACAAACGGGAGGAGTTAGTCTGTAATTTCAGGAAAGTTTAAATACCTTTGTAAAACAAAGACAAAACTCATTGTCATACCTACCAAGGCTGGAATGATAATAAAAAAACAAGAATAAGCCATGCCAACTTACCGAGCTCTTTCCCTAGATGAACTAAAACTATTTCAAAAAGAATTTACAGAATACTTAGCTGTGAACGGAATTGATGCTGAATTCTGGAAGAAAATTAAAGAAACCGACCAAAAGAAGGTAGATGGAATAATTGATACGTTTAGCGATGTAGTGTACAATTCCGTTTTGCACAAAATGGAATACATCGAGTTTGCCACCGAAAACGACATGAAGTATTTCTATTATGGCAAAGAAAAAGCACAACTGATTGGACTAGAAAGTAATGATGTAAGTTTTTTGAATCCTAAAGAAGTTTTGAAAGCCATTGAGGACAAAAAAGCATCTATAAAATCATACAAAACAAGTAAAGTTTATACAAAAAATAGAGAAATAGAGTTATTCGAAATGTTAAAAAATGGATGTCAACCTAGTGACGGAAGCATGTTTAAATTGCTTTCGAGTATCGTTTAACCTAGTTTGTTTACTGCGGTTTCTTTGGCAACCTCAGCCATCTTCTCAACTTCTTTTGAAATAGATTCAGCGTCAAAGCCACATTCTTTATACAATTCTGCTTGAGTTCCGTGCTCGATATACCTATCCGGAATTCCTAATCTTTTTACCTGAGCTTGGTAACCATTCTCGGACATAAACTCTAACACAGCCGAACCAAGTCCGCCAATTATCGTTCCATCTTCAACGGTAATTACTTTATCAAATTTCGTAAATACTTCATGAAGAATGGTTTCATCCATAGGTTTAAGAAAACGCATATCGTAATGCGCTACGCTAATTCCTTTCTCTTGGAATTGCTTTTCTACTTTTGATATAAAAGTTCCGGTAATACCAATTGTAAGTATCGCAACATCGGTACCATTTTTCAATTTTCTTCCTTGACCGATAGTCAATTTCTGCATTGGTTTTTTCCAATCTGGAATTATCCCTTTTCCTCTTGGGTAACGAATAGAAAAAGGCCCATTTTTATCTGCCTGGGCAGTGTACATCAAGTTTCTCAATTCCAATTCATCCATTGGCGCAGAAACAATCATGTTAGGAATAGATCTCATGTAAGCCAAATCGTAAGCTCCGTGGTGAGTTGGTCCATCGGCTCCAACTAAACCTCCTCTATCCAAACAAAATACAACATTCAAGTTTTGAATCGCCACATCATGCAACACCTGATCGTAAGCTCGTTGCATAAACGAAGAGTATATATTACAAAAAGGAATCATTCCTTGTGTTGCCAATCCCGCAGAAAAAGTAACAGCATGTTGCTCTGCAATTCCTACATCAAAAGCTCTCTCTGGCATTGCCTTCATCATGATATTCAATGAACATCCTGTTGGCATTGCTGGAGTAACTCCTGTAATTTTATCATTTTTTTCGGCTAGCTCTACAATCGTATGTCCAAACACGTCTTGAAACCTAGGTGCATCTGTTGATTTTGGCAAAACTTTTACAATTTCACCCGTTTCTTTATTAAATATTCCTGGTGCATGCCAAACGGTGGTGTCCCCGTCTTCAGCAGGTTTAAATCCTTTTCCTTTTTCGGTCAAGCAATGAACGATTTTTGGTCCAGGCAAGTGTTTAATTTCGTTAAACAATTTAACCATCGCTTGCACATCGTGTCCATCTACAGGTCCAAAATATCGGAAGTTCAACGATTCGAAATAATTACTTTTTTGATAAATACTTCCCTTCAATGCATCACTTACTTTGTGCACAATTTGTTGTGCACTAGCACCAAACGAGCTCAATTTACCAAGTAAATTCCATACTTCATCTTTTACCTTATTGTAAGGTTGGGATGCAGACAAATCTCTCAAATATTCTTTCAATGCTCCTACATTTGGGTCAATTGACATGCAATTGTCATTGAGTACCACAATCATATTAGAATCTTCAATTCCTCCGTGATTAAGCCCTTCAAAAGCTAATCCGGCAGTCATTGCGCCATCTCCAATTACGGCAATGTGCTGTCTTTCTGTTTCTCCTTTTATTTGACTGGCTACTGCCATCCCCAAAGCTGCGGAGATGGAAGTAGATGAGTGTCCCACACCAAATGTATCGTACTCACTTTCACTTCTTTTCGGAAATCCACTTATTCCTTTGTATATTCTGTTTGTGTCAAATACATCTTTACGTCCAGTAATTATTTTGTGACCATAAGCCTGGTGACCTACGTCCCATACCAATTGATCGTATGGAGTATTGAATACATAGTGAATTGCAGAAGTTAGTTCTACAACACCCAAACTTGCACCAAAATGCCCTCCTTTTTCAGAAACAACATCCACAATAAATTGCCTCAATTCTTTACAAAATTGTGGTAGTTGTTCTGGTGAAACCAGTTTTTTTAAGTCATCTGGACTGTTTATTTTAGAAAGGAGTTCCCCTGCTTGAAAAGGCATAAGCGTTTAGTTTTCTTTGAGAAACTAAAGATAGATGAAATTATTGTAAAAATCTATTTTGTTTAACAAATTTTACAATTTGATGAACAAGTTTAGATTTGAATAGAAACTATGCGATGGATAGGAATAAAAACACCTTTTTTCAGAACAATATGATCTTCTCCTACAGCCCATATTGTGGTATTCACCTCTTTCAGTCCCTCAGAATCTTGGAAAACGATTTCAATTTTATCGTGAAATAAATTCCCTAATTTTTCTGCATCATGCAATTTTTTCAATAGTGCTTTTTGCTCTTCTGGGGTTCTTAATTTTATTGGTTGTGATGGAAATACTAAGTTTTCCACTTCCTCTTTTTCTATCTGTTTTGCTACTAAATTTTCCATATTAATTTGATTCAAAAGTTATTTTTAAAACTGTTTTAGAAGAATCGGTTAGTTTAAAAGAATCGTCAATTCGGTGCCCTACGATCCATATAATTTGGTTGTCGGAGAGTAAAACCCATGTGTTTTCTTTTTCGAATCTTGATAGTTTTTTGTCTATCAAGAAATCACTTACTTTTTTCTTCCCCCTCATTCCAAACGGACGAAATTTATCTCCTTCTTTCCAGATTCTAAGGCTTAATGGAAACTGTATTTTATCAGCATCCAAGAAAGCATATCGAGAATCTGCCAGTAAGTCAATTTCACTAATTGGAATCTGGTTAAACGTTAATTCTAAACCAAAAGTTACGAAATTATTTTGATTACTGAGAACAAATATTTCTTTTTTCTGTTCTGTTATTTCTTCGATAAAAACAAAAGACCTATCCACTAACAGTCTGTGTGAGGGCGAGAAAAACTCTTTCCCAACGGATTGTTTTCTCTCTAGAACTTCAAGCAACTGATTCACCTGCGAACGTTCAAAACCATAGCTTTTCATGACTTCAAACAATACAATACCCTTATGCTTTTGTTTTTTCAAGACTGATAAGTCTATTTCCACTCTTCCTTCTTTTTCTTTTATTAAAGAATGAATAATGTCATTCATTGCGTCTTTGTAAAACCCAACTACTTCTTTCAGGTTATCAAAATTAGAAGCCATAGTTTGAGAAAAACTAGGATTTATATCGGTAAAAACTGGAATTACATTGTTTCTTATTTTATTTCTTTTGTAAGCATCAGAAAAATTACTCACATCTTCTCTGTATTCAATTTGATGTTTGTGAGCATAATCTTTAATCTCACTTTTAGAAACAGAATTCAATGGCCTCAGCACAAAGTTTGATACAGTTTTTATCCCAACCAATCCTTCAATTCCCGTTCCTCTGGTAAGATTCAAGAAAAACGTTTCGATGGAATCGTCCAAGTGATGAGCCGTAACCAAGAAATCAAACTGATATTCTTTCAGTAACTCATCAAACCATTTGTATCGTAAATCTCTGGCTGCCATTTGTGTAGAAACCTGATTCTCCTTTTTGTAAGATGCTATTTCTATTCTTTTCGAAAAAAAATGAACCTCTTTCTTTTGGCAAATTTGTTCTACCAATAGCGCATCTAGTTCAGAATCAGTTCCTCTCAATCCAAAATTGCAATGAGCAACTTCAAAATTAAGATTCATTGAGTGGAACACATCCAATAAAACCATAGAGTCCACTCCTCCACTTACGGCTAGCAAAAATCTGGAATCCTTAGAAATTCCGTGCTCAACCATTATTTGTTCTATTGCCTTTTTCATATTTCAAAAAAAAGCCACCTCAAAGTGAGATGGCTTTTATCAATTTCTGTTTCTCTTTTTATTTTCTAGCAATTGCCACCGAAGCTTTGATATCCACCTCGCTCCAAGTTTTACTCACTCCATCTTTTCCTTTATGCAAATCGTAGCACGCAACATTCAAAGAATCCATCGCTTCTTGTCCGTTCCAATTCAGCACATCCATTGTTGCAGATATAAAAATCGAGTCATTTGCAACTGTATATTCGTAAGGCAATTTTGTAGAAGTTCCGTTCATTTCCAAATCCAAATTACCAGTTCCTTCCTCACCTTGGTGAAAAGTTCCTTTGATAAATTCGGTATTGTCCATTACTCCAAAAAACAAATTAACCAATTTCCAGTCTCTGTCTTTATTTCCTGTAAATAAACTAGATACTGGAACAGAAAACGACACTCCATCCAAAGCTCCATCTTTTGACTCGGACAATTGATATTCCTTTACATTGATTTTTCCGAACTCACCTCCTACACCAACTTTATCGGTTGTTTTGTAGGCTACCCATTTCAAACTCACTGTTTCTGTATCTATTTGGTACATTGTATCGTCAGGAGTAGTTGTTGTTTCCGCTTCTTTTGTTTGTCCGCAAGAAAACAATGATAATGCGGCAATCGTCAATCCTATTGTTGCTATTCTCATTTTTATGTTGTTTTTATTATAGGTTATTCAAATTCTATTAACACTGCATTTTTATCTACAGTTTGAGATTTCTCAGTTTTTATTGTTTTAATAACACCATCAATTGGTGATTTCAATACATTTTCCATTTTCATTGCTTCCAATATCAAAACAGAATCTCCAGCTTTCACTTCTTGTCCTTTTTCTACCTGAATAGAAACAACCAATCCAGGCATCGGAGCTTTAATCTCCTTTATCACCTTAGTTGTCATATTACTCATTCCCAAATCTTTAAGCAACAAGTCATATTTATCCTTCAAGCTCACTTGGTAAGATTTGTTATTTACTTTTATGGTCGCTAGTTTTTTCTCCTCATCAAAACTTACTGTTTCTATTGAGTAGGAAACATTATCTATAATGGCGTGCTTCTTGTTGGATGAAACAGAAATCACATCCAACGTCTTGTTTTCGGAATTTAATACTACCTCTGATTCAGATATTACCTCTAGATCAAATTCATTTTGATTTATTGTTGCTTTAATCACTCGTCATAAATTTTAGTAAAGATAGGTAAATTCTATTAAAATATGTGTTAATTTGAGTCCCGAAACATTATCAAAAACACTACGAAACACGTTTTTTATCACTCTAAATTTTAATCCTATTTCTTTTGAATTCCTTTTCTAAATACTTGTTTTTCTTTGTCCTAGGACTTTTTAGCTTTTCGAGCAAAAGTTACAGCCAACAAGTATCAGAGGATATTCTAAACGAATATTTATGGGAAAATTGTTTTGAAACTAACACCCTAAAATCATCTAAAACCAAAACAATTAGACAAACCTATTTTAGTAAAAAACCTTTGAAACCAATTATCAAATCTGATTACAAGCAGAAGTTTTGGGAAATAAACCCCGAAGGTGCAGTTACGCTACAAATGAAAACCATTGCACTGAGTGATACTATTATTGATACAACTGTTTCGTGGTTCTTTTACAATAAAAACAAATTGTCTACCATCAAAAAAACTGGAATTGGAGGGATTACAGTCAAATCGATTACCTATAAAAATAATATCCCAGTGTACTATTCGTATGGAAAATCGATAAACAACAGTAAGAAAAAAACAATACTTGATTTGATTTCCTACACCGAAGGTCGAAAAGAGTTTATTGAAACTATATCAATTGGAAAAACCAATACCTTAGAAAAATATAAAAGTAGCGACAGCATAGTTTTTAAGACTATTTACACTGAAAAAACGGACAGCAACACAACAAAAACTTCTACTCAGTTCCCATTAAACTCAAAAGAAGATTTTACCGTTACGGAAGAAAAAAACAATCTAAACTTTCATACAATTTGTTATTACTCCAAGTATTCTGACTCAATCTGTTATATTATTCATTGGGATGAAAAAGGAAAAATAGACGAATACGAAACTTTCAACTCGAGCATGAATAAAAAAACTCATTTGACCGAATTAATTTATGACGAAAAGAATGAATTGTTAAAGGCAATTGTCACAAAAAACCTTGAAAACGAAACAATAGAAATAATTAAATTCCATTACACATATTATGACTGATTCTACCATAGAAATAATTGGCTACATCGCAATGGCATTAATCGCTATTTCATTTTTGATGAAAGAAATTCGATTGTTACGAATATTTAATCTTTTGGGAGCTTTTACTTTTATTGTATACGGAGTTTTATTAGATCAAGCGCCTATATACTTGCTCAATTCCTTCATACTATTGGTTCACGTATACTATTTACTAAAGCCAAAAACAGAAAAAAAATAAATTTGGCACACTGTTTGTTTTGTTCTTGTTGAATTTAAAATTTAACACAATGAAACGTACTGCCCCTACTTTTAAAATTATAAGTCTAGCTTTTGTAAGCTTGTTTTTTTCTACTCAAACTTTTGCAAAATCAACAGAGAATCCTGTTGCAAAAA
>ENA-OUOG01000843-OUOG01000843.1-marine-metagenome-genome-assembly--contig:-NODE-843-length-38378-cov-5.780032_pt1 | contig 38378 bp, 22 predicted proteins | sample MGYA00248635_ERZ508505 | MGnify/ENA primary metagenome ERZ508505 (study PRJEB26176, sample SAMN06267871) | marine metagenome | isolation source: Saanich Inlet, British Columbia, Canada | place: Pacific... | reverse complement strand
ACGTTCTCTCCTTTCGCGACGAAAGACGGCGAGACGAAAGAGCTACTCGGAGCTACTCGGCGCTCTGCGAATTGAAGCGCGTCAGTTTCACCCCAGCCTTGGGCTTACGCTTCTTGCCCCCGCCGCTCTTCTTGCGCGCGCGCTTGGTTTGGTCTGTCGGCCGCGCCGGCGCGTGCGGGGTGCCGTAGATCTCGCGGTACATCGCCTCCGCGTCCTCCGCCACCTCCTCCGCGGTGAGCGTCAGGTTGAACGTCGGCTGCGCGCGCCCGCCGAGGACCCGAGGTCTTGCAACGAACTTCGTTTCCGGGGTTGGCACACCGCAGTAGTACGCGGGGGGCGTCTTCTTCCCGGGCTCGCCGTCCGCCCACCGCGTGAGCTCCCACCGCAAGAAGCCGGGGGTGACGAGCCTGGGGTCGAGATCCATGACGTCAGCCATGTTGACGCGCGGGGGTCAAACACCGGGCGCGCGCGCGAGAGTGCCCCCGTCCGAGTGGGCGGGCGACGGTTCCTCGGCACGAACGAAAAAGTTTCTCCGCACGGGCGCTCCGAAGACGGTCGGGGAGTGTTTTGAAGCGGACGCCCGTGGTGACTCGCGAACGCGCTTACCTATAGAAAAAGAAAGCCTCGATGATACGTATACTGCGTAAGCCTAACTCTCTTTTCGTGCCTACGTCACCCTCACACCCTCAAATCAGGTCCGCGACGTTCACGGGCATCTCGTCGATCTGCGTGGAGTAGTACTGCTCTATGTCGCGGAGCACGGCGACGTCGTCGGCTTTGACGAAGTTGATGGCGACGCCCTTGCGCCCGTACCGCCCGCTGCGCCCGATGCGGTGGATGTAGTTCTCGCGGTTGTTCGGCAGGTCGTAGTTTATGACCAGCGACACCTGCTGCACGTCTATGCCCCTCGCCCAGACGTCCGTGGTGATGAGCACGCGCGTCGTGCCCCCGCGGAACTCGCCCATGATGGCGTCGCGCTCCTTCTGGGGCATGTCGCCGTGCATCGCCGAGACGGTGAAGTTGTTGGCGCGCATCTTCTCCGTCAGCCAGTCCACCTTTTTCTTGGTGTTGCAGAAGATGACCGCCTGCGTGATGGTGAGCGTGTCGTACAAGTCGCACAGCGTGTCGAACTTCCACTCCTCCTTCTCCACCGCCACGAAGAACTGCTTGATCCCCTCCAGCGTCAGCTCGTCGCGCTTCACCAGGATGCGGATCGGGTCCGTCATGAACTTGGAGGTCATCTCCAGCACTTCCACCGGGAGCGTCGCCGAGACCAGCACCACCTGCGTCTCCGGGGGCAAGTATCGGTACACGTCGTAGATCTGTTCCTTGAATCCTTTGTTCAACATCTCATCAGCCTCGTCCAGCACTAATGTTTTGATGTTTCGCGTGCGTAAGTTCCGGCGCTTGATCATGTCAAACACGCGACCGGGCGTGCCGCTCACAATGTGCACGCCGCGGTCCAGCACCTTGGCGTCCTCGCCCACGGACCTGCCCCCGATGCACGCGTGCACCTGCACGCTCATGAAGTTCCCGAGCGCGAGCGCGGTCTTCTCCGTCTGCGTCGCGAGCTCGCGCGTGGGGGAGAGCACCAGCGCCTGCACCTCGCGCGTGGACGTGTCGAGCATCTGGCAGAGCGCCAGGGAAATCATGGACGTCTTGCCCGTGCCGCTCTGCGCCTGCGCGATGACGTCGCGCCCAGAGCAGATGGGCATGATCGCGCGCTGCTGAATCGCGGAGGGCTTCTCGAAGCCGTACGAGTACAGACCTCGCAGCAGGTCCTCGCGGATGCCCATCGCGTCGAACGTCGACGTGACGCTCACGCCCTTCGACGTCTCGAAGCTGATGTTCTCGTCTTTGTCGTGATCCGTCCGCATTTCCTCGTCGCGCGACCCCTTGATGTCATCGCGAGCGTCCCTGTCCCGGCCCCGGTCCCGGTCTCTGTCTCTGCCCGCGCGGGGCATGGCGACCGAAGAGGCGACGCGCGGTGGTGCCGCGGCGAAGCGTCTCGAGAAGTGAGGAGACGACGGGGGCAATTCAACCCTAAAAGTCGGCGGTGCGACTTCGTTCGCGCGCCAGCCGGCCCGAAATCGCGTGAGCCACTCGGGTCGCGCGAAAAACAACAACACCCGCTGTCGTCGACGCACATCTTGGTGTCACGCACGCACGATGACATCGTGTGCGTCGCTCACCCAGGCGCCGCGCGCGGCGCACCACCGCGTGTTCAGCGCCTCGTCGACACCGGCGAGGGCCGCGTCGAAGCGGTCTTCGCCGTGCGTCCACCCGCGCGTCTTGTCGCGCGCTTCGGTTTCGACATCTTATCACTCTAGCCGGAAGGGCACGCGCGTCGTCTCGACGCGCGCCGACGCGTCGTCCACCCCGAAAGGCGACTCGGCGTCCGCGTCTCTCGACGACGCGTCTCCCGCCGCGGTCCCCGCGGGCCGCCCCGTGCCCGATGCGGACGAGCTCGTGCTCGTGGTGGGCGGCGCCGGCCGCGTCGGCACCAGGCTGGTGACGACGCTTCGCTCGATGGGCGTCGCGACGCGCGTCGTGACGCGCGACCCGTCGTCCGCCGCCTCCGCGGCGCTCCGCGCGCTGGGCGCGGAGATCGTGCGCGGCGACGTCACGGACGACGATTTCGACGAAATCGACGCCGCGGTCGCGGGGTGCACGCGCGTCGTGGCGTGCTTCGGCGCGCAGAGGATCTCCAAGCCGAGCGACGCGCTGTTTCTCTTCGACGAGACGCGCGGACCGAACGTGTTTGATAAAACCCACCCCGCGGCGGTGAACCACCGCGGGGTCGCCCGGCTTGCGGAGGCGTGCGCGCGGTCGGGAACGGTGCGACGCTTCGTGCGCGTCACGGGTATGTCCGCGGGGTACGCTCCGTTCGATTTCGTCGCCGTCGCGCTCAACGCCGTGCTCTCGATGACCATCCGGTGGCAGCGTCTCGGCGAGGTCGCCACAAGAGCGCTCGCCAAAGCCGAACCGCGTTCGGTGGAGTACGCCGTCGTGCGCCCGGGGAACCTGCTGGATCAACCGCGGCCGGCCGGCTCCGTGGTGGTGCTCGGGTACGGCGGCGCGCGCGTGCCCGCGGGGAAGGTGAGCCGAGACGACGTCGCGGAGTGCGTCCTGTCGGCGACGTTCGCGGCGAACGCCGCGAACGCCACCGTGGGCGTCGCGGGGAAGCGAGCGCCCTCGGGGGGCGTCGCCGCGGAGATGGCCTGGGACCCGGCGCGCGGCGCGCATTACAAAACGGTCGCGCTCGCGGACGAGGTCTTGGAGGGCGAGGACGTGCATGCCATGATGCGAAGTGTGCGCGCGGACCAAGACACGCTGGAGCCGCAAAAGTATCAGCCGTACGTCGCGTTACTGTTCGCGCTCGTCGCCGGCGTCGCCGCGTTGATGAGCGTTTGCGTTTTTCGGCTCGCCGCGAAAATCGTCGCGTGCGTTTTGGGCGCCGCGTAGAGGGAAGCGCCGAGCTTGAGCGTTCGACGCAGACGCGTACTACTGTGGGATGTGTGTTCTCGAGGTGCGTTGAAACGCATAGTGCGTATCGTAGACTATGTATCACGCGCGTAGCTCCGTTGCGGTGTTCGTACCAGCCGCGGCTCCGCGCGCGCGACGTAAACTCCTCGCGGCTCGGCGCGGGTTTTCTCGCGCGACGACCGGCTATTACTCCGCGTCTTCACTTGCGGATGTTCGAGAGCCGTATGTCGAAGAGCAGCGTCCGGTTGAAGTCCTTCAAGGTCTTGTTGTCCAGAACGAAATCCAGCGCGCGCTTCCCGCCGAACGTCGTGGGGACGGGCCCGACGGTGTACCGCTGCGCGGGGTCCCTGCTGTACGCCAGCTTCTCCTCCAGCTCCCCGGGGATCTCGATGCGGCGGATGCCGCCCTGGCGCATCTCGAGCACCGCCTCTTCGAACGCGGGGATGGCCTGTCCCTTCCCGATGGTGAACACGAAGGGCGTGTCCGTCTCGCGCGTGGACTCGATCTTCTTCGCCTGGTACCCCGCGGTGTACCCCACCCACTCGATGACCACGGTCTGCCCGGGCGTTGGGGTCGCGCCGTCGCCCACGCGCAGATCCGCGAAGCGCGCGCCGGAGGGGGACTGCACGAAAGGCACATCCCCGGGCGCCAGCGACGAGTTGCTGTTCGAGCACTCCGTGCACTCCGTGTCCGCGAGCGCGGGAGCCGCCGGGACGAGCATACCAGCCGCGAGAGGCGCGAGCGCGATAGACGCCAGGTGCGCGCGGCGCGAAGTGCTCGCCGTCTCCGACCTCGAAGCGCACGTCGTCGTGGCGCTTCGGGAGGAGGCCATCGGCGTTTTCGCGGGCCGGGACAGCGCGGCGCTCGAGCGGCGGTGCGCGGGCGCGGCGCACGAGGCGGGGGCCACCACGGGAGCGCGCATCAGCGTATTCATGATCGCGGCGAACGGTTGGGTCGAACGAGGCGGATGCGTCGCGTTGGCGGCGCGCGGAGCTGTGCGGACCGGTGGGTTATATCGACATCTGCTGACTCAGGCATATCCGCCTGGCGCAAACGTGGACCACGACGTCGACGTGTCGGCACCGCAATCTCACGAAGGAGCGCACAACTCGACGCGCCTCGAACGTCACGAACGCGCCGCGATGGGGAGCATCATCGGGAAAATCACGGAGGAGCTTCCGAGACACGAGGTGCTGGCGAAGACTGCGTCCTACGAGATCCGGCGCTACGCGCCTTGCGTGGTCGCCGAGACGGGGTTTCAGTCGACGAAGGGCATGTTCGAAGGAGACCAGGGAAACTCGTTCATGCGACTCGCGGGCTTCATCGGGGTCATGGCTAAGCCCAAGAACGAGCAGGCGGCGCCCATCGCGATGACCGCGCCCGTGCTGATGAACAAGGCGAGCGACGAAGGGTCGTATAAGATGGCGTTCTTCCTCCCCGCGAGCCGCTTTGCTAGAGCCGAAGACGCACCCACCCCGACAGATTCGAACGTCCAAATAAAGGACGTTCCTTCCAGGACCGTCGCCGTCGCGACGTTCAGCGGGAACATGCGCGCGGCGCTCATCGCGGAGAAGGACAGGGATCTGCGCGCCGCGCTCGCCAAGGACGGTGTGCGCCCCAAGGCGGGCGCGGAAGTGATGGCCGCGGGGTACAATCCCCCGTGGACGCCGTGGTTCCTGAAGACCAACGAGGTGCTCCTCGAGGTTGAAAAGTGAGGCGGCTTTTTACGCTCGAAAGACTGACTTAGGACTACCGAACGAGCGGTAGTAGTAGCTACGCTGCGAATAGACATAGACCTTTACGGACCGAACCCGAGGACCAACTCTCCTTCCGCACATCTACGCCTAAAACGCCTAACTAAAATCAACCGGTAGAAGAACAGTAGAAGAAGATCACTTCCGCAACACCAAGACGGCGCCGTCGTGTTCGCGGCGCACCGTCTCGTCCACGCGCGTTTTCGCCGTTTCGAAGCGCGGTTTCCAAAACGTTTTATGCGCGGCGGAGGCGCCGCAGAGCTCGAGGCCGCGGAGCATCAGCCTCTGCGTCCACTCCAACGCGTCGTCGAGCACGAACGCGCACGCCTGGTCCCCGAGCATCTCCGCGGCGGCGTCGAGCGTCTCCAATCCAAGTACCCTCGAATCGTGATCGCCGCCGCAGAGCTTGGCGACGAGCGCGTGCACGGCGGTTTCGAGGCTCGCCGCCAACGCGTCCACCTCAGCGTCCGAACGCGCCGCGACGTAAATCTCCGCCGCGGAATCGTCGTCGCCTTCGCGATCGTCGTCGACGAACGACGGAACCGCCATCGCTTCGTCGTCGTCGTCTTCGTCGTCGTCGTCGTCCGCGTCCGCCGCGACGACGCGGCGCGTCCCGTCGTCGCGCGTCGCGCGGTTTTTTAATTCTCGCGGCGGGTCCGGCTCCGGATTCGTTTTCGTCTTGGCGAAAAACGACGCGGCGTTTTTTTGTCCGGCGGCGGCGACGGCGTTCGAGCGCCCACCCTTCGAGCGCGCCCGCCCGCCCGCCCGCCGCGCGCGCATGGTCTTCTCCCTGGCGGCGCGCTCGTAGTGCGCGCGCAGCGTGCGCGCCTCCTCCTCGCCGATCGCCTCGAGGACCTCGGGGTCGATCTGCGAGAACGACGCGGGCAAGCCGTCGTCGCCGGCGTCGTTCTTTTTTGGCTTCGCGGCGGCGCGCTTTTCCGCCGGGCCGTTACGCGCCGCCGCGGAGACGCTCGGACCCGCGAATCGCTTCGCCGAGCGTATGCCGAGGTGCGCGCCGAAGGCGTCGAACGTCCTTTCGACATTTTTGCCTCCGGAAGACTCGCCGGTGGTGGGGTCGCGTAGCCGGCGAGCTTTCGGGAAAACGCCGTCTCGGCGCGCCCCACCGCGCCTCCCCAGAATCTCGTCGCGCACCTCCGGCGGAAGAGACGCCCACGTCTCGTCGTCGATTTTGTCCGTCTCGGGCGCCGCCGCCGCGGCGGCGAACGAAGAGCGACGCGCGTACCGCGCCGCTCTTTCGGTCTCCTTCTCTTTCTTCTCGGCGACGGCGTCACCGTCTTCACAAACCGTTCCACGCGCTTTGTCGTCGTCCACGCCGGAGGACCACCGCACGCGCTTGCGCGTCTCGCGAGGCGTCTTCTCCCGCGACGCCTTCGGTCCGCCTCCGGACGCGCGCGCGTTTCGCTCGCCGTCCAGCAGAGGATCGCGCCCATCGGCGTCCGCGTCGTCCGACACCGCGACGCTCGCGAACAAATCGTCACCGCCCACGTCGCGGGTTCCCGCGGGGAACACGCGTGTCGCGGGAACGGCGCCGGCGTCCACGCCCGCCGCGCGAAGCGCCTCGGCGAGCCTCGACGCCTCCAAACCGAGATCGACGTTTCCGGTCCCGGAAGCGGAAGGCACCACCAAGGCTTCCCACGCGCTCACCGGGACGAGTCGCGACGCGTCCGCGTCTATCATCGAGGCGAGCGCGCCGTACGCCGCCGCGGAAGCCGCGCGCGTCGCCGCGAACCGCGCGGAAGCGCGCGCGTCGTCGTCGCCGGGGGGGAGCGCCTCGAGGTGGTCGCGGACGGCGAAAAACACGACGCGAAGAAACGCTCCGTGTTTCTTTTCGGGTCCCGGTCTCTCCGGCGCGGGCTCGCCTTTTTGGTCCAACACAGCGGCGCTCGCTTCTCGCTTCTCGCCGCCACGTTCGCGACTCTCGCGTGCTTCCGGTTTCGGGTTTCCGAAATCAGCCTTTGTGTCGTCGCGTTCCTGCGTGGGAGCCACGTCCGGCGCGTCCAGCTCGTCTTCGGCGTCGGGGTCGCTCTCGGTGTCCCCCCCGTCGTCGGCGTTTTCGTCATCGGCGAACGCGTACGTTTGCGCCTTTTTTGGCGCGGCGAACGCGGCGATTCTTCTCTGTCCCGGCTCGAGCGTCCCCTCGAGCGCGAAGGACGCGCACGGGAGCAGCTTCCCCGCTTTCAGGGACTCGGTGACCCACGCCGGGCGCACGACCGGCGGATGGTTCCGGTCCGCTTTCTTCAACGCCGCCAGTTTAGCCGCCGTCAAGCCCGCGCACACGATGTGCGTCACGGAGACGCGCGAGTAGTAATTCGCGAAGCGACCGCCGTTCGCCAGCATGATATCCTTCAAGTCGATCCACGGCGGGTCCGTGATGCCGTTGACGTGGATGCTCACGCCGTGAAACACGCCACGTTCCGAAGGACGCGCGTCGTTCGATGACGATGGGTCGCCCTCGCCTCGCAAAGTCGTCGCGCGGCCCGCGACGACTTCGTTCTGCTCGGCGAGCTTTTGAATCTTAAACGCCATGTACCCGTGGTGCGAGCCGCCGTGGTGCGTGGTGCCGTCGGCGTTCCCCGCGAACCCGCGGTGCACGCTGTTGCCCCTCGCGGGCTTGCGCACGTCCTCGGGGCGGCACGAGATGGCCTGGTGCACGGACCGCACGGGCGCCGCGGCGACCACGTCGGAGAGGCCGACGGCGGAATCGCTCGCGTCGCGCGCCCCACGCGGGTCGTCTCGCTCGGGGGAGCCACAGTCCGCGCCGGCCATGCCGGCGAGGCCGGTGGACGGAGGGTCCATGACGCAGTCGCTTCAGGTGCTACCGCAGAGATGGTAACGCTCGTGGTGCGTGCATCGTCTCCGCCGCGTCGTCGCCGATGCTCAGCGCGCGTCGTTGTGACGCTTTCGGTTTCGGCGAAAACAAAGTTTCGGCAACTCGACCAAAACTTTTTTCGGTGCAAGACCACGGTCGTTCGTTCTTTTCTCGGGGGACCCACAGCCTTATAACGCTCGCGGCGTGGTAGACCTCCCGATCGAATCAAAAGACGTATCACCGTCGTACACTTGGCGCTTTGCTGGAGCAGAGGCACAGGCGCGTGCACGCGCGGCGCCGCAGCGATACGAACAACCCTAGACCCACTTTCGTGGCTTGAGCTTCCCAGACCTCCCCTCCACGTTCGCCCCGGCGCGCTCGACGCCGGAGCATGGCGCCCAAGTGCGGCAACGTCGCGTGTCTCGGCGGGGTAAGTCGCGCGCGCGTTCGAGCCGACGCACCGCGACGGCGCCTGCGGCGCCAATACCCCAACGGTCGTCGCTTTCCCCGACCCCGCGAGCCCTCCTCACCGCAGCCGCCCACCTCACGTCTGCGCTCTCCCCCAGGAAACGCCCTTGTGGCGCAAGGGCTGGGTGCCCGCGGGTGCCTCCGAGGCCACCCCCCTGTGCAACGCCTGCGGCCTGCTGTGCGCGCCCCGCCCGCCCCGCGTCCCCGCGCGCACGCCGCGGTTCTTTTCGTTCGTCAAGTTTAAAAAACGAAGCGCGGTCCTTCTCCAGCTCTCGTCTCTTCCTCGCTTCGGTTCTCCGTTTTCGAAAAAAGAAAGCGCTCCGCGACGACCGCCGCGGAAACCGCGCGCGCCGCCGTTCAACCCGACCGTTCCCTCCGAACGCTCCCGCGTTCCCGCGGTCTCACGCCTTTTCCGACGCGAACGACCCTCGCAGGTACAAGCGCGGCTGGTTCTGCTCGTGGTGCTCGACCGTCTACCGCAAGCGCGAGGAGGAGGACGACCCGGCGCTCGGCGCGGCAGGACCCGGCGCCAAACTCTGGGTCGGGTGCGACCGGTGCGACCGCTGGTCGCACCTCTCGTGCGAGCTCGCCAACGACGCCGCGTGTCTCGGAACGGGACGCGAGGTGCCGTTCGAGGCGGCGCCTGCGCTTTGTTTTCCGAGCGACGTCACACCTCGCGATCGCGTCGATCACGCGTTCTTTGTCGATCAAAAGACGGAAGATACGAAAACGGTGAGACGCGCGTACCACTGTCCCTCGTGTCGAGAGCGAGACGGCGAAAAAAAAGCGCGCGACCGAGACGAAAAAAAAAACGACGAGGCGTCAAGCTTGGACTTTTTCGACCGCGATCCGTCGTGGGCGTCCTCGCCGCTGTCGCGCGCCGCCGGCGCGACGCTCGCCGCCGGCGTCGTCGCGCACTGCCGCCCGTACCTGCGCGAGCGCGAGGGGGGCGGCGGAGCGGAGGCGAAGTACGGCGCGGAGACGCGCGAGAGCCGCAAGCGAGGAAGAGATGCGCGGGCTGACGTCTGCGCCGCGCCGCGCGCGCGACGCGCCGCGCCGAAAGAAAAAACCGCCGAACCGCCCGCCGAACGAAAAAACCCGCCGAAGCCGAAACCGGAGCCGCGTCGCGAGCCGGAGCCGCCTTTGGAGGAGCTCACGGAGGGCCAGGACTCGATCGCGGCGCGTGTTCTGGGCTCGGCGTTCGGGTCGGTCGGAAACGCGCTTCGAGGCGTACCGAAAGCGGCGAGAACGTCCCGGGGGCGACCGAGGGCCGCCCGCGCCGAAGCCGCCGCCGAAGCGCTCGGCGCCGCCGAGCGCGAGCCGAAAACGGCGGCGGCGACGAACCGCCCCGCCGCGGACGACGACGAGAAGGCAAACGCCACGGAAACAGCCGCCGCCGACGAGACCACCTCCCCGACTGACGATCAGGAGGCTCACGAGGTCGCCGCGGCGCCCGCGCCCGCCGCGAAGACCGTGCCCGCCGCGGCGCCCGCGCCCGCCGCGGCGCCCGCGCCCGCCTCCGCTCCGGAGGCTGACTCGCCGCCGCGCGCCGCTCAGCCCTCTCCGCTCCGCGGCGGCATGGGCTCTCCCCGCGGGCTCAGGCTGCTGCGTCCGAGCGCGCAGGGCGCGGCTCCGTTCCCGGCGCGGGGAGGAGGTTTAACCATAACTCCAACACCTCCCGACCCGAACGCCGGCACCCTGCACGCCGTCAACGCCTTCGTCGCCGGCGGCGTCCGGCCGGGCGGCTCGATGCTGGTGCGGCTCCTCGCCGAGTCCCTCGGGTCCGGCTCGCGCTCGCCGTCTTCGTCGGAAGCCGTCGACGTCCGCGGAGGCGCGCGCGCGCTTCCTCCTGTGAACGCGTCTCGCGCGAACGCGCGCGGGACTCTCCCGGCGCGTCTCCCGGCGCGCTCGAGCTCATCCTGGCGCGCGGTGGGTCTGAGAGGCTCCGCGAGGCTCGACGACGGCGACGCGCACAAAAGCCGCGTCGGCGGCGTTTTCGTGGACGCGGAGCGCAAAAACAAACGAAAAAAAGCCGTCCGCGCTTTTGACGTCCGCGAAGACTTGGCGAAGACGTTTTCGTTCGGGTTCGAACCGGCGGGGCTCGATTTGGAGTGTCCGAGTCGCGAAGAGGAGGACGTCTTGCTGCACGACGCGGACGCGGACCCGTGGGGTTTGGGGCTCAAGCAGGAGTGGAGCGACGCGATCGATTGGGGGGATTCGACGTGAGCGTCGTTGTTTCGCGTTTGCGTTTCCAAGCGCGCGTTGGACGACGCCCGAGGTACCGATACGTACGAAAGTAAAACCTACGAAGCGTCCGAAGGGCTCGTCGTCGTCGCCCTCTCTGACGACGCCCTGCGATAGCACTCGCTCTACGCGCGCACCGCGCTCGTCACCGCCTCTTGCTCTTCGGCTTCATCGCCTCGAGCGTGGGTTTCATCTCCAGGTACACCAGCAGCGCGCCGAACAGCGACGCGTTCTTGAAGAACATGATCATGTCCACCGCCCTCTCCGTGTGCGCGTCTGGGTACGCGGCCCAGAACGGGTGCATGATGGGCGTGACCAGCAGGATGAACAGCATCAAGAGCTTCGCCCCGAGCGCGAAGTCCGCCACGAACAGCGCAGCACCCGCGAGCTCCATCAGCGTCGCGACCAGCACCAGGCTGCCGTCGCCCGCGAAGAAGAGCGGGTCGATGCCTACTTTCCGCGCCAGCGCGCGGCGCGCCACGGCGAGACGGGGCGAGACAGAGTCCAGCATCTCGCCCCCCTCCGCCAAGCTCGACAGCTTGTTCAACGCGGACGCGATGAACACGAACGCGAACAGAACCCGCCCGAACGTGGCGGTCGCGCCCATCGCGCCTGCTTCAGGGAACGCGCGCGGGCTGCGTTGTGAAACTCGATTCGGGTGTTCCTCTCTCACGGCCAGTTCGTTTCCCTCGTCCCTCTGTCCCTCAGAGCCTCAGATATTTTCAAGCCGAGTTGGCAGCGAAGGGAAACGAACCACCACGGGTGGCACTCCACGACGCGCGGAGGCGTGGCGCGCGTGGCATCGAGACGAAAGAAGGACGACGCGAGCCTCTCGATTCGGCGCGCCGCGCGAGACTCGGCGTCTTGACGGTCGTGACCTCGGCGGTCACGTCCGCGACGCCGTCGCTCCATCCGCGAAACGCCATCATCCTCGCCGAGCGCGACAAACCGGGTTGTTAAAAAAACGTCCGATCGACGGGACACGCGCGCGTCGAGGGTGCGCGCGTCGACACGATGCGCGTGCTGTTCCTGGATGCCCGTGCCGCGCTCGCGACGCGAAGGTGCGTGCGCATCGCAACTCGCAACTCCCACGCGTCTGTCGGACGACCCGCGTCTCGCTCCGCGCGTACACTCGAGCCGGCGGGTCCCTCGGTTTCGGCAGCGCCGGACCGATCCGGAGCGCGAGACGAACCGACGGTTCGTTTCCAGACGCCCGCCGAGACGCTTTTTTTTTCGGCGTTTTTCCCCGACGTTTCGACAAATTGTCGCGCGGGAGGACTGACCCGCGCGCTCGCTCCTCCGGAATCGAACAGACACCCGCACGTCCTGGACGCGGGCCTCGTGCAGAACCTTCGCGACGTCGTCGAGCGCACGGGCGCGCGCGTGGTGCTGTGCGGCGACGGAAACGACGATGAAGGGCTCAGAACCCGCGCGACGAAAACGTTGGCGTCAATCGGCGTCTTCGTTTTTGGCTGGACCGACGCGTCGGGGAAAACAAACGGTCGCGCGGAGGAGATCGTGCGGTGGCTGGAGCGGGAGGAGGAGCGTTTGAAGAGGAACGCGTCGCGAGACGACGTCGCCGAAGACCCCGCCGAGGGTCAAAGAGGCCTTCACGGGTGGATGACGGGAGACATGAGAGGCGGATCGAACGCGGCGACGACGCGCCGCCGAACGCCGAGCGGTGAAACATCAAAAATCGTCTTCGCGGCGGCGGACGAGACGCCGCTCGTCGCGCAGCCTTTCGGCGACGCGTTGGTCGGGCGCTTCGTCATGACCGCGCCCGGCGCGGGTCTGACCGCCGCGGCGGCGGACGCGATCGTGGCGTGCCTGATGCACCAGAGCCATCTCGCCAGCGCGGCGCACGACGCGTCGAGCGCGTTTCGCGCGCTCGAGAAAACGGCCGAGCCCGCGCGCTTCGGCGGCTGCTTCGGCGGCGTCGGACGTTTCGCGGACGCTTCGCGGCCGGACTCGTCCGACTCCTCGCGGTCGTCGAGCTCCTCCTCGGACGCGTTCGATGCTCTCTCGGAACGGATCCCCGCGGGGTTCGTCTCGTTCCGGACGTCGCGGTCGAGGACATCTCTGGCGACGACGATGACCCACCGGCAGAGTAATTACGCCGAAGACGTCTTCTGTTCTTCGAAAACGCCGCGCATGTCCGTGGAGGGCACGACGGCGACGTTTTCCCCCCCGCGGCTCTCGAGGCGCGCGCGAGACTCGGCGCGCGACGCGACCTTCGCGCTGGGCGAGGGCGCGCGGTTTATCGCCGGGGGCGATCGCGGCAAGGACTACGAGGCGAGCGTTTTGGGCTCGAGTTGGGCGGACGCGGAAGAGACGATGCACGTCGTTCGGTACGACTGATGGGGGTTCGGGAGACGCGTCGACATTTTGGAAAAAGAAAACGTCGGTTCGAAAGAGCGACTTGTCGCACTACGCGCGCCTAAGCCTCCTCGTCACTCCTCACCCTCGACACTCGAACGGTTCGCGTGAACGACTTCGTCCGAAGTCGCCCTTTGCGTTTCGTCTTCCGTCGCGTTTCGCCTTCACTTGCGCGCGGCCCTGCGCCTGGTGGAGGGGCTCTTGACGGGCTCCTCCTCCTCCTCCTCTTCCTCCTCCGCCTCCTCCTCGGGCTCGTCGTCCGGCTCGGGCGCGTCCGTCTTCTTCTTCTTGCCCGCCGCCTTCTTCGCCTTCTCCTTCTCGGCGGGCGCGTCCTCGCCGCCGAACAGCGAGGACACCGCGAGCAGCACGAGGAGCACTAGAAGCGCGACGAACGAGAACAGCGACACCGCGGACTCGGCGAGCGAGGTGACGAAGGCGTTCGCGCGGTCGCGCGCGGCGCCTTCGGGGAGCGCGCCGGCGGCGGCGAACAAAACGTCGGCGACGGTGTCTTTCGCGCGCGAGAAAAACGAAGGCGTGTCCATCGCGGCTTCGTCGTCAAACTTGGTCTTCTCCTCCTCGTCCGCGATTTTCTTGAGGAAGTCAAACTTGGGGCGCCAGACCTGTTCCAGCTCGCCCGCGGCGACGCCGTCCTTGGCGACGAGAACGTTGTCCACCACAAGCCCCTTGGACATGGTCCACACCTCGAGCGCGACGGCGCCAATCTTGCCGACGCGAGTCAGCGGCGCGTCGTCCACGTAGTGCTCAGGGTTGGGGATCTTGCGGGGCTCCCAGAGGCCCTTGTAGTCGGGGTTGTCGATGCGCGGGGGGTACCAGTTGCCCTTGTAGTCGGGGTTGTACTTGGTGGGGCGCTCCCACTCGCCGCACCCGGGTGCCTCCGCGCACTTGGGGTTGTCAATCGTGGGCGCCTCCCAGGTGCCGTCCTCGTCCTCGTCCCAGTCCTCGGGCTGCGTCGCGTCGGGGTCGTCCACCGTGAGCGGCTCGTCGTCCAGCCAGCCCTCGGGCTTGGTCGCGTCCATGTCGGGGATCATCGAAGGCGCGTCCTCGTCCCAGTCGTCGGGCTTCTTCGCGTCCGGGTCCTCGATCATCGGTTCGTCGACCCAGTCCGCGGGCTTCTCGTCCGTCGGGTCGTCAATCTCCTTCGGGGGGACGAACGGCGGATCGAACGCGCCGTCGTCGAACAGGCTGCCCTCGAACACCGCCTCGCCGTCGATCTTCACGGTCAAGTCCCCGGCGGGAGTGACCTCGAGCCCGTACAGGTGCGGGAGCTTGTCGCCGGGCATACGCGGAGGGTCCGCCAGGTGTTTCTCCTCGATCTCGCCCGTCTTGAGCGAGGCGTGGCGGAAGATCACGTGCACCTTGTCGGTGCCCCCGCACCGGTCGGGGCCGAACATCAGCGTGTACGGCGAGTCCCCGTCCAGAGTGTCGGGGGTGAACGCCTTCTCGTCCGTGTTCAGGAACTTGAGGTACGCGCCGCCGCACTCCAGGCCCTCCTGCAGCGCGGCTTCGTACTGCACGACCAGACCCTCGCTCGGGTCGAAGGGCTCCTTCAGCAGAGACGAGACGCCGTAGTGGCGCGCCTCGGTGTCCACGAACAGACCCTGGTCCTCGGTGTGCTTCGCGGCGGTCACGACGGGGACGCCTGCGCGTGCGACGAGGAGCGCGCGAGGGGAAGGTCAGTCGTCGCGTCGACGGGGTCGGCGGCGTCGGCGGCGAGCGAAAAAACGAATCGTCAAAAAACGAGCCCGAAGACGCTGAGGAGACGTCCGGGCCGAAACGATGGATGTGATGGATGTTTCCCGGCGGATCTCGGCGGGATGCGGAACGCGAGCTCGCTCGCGTGACGCGCGGTCGAGAAGGAGCAGACACGCGATCTGCTTTCATGGACGTCCGCGTCCTCGCGACGCCTCCGCTCGCCTCCGATTCTCGGTCCGAGCGCGCGCACGCACCGTTGTACTTGTCGTTCTTCGATCCGGACCACGATCCGAGGCCGTCGGAGAAGGTCTCCAGAAACGCGACGTCGCCCGTGACCACGGGCTCGACGAAGGGGTGCGTCTCCGCGGCGTGCGCCGAAGAAGCGGCGGCCGCGATGGCCACACCGGCCACGAGGAGCTTGTTGCTCATGTTACACGAAACGAAGCGCGGAGGATGAGGCGCGTGTCGTAATGGACGTTCCCGCCGACCCAGGACGTTTTCCCGCCCGCGGCCCACTGCAGCGGGTTTTGGAGTTCGCGCGCCACGCACGCGCGGCCAATCAGGATCAAGACTTGCGAGCGTGGCCACGAGACGCGACGGTTCATCGCCTCCGTTCCGCGGAGTGACGTGTTCGTCTCGGCACTTTCGACGGCGCGTTCGCCATGTCGTCCACCGCGCACGCGCTCGCGTCGCGTCCGGCCGCTCCCCGAGCCGCCGCGCGCGCGCTGCCGTCCCGCCCCCGCGCGTCGCCCTCGTTCGCGGAGCGCGCGACCACCTCCGGCGCGTCCGCCGGTCGCGGCGCCGTGGCTGTCTCGGCGCGATTCGGGTCCGCCGACGACGCCGTCGCGGACGAGGACGCCGCCATCTCCCGCCGCACGCTGCTCGCGGGCAAGGCGCTGTTCACGCTTGGCGAGGCGTTCGTGTTCCCCTGGGCCACCGAGGGCGCGACGCGCCCCCCCTCCGCGGAGACCGCCGACCTGACGCCCTTCTCCCCCGCGTGGCTCCGGAGCGTGCTGTTCGTGCCCACCGAGCCCGAGAGGAAAGCCGACGCCAAGGCGGCGCTGCTGCGGGGCGAGGCTCTGGCCGCGCAGGGCGAGCACCTGCGCGCGATCGAGCAGTTCGAGTACGTCTACGCGACCGCCCCCACCGAGTACAAGATGTGCCAGCGCGCGGGCCTGGACATCGCGAAGAGCTACAAGAAGCTCTCCTCCCGACCCGGCGACGCGATGGACCGAAAAGCCGAGGACGCCAAAGGCGTGGTGTGGTGGTGGGGCCGCGGAACGCGCTGGCCCGGGTGGTACATCATCGCGTACCTCTCCGCCCGGAACGTGTACTTCACCGCCAAGGAAGACGACGTCGGCGCGTTCACCGCGACGGAGGGACTGGCGTTCCTCGTCCCGATATGGTTCGGGTTGCTCTTCGTGCTCGTCACGTACGGGTTGCCGGATTACTGATGATTGATTGATGAATACGTTTTGTATGTAGCCGACTACAAAACGCTCGCGCGGACGTTCCCACCCGACACACGCCGTCGTTCGTTTCTGTGTTCCAAAACTATCCCACATGCCGCATCACTGCTTCGCCTGCGTTTCCTCCTCGTCCGAAGAGTCCGAGGAGTCCGCGAGCGCAGACAGGGGCGAGCCCGCGCCGACGCCCGCGCGCGACGCCAGCGCCTCGAGCTCCCTCTCGAGCGCGGCGAAGCGATCGGCGCCGCCGACGGATCCCCTCGCCGACCCGGCGCGCCCGCCGACGGACCCGGCGAGCTCCTCCAAGTCGCGCAGGTTCGATCCCCGTCCTCCGGCGCGCGACGAAACGCGGGTCTCGGCGGGTCCCGAGTGCCCGTCCGCGGCGGGCCCGGCGCCCGAGAGTCCGACGAACGGAGAGCCGCCAGCGCTTTTGTCGCCGCTCGCCCCGTACGCGTCGAATTCGGAGCGCGCGTGTGTCTGCGGCGCAAAGGTACACTCCGCGAGCGCCTGGCGCTCGAGCGCCTCCGCCAGCTCGCGCAACTTCTCGTCCTTGACGCGCGCCTCCATCGCGAGCTTCTCGTAGATGGGCGTCGCCGAAGATAAGCCCAAACGGCGTTGCCTCGCCGCCGCCAGACGCTCGGTGCGCGTCGCCGACGCCGAGCTCCGCCCGAGCTCAACCTCGACGAGCGCCTGCTCGCGCGCGGCGGCGGCGGCGTGCGCCGCCTTGGTTCCCGCGCGCGCGCCCGAGAAGCGCCCCTGGCCGGGCGCCAGGTACGCGCGCGGGCCGGTTTTGTCGTGCGCGATCACAGCCTCCATGGCGGCGATGAAGCCCTCGACGCCGATGGGCCCGTCGCACCGCGCGCTCGCCGACCGCACGTCCGCAACCATCTCGCGAAGCTTGGGCGACTCCGCCAGCGCGCTCGGGAGCCCGGCGGCGCCGGCGCCGGGGCTTCCCGGCGAGAGCGAGCCCGCGCGAGGCACGCCGCCGAAGCCGGCGAGGTCGGGACGCACCGCCGACGCCGGCGTCGCCGCCGCCGACGCCGCCGCCGCCGAGGCGGGCGTGTTGTACACCGAGTCGGAGACGCCGTCGCCGCCGGCGCCGGCGCCGGGCCTGGCGCGCTTGGCGTCGACGTCGGCGAGGCGCGAGAGGTCCGCCGTCCTCAGGTCCACCGACCCGTCCGCGTCGGCGTCGAGCGCGGCAAACATGGCTCGGAACTTGCGTCGCTTCAGCGCACCCACCAGCCCCTCCGACTTGGCGCTGCTCTTGGCCGCGAGCGCGGCTTCGCGCAGTCTGTCCTCGTCGCGCGCGCGGATGAGCTCGCGCTTGTCGTCGTACTCGTGCCTGTTGGCGTACAGCACCTCGTGCACGGGCAGGCCCGCGGGGTTGCGGTCGATGGCCGGCGGGCGCCCCACGCGCGGCACGCCCAGGTCCGCGTACGCCTCTTCTTCCAAGCGCGCCTTTTCGTGGTCGCCGCGCGCCTTGCTCGCCTCCAGGCGGCGCACAACCTCCTCGTGGCGCACCTTCGGGGGCTTGAACGCCGCGCCCGGGAAGCCTTCGTCGTCGTCGCCCTCGGCGAATCGGTGCGCGTTGGGGTAGAAGGTGTGGTCCGAGGGGCGCCAGGTCTCGTACTCCTCCCGCCGCATGGCGCGGCGGTTAGCGTCGAAGTACAGCTGCTCGTGGTGCGACAGACCGCGGTCGCGCAGCGCGTCCGTCTTGCCGCGCACGAGGTTCCGGGACCGCGCGTTGATCTTCGGCCGGAACGTGCACTCGGAGAGCTCCTTGCGCTCCAGGTCCTCCTTGATCTGCGCCAAAACCTCAAACTTCTCCGCGTACCCCTCCCCGAGCCGGTCCCACGCCGCGTCAGGCCGACGCAGAGACTTGGCGTACCGAGAAATCTGCGGAGCGCCGGTGGCCTGCTCGAGCTCCTCGCGCTCCTTCTCCTCGGCGGCGCGCGCGCGCGCGGCTTCGCGCGCAACCGCCCTCTGCGCGCCCTCCGCGTACAGCCGCTCGTTGTACGAGGCGTAGTCGCCCGCGGTGCGGTTCTGCATCAGCTCGCGGGACGCGCGGGACATCACCTTGGTCGACCGCGCGCGAGCCTCGGCGTCGGCAGCCTTCTGCGCCGCCTCCTTCAGCTTCAGAAGCGCCTCCGCCTTATCCTTCTTGCGCATCGCGTTGGCGTACAGCTTGTCGAAGACGGCGCCTCCGTCCCGCGTCGCCGCCGCCGACGCGGTTGACAACTTCGCCTCTCGCTCCTTCCGAAGCTCCTCCCGCCTCGCAGCCTCCTTGTCCTCAAAGCTCTTCTCGCGGCTCTGCTTCCCGGGGCCGCCGCCGAAGACGTACTTCGAGTACGCGCTTTTGCCGGCGCGGCGATCCGAAAGCTCGCCCGCAACCAGACGCGCGCGCTCGGCGCCGGCGCTCGCGGGCCTTTTCTTGCCAAACACAATCTCCGTTCGGTCGAAGACGTGCTCCGCGGAGCTGTGGAACTGCTTGGACTTCTCGTACCTAAGCTCGGGGGGGCGTGTCGAACTCGTCGCCGGCCGCCGCGCCGCCTCCCAAGTCGCCGACGCCGGCCGCCGCGCCGCCGCCGCGGCCAGCGCGTCGAGCCTGCGCCGCTCCGCCTCCGCCTTGTCCGCGCGCGCCTTGGCTTTCGCGCGCGCCTCCTTCGCCTTGAGCGCCGCCTTGGCCTCCTCCGTCAGCGTGGAGGTCATCGCGGGCTTCGCGGTGACCGGGCGGCCCTGGCGCGCGGCGCGCTCGAGGCGGCGCGACTTGTCCTTGGCCTGCTCGAGCTTCACCGCGAGGGGCAGGGCGATCGTCGCCGAGAAGCCTTTGGCCTGGCAGAAATCGCGAGCCACCTGCGTGGGGTCGTCGCGCAGCGCGATCTCGATGCGCTCGAACAGACCGCCGCCGAAGTCCACCTCGACGGCCGCCATGGCGTTCCTGAGCGGGGAGGGGGAAGGGGCGTTCGGGTCAGAGGGAGCGCGCGGTCGGGGGCGCGTCAGGGCGCGCGGCGATGGAGAATTCCCAGAATCGGGCCGCGACGGGGGCGGACGCGCGTCGAACGCGACGTCTCAGACGACGGGCGCGGGGGACGCGCGACGCGCGCGCGACCCGCCGAGACCGACGCCGGGGACGACCGCGGGGAAAAAGCGGCAGGTGACAGGCACGCACTTGGTCTGTCTGAACGTCCCCATCGCGGTCGAACGGGGTGTCGCGCTCCCGATTCTCGCCTGTCAAGTACTGGAGTTGGGGCGAATCAGCGGACCCCGAATTTCCCGAACCCCGACTCGCGTGCGCGCGAGGAGCCTTCTCCGCGCGACGACCTCGACGATGCACTCGCCCGCGCCGACGCGTGCGTGGCCAGCAACGGTTCGTCCGGTGCGCTCGAAGTGACGAGTGCCCCTCGCCGGCCCGGTGTTATCATCGACACAAATTGCCGCCTGTTCGCGATCGCAACTCGCAAACGTCGAACGCCGGATTCGGCATCGACGATGTCTTCAGAGTTTTCTCCGTCTGTGACTCGTCGTTGATTTCTTCGATTTTTCGAGTTGCCAGAGGTCACGCTCCACAAAAACCAAAAGCTCCTCCCTGCGTCGTGACAACGCGTTTTCTGCATTGCATCACGCGTGGAGGCGGTCGAGGCGGCGTCCGCCGCGATGGACCCGACCGAGGCGGACGACTCGGATGGCTTCCCGTCTTCCGGCGCGGCGCGGCGCGGCCCCGTCTTGGCCGGCGTGGAGGGGGGCGGCACGACGTGGGTCGCGGCCGTCGCGGTGGGCGAGCCCGATCGCATCGTGACGCGCGCGGACTTCCCGACGACCACGCCCGAGGAGACGCTCCCCAGGATCAGGGACTGGCTCGCCGCGCAGCACGCCGAGCGCCCGTTCGACGCGCTGGGCGTCGCCACGTTCGGGCCCGTGGACCTGGACCGGCAGAGCCCGACGTACGGGCACATCACGCACTCGCCCAAGCCTGGCTGGGCGGCCGTGGACGTGCTGGGCGAGCTGAAACGAGGGTGGGCGCCGGCGCGGCTTCCCGTCGGCTTCGACACGGACGTCAACGCGCCCGCGGTGGCTGAGTTCGCCGCCGTGCAGCGCGAGCTCGAGGCTCTGGACGGCACGGAGAGAAACTCGAGCGCGGGGGCGTTCGTGCGCGCGCTCTTCGAGGACGACGGCGACGACGCGTCGGAGACGTCGGAGACGGATGACGACGACGACGCCCAACGTCGAACGACGCGCGAGACGCGTCCTCCAAACGAGACGGACGGCGCAACGAGAAAACGTTCTCGTTTGAACACACCCGACGAGCTCCGGTTCCAGAACCTGGCGTACGTCACGGTGGGCACGGGCGTGGGCGTGGGCGTGGTGTGCGGAGGCGAGCCCGTGCACGGCCTGTCGCATCCCGAGGCGGGGCACATCCGCGTCTCGCGTCTCGCCTCGGACGGGCTCGCCGGCGCGCCCGGCGCGTTTGAGGGCACGTGCGTGTATCACGGCGACTGCATCGAGGGCATGGCCGGCGCCGCCGCGATCGCGCGGCGGTGCGGGTGCGACATGTCGCAGCTGGCGCAGATCCCAGACGACCACCCCGCGTGGGACGCCGCAGCGCACTACGTCGCCGGCATGTGCGCCACGCTCGTGATGGTGGCGTCGCCGCAGAGAATCGTGCTCGGCGGCGGCGTGCTTCAGCGCAAGACGCTCGTCGCGAAGATCCGCGAGAGCCTGCGTTTTCAGCTCGGCGGGTACGTGCGGCACGACTTCGTGGAGAAGACTTCCGGTCTGAAGCATTTCCTGGTCGCGTCCAGGCACGGGAACGAGGCGGGAATCGTCGGCGCGCTCGCGCTGGCGGCGCGCGCGCGGAGCGCGGCGGCGCCGGCGGCGGCGCGCCGGCGAAGACGGAACGTCTTCCGACGTCTCGCGCACTACTTCGGGTTCGGGGTGGTGAGCGCGCTCGTCACGCTCAAGATTGTCAACAAGGAGGTGCGCGTGCGCGGGCGGAAGATCTTGTGAGCTCTTGTGAGCTCTCGAGGGGTCGGCGACGGGACGCGCGAGAGGGGAAGGGACGAGCGCGAGCGCGAGCGCGGCGCGCTCGGGGAACGAAAACGAACGAGGCCGTTCCTGAAATCGACTTTCGTCGCGGTCCGATGAGCCACGCCCCGAAACGACGCTCGTCCGATCGAACTGTCGAACGTCGCGTCACGAAACACCCGATTTCGGCGATCGGGATCGTCACAACACCCAGCGCAGACATCCCGAAACATGGCTCGTAGATCCCTGCTCATCGTCCTCATGGCGCTCTTCGCCGGCGTGGCGTGCGCGGCCACCACCCCCGAGGGCCGTGCGTTCCTCGAGGCCAACAAGCTCAAGGAGGGCGTCGTCGAGACCTCCAGCGGCCTGCAGTACCGTGTGCTGAAGGAAGGCCCCGAGGGCACGCCCTCGCCCGCGGTGAACACGCCCTGCTCCTGCCACTACCGCGGCACCACCATCGACGGCAAGGAGTTCGACAGCTCGTACTCCCGCGGCCAGCCCACGACGTTCGCGCCCAACCAGGTCATCAAGGGCTGGACCGAGGCCATGCAGATCATGCGCGAAGGCGACAAATATGAGCTCGTCATTCCCTCCGAGCTCGCGTACGGCGACCGCCAGATGGGGGCCGACATCACCCCCGGCGCCGTCCTGGTGTTTACCCTCGAGATCCTCAAGGTGGGAGTCTGAATCGGTCGAGACGATCGATCGCCGAACGCTCGTTCCGATCGCGGTCCACCTTTCGGCGATCGAAAGGGACGACGCGATGAAGGCGACGAGAAAAACGTTTGCGCGACAAAAGGCTTTCCACGAGACGAAACGACACATCGAGAGCGTCCGTTAAACATCCTCCGTCTCGATATACACAATCCCATACGCTTCGTGACCCACACGCTTTGAAACTGTCGACTCTCGACTTTCCACGCCACGCCTCTTCCAAATCAACACACCTCGTCGCTCTCCGCCGCGCCGAGAAAAAACAAAAACACGCGCTCCGCGAGGCGAAACTTCTTTCAGCGTCGTCCGCGGCGGCTCGGCGTCTGTTTTATTCCATCGTCCTCCGCAAACGTCGTACATCAAGCGGACTTGTTGGAGGACATGAAGGCGAGGAACTCGTCGTAGTCGATTTTCCCGTCGTTGTTGGCGTCCAGCGCCTCCATGAACTCGTGCTCGTCCATGTCATTCAAGCCGTGCATGCCGAATTCCGCGATCACCTTCTTAAGCTCGTCGCGCGTGATGAACCCGGAGTTGTCCTTGTCGAAGTACGCAAACGCGCGCTCCAAGTTGTCCTCGTTGTTTATCTTCGACTGGCACAACGTCGCGGCGATGAATTCCTCGTAGTCCAGCTCGCCGTTCCCGTCCACGTCCATCTCCTTGAGCATGTTCTGCAGCTCCTCCTTGGTGCTCCGCGCACCCTTCTTCTCCAGCCCCTTCTGTAACTCGTTGATCGTGATCGTCCCGCTGTTGTCCTTGTCGAATTGTTTGAACATCTGTTTCATCCCGCTGATCTCTTCATTCGTCAGCGTCTTCGCCATCGCTAACATGCCAACCTTCTTGAACTTGTTCATGTCCGTGAACTTCTTCATGCGGTTCATCACCACGTTGTCCAGCGGCGTGTCCGGCGCGTCGCCGTCCTCGCGCACCCACGGGTGGTTCAAAATCTCCTCCGCGCTCATGCGCTCCGCGGGGTTTTGAACCAGGATGCGCCGGATCAGGCCCTTGGCGCTCTCCGAGATCTTCGGCCACGGGTCGCCCGTCAGGTCGTACGACCCCTTGCGCACCGCGTCGAAGATGGCGGTGTCCGTCTGCGCCCAAAACGGCGGGACGCCCGACAGCAGGATGTACAGGATCACGCCCGCGCTCCAGATGTCCGCCTCGCACGAGTAGTTGCGCTTGAGCACTTCGGGCGCGACGTAATACGCCGAGCCGACGATGTCGCGGAAGCGCTCGCCCGGCTCGAAGTACGCCGACAACCCAAAGTCGATGGCTTTGATGGGCGCGTCCTGGTCCTTGGTGGCGAGCACGAAGTTCTCCGGCTTCAGGTCACGGTGCATCACGCCGAGGTTGTGGCAGTGCGCGATCGTGCGGATCATCACGCGGAACACCTCCGAGGCGTCCTTCTCGGAGTAGTGCCCTCGCTCGACGATGCGGTCAAACAGCTCGCCGCCGGAGCAAAAGTCCATCACGATGTACACGTGCTTGGTGCCCTCGTACGCGGCGAGCAGGCCCACGATGTTGGGATGCCCGGAGAGGTGGTGCAGGATGGAAACCTCGCGGCGCACGTCCTCGACATCCTCCGAGTTAATCAGCTTGCGCTTCGCGATGGCCTTGCACGCGGCCTTCTGGCCGCTGCGCTTGTGCGTCACCAGGTACGTCGTGCCGAACTGGCCCTCGCCGAGAATCTTTTCGACCGGACGTTCGGGGGAAAAGGGGGTGGGCGGGCGAAGGTCAGCGGAGGAACAGCGGACGGCGGCGCCGCCGCCGGGCGGGCATCACCGATCGCCGCTCGCGCGACGACACCGCGTCGGGGTAGCGCGCGGCGTCCGGGGTCGTCGCGCCCCGGCTCGCGTCCCGCGCAATCTGAAACCGGAACGGGGCTAACACCGGGGCGCGGGAATCGTGGCGCAATGTCACCGTGCGGGCGCCTACCTCGTGGAAGTGGTAATGGTCGTTCACGTCCTCGGTGCTGCGTCCGAGGACACTCCCAGCGCGTGTGAACTTGCCCTTCGAGTTGGGCTGCGCCTTGCCCCCGACGGGGTTGCCGGGCCGTTTGCCCTGTTGAATCGCGGGAGGAGGATCGGCGAGGTCAGTCGGGCGCGCAGCGAAAGCGCACATTCGGGCGCAAATAGAGTCCGAAATCGCGCGTCGGGAACGGCGACGGCGCCGCCGCGCGGGCGCGGCGCGGCGTCGCGATCGCGGGCGGGACACGTACCCCCGCGGGCTTGCTGCTGAAGCAACCCATGGTGTCCTCTGGCGGTCGCGGTGGACGTCACAGTGTCGAACGACTCGTCGTTGTTCGTCGTGACATATTCCGTTCGAAGAGAAAAAATCCGAACGGGCCGCGCACGGGGCGTTTCACGAGTCGTTGTCTCGTTCGCTGAATCGGCGCCAGTTCTCTCGAATGCAGCGCGCGTGGACGACACACGAAGCGCCGTTATCTAAGCCACGCATCACTACGACTCGCGCGGGACCGGCGAGATGCGGTGTGACGCGCTCGCGAACGCGCTCGCGGGCGTCGCGGTGCCACCGCGACGCGCGCTTCGCGAGGGCTCGCCGACGGCCGCGCGCCGCGCCGCGCTGGCGTGTCGCGCGCGCGCCGACGGCACCGAGACTCCGGAGACTCCGGAACCCGGGAGCGCGAAGCCCGCCCGGTCGTCCGCGAGCGCGAACGTGCAGAACGACGCCATCGCGCTTCTGAGCGGCATGAAGGAGAACCCGTTCAGTGTCGGGACGTACCACTCCAAGCGCGCGACGCACAGGGTGAACGAGCTCGGGGACATCATCGGCGAGGATGAGGCTCCTGAGAACATCTTGCAGCAACCCGGATGGGACGACGCCGGGAAACTGCGATTCTGCGTCGCTACGGTTGCCGCCGAGCTGTCCGTGTCCGAGGCGGAGGTCTCGGCGAAGCTTCAGCAGCTGTTCCAGCTCGCGCCGGGGATCGAACGGCGCGTCGGGGAGATCAAAATAGCCGACCTGGTGCGCATGGTGGCCAGTCTTCCCGACGTCGTCGCGGCGTTTGTGCGTCTGCGCGAGATCTTACCGGGCGCCGACCTGGGCAAGATCGTCGAGAGCCGCCCGAGCGTGCTGCTGGAGGATCTGGACGCGCTCGGGAAACGCGTGCGCGAGCTGAAGGAGGAGACGCCCAAACTGAACTGGGACGCCATCCTCACGGACTTCCCGCAGATCTTCGAAATAAGGGACATGGCGGCGAACGCGCGCGAGTTGGCGAAGAAGTTCCCGAACGGCGACGTGACGGCGATGCTGGGCCGCCAGCCGACTTTGCTGCTCGCCATGCAGAGCGGCGAGGACATGATCGCGTACGACCACGGGTCGCTGCGCCAGGTCAAGGCCACCATCGAGGGCGACCGGACGCATGACGGGTGGTAGAAGGCGATTTGCGGTTTGCGAAAATAGTTCTTCTTCTTTCGAGTCTTCTCTACCGAAAGTGGTACTCACGATCTCGCCGCGCGAAGAGTGTCTCGCGTTGTTCGTCACGACGCTCGCTCGTCCCAGGTTTCGTTTTCGCGCATCTTCTCCTCGGGCGCGTCGCACGACGCGAAGGCCGGCCTCGGGTTCGAAACGCACGTCCACTTCTGATCCTCCCCGAGCGCTGCCACGAGCGACGCGGGCACGCGACGCCACTTTCCGCACGCGTCGCACGCGATCCACTCCTCCGCGACGGTGGTCACCGGCGCCGCCGCGCGCGCCGCCGCCTCGGCGTCTTCGTGCCTCCGCGCCAGCTCCGCCAGGCGCGCGCATTTCGCGTCGAGCTCCTCGGCGGTGTGCCTGAAGAACAGCGTGGAGCGCTCGGGCTTGCACGCGCACTCGCGCACGCATCGCAGACAGTACAGCTTTTTGGGCTTGCACTCGCACCGCACGCCCGCCCAGTTCAGGTCCGCCTGGCACACCGCGCAATCCTTCTCAAACAAGTCGGGCGCCAAATCCGTGCCCGCCATTCTAACCGTCTTAGCGACGCGCTTTAAGGCGGCGTCTCTTCTTTCTTTTTCGATTTGAACGCGCTCGGCCATCACCTTCGCGACGGTCGGACAAAACGAGGGCTGCGTCTCCGCGGCGTCGCAAAGCGTCGCCAGCAGCTGGTCGTGCGCGACGCTCTGGTACCGCTTGTCGCGCACGTACTGCTCGGTGGCGACGGCGCCGAAGGGGAGCCAGTCCACGGGCGCGAAGTTCACGGCTTCGGCGCAGTTGAACCCCGTGTTGAACCCCGCGTGGTAGGCGTGCGGGAACGTGATGATGTAGCTGCGCGGGTGCTGCTCCGCGCGGTACACCGGTATGCCCTCCTCCTTCAGCACCGCGGGGGACAGGATCGTGACCAGCGAGTGCAGCAGATCCGGCTGCGCCGCGAACAGGTGCGGCAGACGCCGGCGCATCACCTCCTCGAACCGCGCGCTGTATTTCGCCGGGATGCTGTACCACACCTTCGGGTCGCCGAAGTGGTGGTAGTTGACGCTGTAGAAGTGGTGGTCCTCGACGTGCCAGCAGAACGTGGACAGGGTCATGCCGAAGTACAGCCAAGGCACGGTGATCCCCGTGGTGGCCTCCACGTGCTTTAAACACGACGACGGGTTGTACGGCATGTTGCACACGTTCCAGGGCGACGTCGCGTACTTTCGCTGGTCGGGCGCGTCCAAACACGGGTCGTCCTTCGCCGTGAACCCGCTGCCAACCTCCAGCGTCGCGATGTCCGCGCCGTAAATCACCTCAACCTCCTTGCCCAGATCGGGGCGTTCCACCAAACGCCAGAACTCGCCCTCCAGGTCGCGCACGGTGACGTCCGCCGGGACGCCGTCGCGCGAGAAGTACTTCTTCCGGAAGTACCGCGAGTACCGCTCGAGCGACGCGCGCGTGTGCCGCTCGCCGGGGATGAAGCCGTACTGCGCCAAGATGGCGGTCGCGCGCGCGTCATCCGCGGTAACGGCGGGCTTCGGCGGGAGCGCGCGGGGTACGCCGGAGGCCTCCAAACCGGAGGCCTCCGCGGAGCCCTCGCGCTCGTCGGGGGGCGTGCCCGGCGCGGGCGCCGGCGTCGGCGCGGGCGCGGGCGCCCGCGACCCGCCTCCGCCCATGCGCCCGCCCGCGTTCCCCCCGAGCGCGAATCCCGGCGGCACGGCGAGCCCCGCGGCTTCCAGCGCGGCGCGCGCCTTGGCCTCGTTTTCCCTGGCGCGCTTGCTCGGCCCCGCCGGCCGGTTCTGCAGCTCGGTCACCGCCTGCACGCGCGTGCGGAAGCGCAGGTCGTCGCCGTTGGGCAGCCGGAACTCCGGCTGCCACGACGGCGGCGCGACGATGTTGCAGCACCCGTACTTCTCCGCCTCCGGGCGGATGGCGTTTATGTACTCCAACGGGTCGCCCGCCCACTCCTGCTCCGTGGGGTAGAACGTCGGCACGGGCGGTACGTCGTGGTGAATCGCCGCCTCGGGCGCGTAGCACGACCGCACGCGCGGCCCTTTCAAGCACGCGTCGCAGCCGTGTCTGCTGTACCCGCAGCTCGTGCACCCGAAGCACGGCACGCCCCTGGCCTCGCGCAGCGGCGGTTCGAACGCCACCGTGGGCGCGGGGGGCGCCGGAGGAGGCACTAGTTTTGTCTCCGCATCCGGCGGTCGGTTCTTCTTCGACCGGCCGGTGGTGCCGACGATGACGTCGCCGTTGGCGTCGTACTGCAATCGAGACGCGTCGTTCTCCGCCTCGTCCGTTCGCGCCGCACTGCCTTGCTCGTCTTTGTCTTCGCCTCGCGCGACGTCGTGAAAGTCTTTACGTTCGCCGTCGATTCCGTTCGCGCCGGCGGGAGCGTCCGAGACGTTCGCGTCCTCGCCGGGATTCGCGTCTTCGCCGGCGGCGTCGGATTTTCGTCTTCTCTCCTCCCGTCGCTGTTGTTGCTTCAGGCGGTCCTCCTCTCGCCATCGCGCGATGAGCTCCTCCTCCGCGCGGAGCTTCTCCGCAGCCGCGGCGGCGCGTTTCGCCGCCGCCTTGGCGCGCGCGTCATCCTCGGCGTCGAAGAAGCCCTCGCGCTCGCGCTTGCCGCTCAGCAAGTCGCGCGCGTTCGTCGCCGCCGCGCGTTTCGGGCGCGCGGTGCCCCCCGGGCTCACCACAGCGCTCGCGGACGGGGGCGTCGGGACATCGACGCCGTTCGTCGAGGCGGGGACAGCCCCCGGGATGCTCCCCGAGGGCGACTCGCCGGGAGCGGCCGCGTCGGGGTCGGCGGACATCGCGCGACGGCTCGGAGAGACTCGCGCGAGCTCGCGTCGGCGCGCAGTAGCCTCTTCTCGCGGCGCGGAACGGCACCTCTCGCGGGGAAAATCCGCGAAGGGGGCAACGCCGTGTCCCTCGGAATCGCGCGCCTTAGACCCGCTGCGACGCCCGCGAAGCCTTCACGAGGCGCGCCGCGCCGAAAGGACCGCGGAGGCGATATGAATCCCGCGCGCGGCGCGATCTGGGGCGAGCGGCGGCGGTCGAGGCGGACGCGCTTCGCGTCGCGCAGGTCGCGTCGTCGGCTTTTTTTTCGGCGGGGACGTGTCGGCGCGCAGCGCGCGGCAGCGACACACGGAGTCGCGCAGCACAGGCAAAAAGGTTGTTGGTTTTCGGGTTGCGATAGAATTCAGGTCAGTGGGCTCCACTTTTGGCGTCGTCTCCTCCACGCTCGACGATGGAGGACGACGCCGTTCGCCGCGACGGCGCGTCGTCCGACGCGCCGTCGGACCACGACTGCGAAGTGGTGCACGCCCCCGGGGTCGGGACGTCGCCGGCGGCGCACGAGGCGCGCGCACCCACCCTCGGGCATCTTCCGGGCGACCCCTTCGTCGGGGCCGAGGAGAGGCGCTTCTGGGAGGCTTTCCACGACCTGCTGCTGACGCTGCGAGATACCGGGTCGAGAGCGAAGGGCGTGCTGCACGCGCTCGCGCCGCACTGCCTGGCGCCATTCAAGCGCATCACCCCCGAGGTGGTGAACGGTGCGTCCTTCTCGCCGCGGGCGCGAGGACCGCGAGCGACCCGACGCCTCGAAAATCGCCCTTCGTCAACGCCGGAACCGTTTCGCGTGTCGCGGACGCGGATCTGAGAAGCGACCCGCGCGGACGACCGGGACTGACGACCCGCCGTTTACCTCCCCTCCCGTTTCCTTCTCGCCCCCGCAACACCGTTCGAAACACGCCGTCGCAGACCTGGACGCGCCGCGCGTCCAGCTGCTTCTCTCCACCACGCAGGCGGTGCTGGTGGCGTTCACGCGCCACCCGGACCGCCTGGCGTCGTTGCTGGAGGAAAACGACGACGCCGAGGCGGCGTACGCGTTTTTCGACGCCGCCGCGCAACTCGCCGTCTCCGCTTCCGAGCGCGCGGACCGGCTCGGGCTCACCCGCGAGCGTCGCGCGGAGCTCGCGGACATGCTCCGCGCGCTCGTCGCGCCGAGCGGGTGCGCGCCGGACTGGGTCAAGCGCGCCGAGGAGGCGATGCGCGCGGCGCCGGCGCCGCCGCCGCCGGAGGTCTCCGAGGTTCACGGCGAGACGTTCGCGGGAGACGACGCAACGGCCGAGGACGCCGCCGCGCGCGCCGCGGGCGCGGACGGGACCGCCGCGGTCACCGCTCGGCTGGCGCCCGCGCGCTCGGAGCTCAGCGTGTACGTGCAGCTGACGCGCGCGTCCGCGGCGCGCGCGGCGGCGCTGGCGGAGCGATCCGAGGACGCCGCGCGTCCGCGCGACGACGACGACGACGACGCGCGCCTCGCGTTTTTGCGCGGGTTCGACGACGTCTTACAGCTGGGGTCTTCTACTTCCTCCCACGCCACGTTCGGGGACGGGAGACCGTCGCGTACCGGGGCGACGGAGGATGCGTCCGTCTCGTCGAGGACGACTTTTTTGGCGGCGGACGACGCCGCCGCGGTTCCCTCGGCGACGCGACGCCGCCCCGCCCTGCGTCCTTCGAGCGTCGAGCGCCTTTTCAAAGACGTCGCGCGGTACGCCGCCGAGTCCCTTCGCGCGCACGCGCGTCTGCTGGACGCCGAGACGTTCCGCCGGCGCGTCGCCTTTGACGAGCGAAAGACGAGGCAAAAAAGCGACGCGGGCGACGAGAAGAGCGCGACGAGAAGAGCGACGAAAAAGACGCGAGCGTCCACCATCGAGACGCTCTCCATCTTGACCGCGGCGGCGCTGGAGGCGCCGCCGCGCGTCTCTGCGGCGGCGAGGGACGCCGCCGCCGCGGCGATTCGGCTGGGGCGCGCGGTGGCTGAGTTCTCGGACGACGCCGAGGATATCGAGGACGTCGCGCGGGGGCTTCGCGAGTACGTCAGCGCGGCGCTCGACGCGCACCCGACGGCGCTCGCCGAGGTGCGCGCGTGCCTGGCGACGACGTTCCTCGCCGCGCCCTTCCGCGCGCTCCCCCCCCTTTCCGAAGACGTGGTCATGCTGAGCCGAGGCGCGGCGGACGACTCGGGCTCTCGAACGGGGACGGCGATGAACTACGCCAACGCCGCGTCCCGAGCCGCCGCGCCCACCGCGGCTTTGCTGGACGCCTCGGGCACGCTCCGCCGCGCCGCGGCGGCGGCTGCCGCGTCGGCGACCGCGTCGCCTTCGTGGCTCGCCGCGGTGGGCGCGGGCATGCGCCTGCTCGACGACGCCGACCGCACGGGCGGGACCAAGCCGAAGATGGACCCGCTGCCGCCAAAGGGGGGCGCGCTCGATCGCGTGCTCTCGGCGACGCTCCTCGCGGCGGCGGAGGCAGCTGCCTCAAGCGGCGCCGCGGCTCGGCGCGCGCGCGCCACCGCGTCGGCGCTGATCCGGCGCGCCGAGTCCCTCGCGCGCGTCGCGCCCCTCGCGGCGCGCCACGTCTCCGCGGTGGTCGCGCTGGTCCACCAGGTGCGTTCGGAAATCGAGGACGTCGACGCGCTCGACGCCGAAACCGCGGACTCGCTCGCGTCGGCGTCCTCCGCGCTGCGGACGGCGGTCCTCGGCGACGCCACGCCCTTCGGCCCAGCCTTGGGCGACGCCGCGCTCGCGCGCGCGTCCAGGGACGTGCGCGTCGGGTTCGCGAGACGCGTCATCGCGACCTGCCCCGCCTCCTCGCCGTCGGTGCTCGCGCTCGCGGGGGGGTGGCTGGTGGCGGAGATGCGCGCGGACGCCGCGCGCGGCGTCGGCGGCGGCGACGTCGCGTCGCGCGCCGTCTTCTCCGCGGCGCTGGCGACCATCAGGAACGCGGGGTGGGCGTCGGACGCGCGCGGCGGCGACGAGTCGGAGTGTGGCGAATTCGGTGACGGCGGCGGATGGTACCGCGAGTCCGCGGACGCGGCGCGGTTCGGGTTCGCCACCAGGGAACGCGTGGCGCTGTGCCTGTTGGCGTTCCACGGTGCCTCCAAGGAGGCGCGCGCGGAGGCGCTCGCCGACGCCGCCGCGGCGGCGGCCGGGAAAGATGACCCGAACCCGTCCGCGCCGCCGCGCAGACCGCGCGGCGGGGCCTTGGCCCGCGCGGCGCGCGCGCACGCCGCGTGCGTTTTCGCGCACTGCGCCAGACACGTCGACGCGCGCGCGGCTCCCGCGTGGCTCGAGACGCGCGCCAGGAACGTCCTGCGCGGCGACGTCGCGGAGACGTTCGCGAACGCTCGAACGGCGCTGGACGCGGCGCTGGACGCGTGCTTGTTCGAGGCTGACGAGACGGCCACGGAAAGCCCCGACCCTTTTGTGGAAAACGAGGAGGACGAGCGCGCGCTCTCCGCCGCTTTGTCGAGTCTCCCGAACGAGCTGGTCGCGTCCGTTCGAGCCGCCGCGCTCGCGCTCGCCGAGGACGCGGCGTCCGACGAGAAGGGCGAGAAGAGCCGAGGCTCTTTCGAGGTTTCGGCGCGCGCTCGACGCGCGGCGTGGGACGCGTTGCGCGCGCTGCCGCCGCCGCCGGAAACGGAAACGCGAGTGGTAGACGCCGATGACGACGCGTCCGCCGCGGCGTTCGACGCCTCGACGCCTCCCGTCGGCTCGTTCGCGTTCGCGTGGCGGTGCGCGTCGCGCTTCCGACTGAATGCCCATTCGTCGACGACTTCGTCTGAGGCGTCCGCCGCGACACGCTTGGACGCCGTCGTCGCGGCGCTCGACGCCGGTGACGCGATGGCGTCCCCCTCGAAGATGGCTCTCACGTGCGCCGCCGCGGAGGCGCTCAGCCGCGGGTTTGCGGCGGAGGCGACGCGAGGCGTCGCGCGGGTCCCTCCGTGGCCCGCGCTCGCCAAGCTCGCGGCGTCGCTCGCCGCGGCGACGCGCCGGTGGACCGCCGCGGCGCTGGCCGCGCGCGTGTCGCCCGCGGACGCGCGCGTCGTCGCGCTGCTGCTCTCGGCGGGGATCCGAGCCGCCGACGCCGCGCCCGCGCTGGACGCCGCGCGCGCGGGCCTCGCGCGCGAGGCTGGCGAGGTGCTGGGCAACGACGGCGCGTGGCCGGCGCGCCGCGACGCCGCGCTTCGCGGCGCGGCGACGCCCGATGAGGCGGCGCGCGCGTACCTGTCGGGCTCGGACGTCGCGTCGGTGCTCTTCGCGTGCCAGACGGCGACGGCGGCGGCGCTGGAGGCGACGGCGCGCGCGGCGCGCGCGGACGCGACGCTCGGCGCGCGCGCGGCGGCGGCTGCCGCGGCGAGGATCGGAATCGACGCCGTCGTCGCGGACCCGGCGACGGAGTTTGCCGTCGACGCGGCGCGCGACGCGTCCGAGGCGCTTCGCGACGCCGGGCCGGGGTCGTCGCCGGAGGTGCTCGCGGCGACGCGCGCGTCGAACGACGCCGCGCTGGCGGCGCGTCGCCCGTGTCCCGCGTCGGCGATGGCCGCGCTGCGCGCGGACGACGCGCCCGCGGCGGTGGATGCCGTCCTGCGCGCGGCGGCGGCGCGCGTCGCGGCGCGCTCGCCCGCGGACGACGCGGGGCCCGGTCCCGGTCCCGGGCCCGACTTCTTTGACGCCGAGTCGCGCGACGCCGCGGAACGCGAGGCGACGCTTCGCGCGGCGGCGGCGCTGCTGACGCGCGACGACGTCTCCCTGTCGACTTCGGCGAGCCTCTCTTTGTTGGACGTCCTGATGACCGCGGCGCCCCCCGGGCGAACCGTGCGCGTTCTGGTGGAGCGCGCGGAGGCGGACTCCTCCGCGCCCGGAAACGACGACGCCGCGCCGGCGGCTCGCGCGCTCGCGCGGCTGGTCACGCACGCCTCGCCTTCGACGCGCGAGGCGGCGGCGTCGGCGCTTCGCCGCCTGCTGGGCGGAGACGAAAACGAAAACGGGGAGGAAGATGATGAAGGAAACGCGCGCGCGCGCGAGGCTCGCGATTCGCTCACGCGCGCTCTGCTCGGGCGGCTTCCTTCCGTGTGCCTCGACTCGCCGGCTCGCGACGCGACGCGGTGCGCGCGGCTGCTCTTCGAGCTCGCGCTCGCCGACGAGGCACGCATCGAGGCGGGTGCCTCCGCGGTGGCCGACGCGTTCGCGGCGCTCGCCTCCGTCGCGGCGGCGGCGCGTCCAGAGCGAGAAAACACCGCGTTCGCCGCGCTCGCTTCGTTCCGGGCGCTTCTGCACGCGCTCGCGGGGTTCCTCGCGCCTCCGGAGGCGGCGTCGCTCCGCAGACGCCGGAGACGCGAGAAGAAAAACTCCCGCGCGCTCGCGCCGGCGTTTTCGCCGGAGGCGCTCCCGTCCGTGCCGCGGGCGTCGTCGCCGGCGCGCTCGCCGACGCGCGCGTCCGAGACGGGCGCGGAGGTCTCGTCGGCGTCCTTTGGGCGGCGTCCGGAGACCGCGGCGCCGTCCTTGGCGGCGGCGTCGACGAGGCGGCGGCTCGCCGCGCTCCGCGACGCGTCCGCGGGGGACGCGGCGCCGGAGACGGCGGGCCTTCTCGCCGCGTCTCTCGGGGACGACGCGGTTTCGTCGTCGTCCGCGACGTCGGGCCGCGCGAGGCTGTTATCGACGAGTCTGTTCGGGGACTTCGACGCCGCGCTGGGCGGCCTCGGCGGGTTCGAGGGCCTGGAGGGCCTGGAGGGCCTGGAGGGTCTGGAGGGCCTCGGCGGCCTGGACGGCCTGGACGGCCTCGCGGGGCTCGGGCTGGGTGACCTGCGCGACCTGCGGGACGACGTTGTGGCGGACCGCGAGCGCGAGCTCGAGCGGGACGACACGCGCGCCGCCGCGATTGCCGCGAACACGGACGCCTCCGCCTCCGCCGCGCGGCCGAGCCGGCGCCTCGGCGCGACGCTTCGCGTCTCCGGCGGCGGCGCGTACGGCATCGGGCTCGACGACGACGACGCGGACGATGACGACGCGTTGTTTTCCGACGAGGACGACGCCGAGGCTGCCGAGACGGACTTCGCCGAGATCGCGGCGGCGGCGGCGGCGGCGGCGAGCGATTTCGCCGTCTCCGGTCGCCGATTCGGTGACGCGCGTCGCGGCGCGTTCGGTGGCCCGCGGAACGCCGCGTCGGGCGTCGACGTCGCTTCGTCGTCCACGTCTCGCGGCTCGACGAGCCTGAGCCGCGACTTGAACGTGTGCACGTTCGTGTCCAGCGGAAGCTCGTTCATGGAGCAGCACTGGTACTTCTGCTACACGTGCGACCTGACGACCTCGCGCGGGTGCTGCTCGGCGTGCGCCAAGGCGTGCCACCGCGGGCACAAGGTTGTGTACTCGCGCGAGTCGCGCTTCTTCTGCGACTGCGGCGCGGGCAACGCGCACGGCGTCTCGTGCCAGTGCCTCACCCCGCGCAGCGCGGCGGCGGCGGCGGTCGCCGCCGACATCGAGGCGGAGTCGCGCGCCGCCGCCGTCGCGGAGCTGGCGGCGTCGGCGGCGGCGAGGCGCGCGGAGGAGGAGTCGACGCGTTCGCGCGTCTCCGCCGGGCCGACGCCCGTCAACGCCGACAGCGACAGCGAGCGCGACGAGGACGACGCGTACCTGCTCGTCGACGACTCGGACGACGAGGTGGACGCCGACGACTCGGACGCCGACGATTCCGGCGCGGACGTCGCGGGCGTCGCGCAGTGCTTCTCGAGACGGAAAGGCGACGCGCTCCGCGAGGCGTTGCGCGGCGCCGGCTTGGCTTCGCGCCTCGTCGCGACGTGCGAACGACTTCTCGAGCGCCTCCGCGATTCGAGGACGACGCTCGGTGTCGGCGACGTGACTCCGCCCTCGACGCCGCCGCGTCTGGCGTTTCCCGAGTCCGGGCGCGCATCCGTCGCCGCGGAAAAAAATGCGCGCGGCGCGTCGGCGCGCCTGGCGCACCTGCGCCGGAGCTTCAAGGCTGGCTCGTTCGAGACGCGGCCCTCTCGGCGCGAGCACGAGGCGGCGCACGGCAACCCCGAGCTGCGTCTGGCGATCGAGTCGGGAACCGTCGGGAACCGGTCCGCGCTGAGCTGCTCGCGCGGCGCCGGTCTGCTCGCGGTGGCGGAGGGCGACAAGGTGTGCGTCCTCGACGCGGGCGCCATCGCCGGCGTCGGCGGGCCGGGCGCCGTCTGCGGGAAGGATTTTCCCCGAGAGAAGGATTCCGGGTCTTCCTCTTCGCTTCCCGGCGGCGACGCGCGCGTGGGCGTGAGCCCGCTGTCGCGCAACCCGGTGGACTTCGAGGTGGCGCGCGTCTGCTTCAATCCCGCCAACGACGCGTACCTGGCGGTGACCGGCTTCGCCGAGGCGCGCGTCTTCGTGCTGAGCGAAGCTGGCGAGGTGATGGACCGGCTGCGCGTCGGCCCGGAGACGTGGCCCCTGGACGGCGCGCGCGGCGCGATTCTCGACGCGAAATGGGTCCCGTGCGAGCCCGCGCTTCTCGCCGTCGTCGTCGCCGCGCACGTCGCGGTGTTCGATCTGTCCATCTCCGCCGCCGCGCCGGCGAGCGTCGCGCGCCTCGCCTCCGGCGACGACATCGTCGCCGCCGCGTTCGCGCGGCGCAAGGGCGCGCTCGCGCTCCTGCTGCTCGCCGACACCGGCGACGTGTACGCGAAGACGCTCGAGGGCGGCGCGGATGCGTTTGAGCGCGAGGACGAAATCGTCGTCTCGAGCGCGTCGAAGCTCGCGCTCCCCGAGGCGGTCCGAGGCAGGGCGGGGCTCGACCTGCACTACTCAGAGGCGCACGGTGTCGCGTTCGCCGCCTTCGACGGCGGCGCGTCGGTCGCGTTCAAGCTTGACTTCGAGGCGCGCGAGGCGAGGACGGCGTGCGCGTGCGTGCTCCTGGAGGAGGCTCCCGGCGAGCGGACGGAGGATGGAGACGGGGCCCTCGCGGAAGCTTCGGAAGCTCCCGTCGCTCCGTCGGGGTTCTCGCGCTGGAGCGACGCGTGCGCCTCTCCGCCCCCGCCTCTCGCGGGCGCGCCCGTGGGCCCGACGACGCCCCCCCTTCCCCAGTTCGTCGCCGTCTCCGCGCGGCTGGGCGGCGCCGCCGTCCTGGTGTCGCTCGCCGAGGACGCGTTCGCGGCGCAGTCTCTCTCCGTCGAGTCGGCGTCGGCCGCGGCGAGACCTCCGGCGACGTCGTCCGAGCCGTCCTCGGCGGAGACGCCGACGTCGGGAAAAAACGGAATCGTCACCGAAACCGGACCGAAACCGCGAGTAGTTGGCCACTGCGGGTTCCAGCCGACGGACATGGACGTCGCGTTTCTCTTCGCGCTGCGCGACGATGGGTCGCTGCAGGTGTTCGCGCGCGAGCCCGCGCCGGGGCCGGGCGGAGCCGTCGCCGCCGCCGAAGCGCAGCGCGCGCAGATTGCGCGCGCCGCCGAGCGCGCCGCCGCGCGAAGAGAAGCGGCGGCGAAGATGGCAGGAGTTTCAAGAGTTCCTTCTTCTTCGGAGGATACCGAGACGCTGCGGAATGCTCGCTCGCTCGTCGACAACGAGGTCACCTTCCCGCTGGACTTTTTCGAGCGGGTCGAGTGCGTGACGCGCGAGACGCGCTTCGGCGGCGACTTGGCTCGCGGGCGGTCCTCGGAGTCGACGCGCTTCGCGCTCGCCGCCGAGTCCGCCGGCGGCGGCGTCGAGGCGCCGGGCGCCGGCGCGCACGACCTGGTGCTCACGCTCACCAAGCCCGACTACGTGATTCGCGGCGTGCGCGTGCACGTCGGCGACGGATCCGCCGCGCGCGTGCCGAAGGACATGCGCGTCGGCCCCCGTCCGCCGACGCTTTCGTTTGGCGCAAACGGAGAGAGCTCCGGAGGCGACGCTGCTTCACAAAGCGTTTTCGACGCGCGCCGCCGCGTCGCGTTCGAGACGGGCGCGCGTCGGTGGTACGACGTGCCCTTGACCGCGGCGGAGACGGTGGCGGCGGGTCGCGAGCTGGTGGTGACGTTCGGCGAGGCCACCTCGCCCGCGGCGGCGGCGCGCGTCGACCACCTCGAGGTGTACGCCGTCTCCAAGGCGGCGTTCGGCTGGGACCGCGAGGTTGCGCTGGCGCGCCGGGACGCGGCGGGGAGACGTGCCGGCGACGAAAAGGGACGAAAAGCGAACGAAGACGAAACCACGCAGAGCGACGCCGAGGACGAAGCGTCAACGTCGACGACGTCGAAGACCGCCTCGCGGCTCGAGCGCGTCGTCCGCCACGTCGTTCCGGACTCGCGTCCGCGCTCGTCGCGCGCGGGAACGGGAACCCGCGAGGAGGAACGCGCGCTCCGCGCGGCGCTCGCGTCGCTCGCGCGCGCGGCGGCGTCGGAGGCGTCGGCGGACGTCAAGGAAACGGCGGCGGCGCTCGCGCTCGAAGTGCTCGAGCCCGACCTCTCTGAAGAGAGGTGTTTTTTTAGTGATTCGTTCGACGGCGTCGCTTTTGGAAACGTCTGGACGCCGAGCGTCGCCACCCGCCGCGTCGCGTGGCAGACGCTTCTCGCGGTCACGGGGGACTCCGTCGCCGCGGCGGCGCGCAAGGACGCGGCGGTGATACAGGCGGTTTCCGAACGCGTCACGCGTCTCGCCGGCGTTCCCGCGCGCCGCGGCCCCGCGGCGGCGGACGCGCACGCGTTTCACCGCGCGGCGCGCGCCGCGGCGCGGTGCGCGTTCCGCCGGCCGGTCGCCTTCGCCGCGTCGCCGGCGGCTCGCGCCGCGAGCGCGACGATGGCGCGTCTCGCCGAGGACGCGCTCGAGGCGGGCGCGGGCGCCTGGGACGCCGAGGAGTTCGCCGGGCACCTCGCGACGCTCGCCGTCGCCGTCGCCGAGTCGGAGACGGTTCACGAGGCGAGCGGCGCCGATGGCAACGCGTTCTCGTCGAGGGCAAGCTATGTCGGCGACGCCGCGCGCCTCGCGTCGACGCTCCTGCTCGCGGGGCGGGACGACGCGCGACGCGCGGCGGCGGATGCTCTGACGGACGCGCTGGTCGCGCCGGCGCCTTCTCACCCGGCGCGCGACTACG
>ENA-OUOG01000842-OUOG01000842.1-marine-metagenome-genome-assembly--contig:-NODE-842-length-38394-cov-4.171517_pt1 | contig 38394 bp, 39 predicted proteins | sample MGYA00248635_ERZ508505 | MGnify/ENA primary metagenome ERZ508505 (study PRJEB26176, sample SAMN06267871) | marine metagenome | isolation source: Saanich Inlet, British Columbia, Canada | place: Pacific... | reverse complement strand
AAGAAATCATAAATCAATACGGAGATTATGATCTTAACTACACAATTGCATCTGATGGTGAATATATGTTTAGACTCCTTGAAATCCACAAAATTAACCATCATTATCTCAATGAAGTACTTGTGGTGATGAAAGATGGTGGCATGTCTCAAAGCGGCATTCAAAGCACGCTTACAATCATCAAAGAAACCAAACACTTCATGAAAAAGCATCATATGAAATTTTCCGTACTGAAATATGTCATGTATAAATTTAAAAAAATCAAAGAGTATAAAAAAGGATAACTTATGAAAAAAGCACTCATCACTGGAATTACTGGTCAAGATGGATCATTTCTTGCTGAATACTTAATCAAACTCGGCTATGATGTCCATGGTATCATTCGTCGAAGTTCATCTTTTAACACAGGAAGAATCGAGCATTTATATTTAGAAGAAAAACTTCATGATATGCATGTTCCTTCCAATATCACTTTACATTATGGAGATCTCACCGATGGACTCAATATTGTCTCTCTTATTCAAAAGATACAACCTGATGAAATTTATCACTTAGGTGCGCAAAGTCATGTCAAAGTTTCTTTTGAACTGCCTGAATATACCGCACAAGTTGATGGTTTAGGGACCCTTAGAATATTAGAAGCGCTTCGTTTATTAGGTCTAGAAAAAAAGATCAAGTTTTATCAAGCCTCGACTTCTGAATTATACGGTAAAGTCTTAGAGACACCGCAAAATGAAGGCACACCTTTTTATCCAAGAAGTCCATATGGGATTGCAAAGTTATATGCATACTGGATGACCAAACATTATAGAGAAGCATACGGAATGTATGCCGTCAATGGTATCTTATTTAATCATGAGTCTGAACGAAGAGGCGAAACCTTTGTGACTAGAAAGATCACTCTTGCAATTGCACGAATTGTGCATGGAATACAAGATAAATTATATTTAGGGAATTTAGATGCCAAAAGAGACTGGGGATACGCGAAAGATTACGTCAAAGCCATGCATCAGATGTTACAACTTGATATCCCAGATGACTTTGTCTTAGCAACTGGAAAAACAACGTCAGTAAGAACTTTTGTTGAACTGGCTTGTAAGTATGTCGGCATTGATTTAGTATGGGAAGGTAGTGGATTAGGAGAAAAAGGCATCCATTCTAAAACAGGTGAGATCATCATTGAAATTGATGCGCAGTATTTTAGGCCTACTGAAGTAGATTTATTATTAGGCGATCCTAAAAAAGCAGTAGATACTTTTGGATTTGAACCAGATGCAACACCTCTTGAGACTTTAGTAAAAATTATGATGGATCATGATTTAGAGTATGTAAAACATGAAAAAGAAATGAAACAAAGGGTATAACATGAAACTTGATTCTAAAATATATATTGCAGGTCATCGTGGTTTAGTAGGTTCTAATTTATATACCTATTTAAAAGAACTCGGTCATACTAATCTTATTAAAAGAACATCTTCTGAACTTGATTTAAGAAACCAACAAGAAGTGAATACCTTTTTTAAACAAGAAAAGCCAGAATATGTTTTTTTAGCAGCTGCTAAAGTGGGTGGGATTGGTGCCAATATGACTTATCCTGCAACATTCATTTATGATAACTTGTTGATTGAAGCCAATGTCATCCATGCGAGTTATGTATATGGTGTAAAAAAATTACTTTTCCTAGGCTCGTCTTGTATTTATCCAAAAGAAGCACCAGTTCCTATTAAAGAATCATCTTTACTAACGGGTCCACTTGAACCCACCAATCAAGCGTATGCCATTAGTAAAATTGCAGGGATAGAAATGGTGAAATCTTACCGGAAACAATATGGCGTGAATTTTATTAGTGCCATGCCTACCAATGTGTATGGGATTGGTGATACGTATGACACGTTTAACAGTCATGTGATTCCTGCACTTATATTAAAAATGCATGAAGCTAAAATAAACAATGATAAAGAAGTGGTTTTATGGGGAACAGGAAAACCAAGAAGAGAATTTATTTATGCGTATGATCTTGCAAAAATTCTTTACCAGTTGATGTTAACATATGATGAAGATGATATCATCAATGTAGGTACAGGCAAAGATATATCGATACATGAACTTTCAGCGTTAATCAAAGAGGTTATTGGCTATCAAGGTGATATTATTTTTGATTCAACGATGCCAGATGGCACAATGGAAAAGAGACTTGATATCGATACATTGAATCATATTATTCAATTGACCTTTACAGACCTGCAACAAGGATTAAAGCAAAGTTATCAATCGTATATGACATTCCTTGAATAATAACAATTATAGAATATAAAAAAGATGACCATATCATGATCATCTTTTTTATATTAATAATGAAAGCGGCGTCTCATATGTAATTTTTTTTGCATACGCTAAGGATGTCAATGTTTTAGAACATCGGGTATCAAGATTGGAAGATTCGCATGTCAATATCTATAAATACTTAGGAGGAAAAGAAAATGACAACACTTGAAATAATATTACTGATCATATCTCTATTGCTGCTAGCACTTTATGTGACATCGAAAATGGGTAAGGATCAATCTCTACATGAAGTCATCAAAGAGGTAAAGCAAGACCTTAAAAATACTGCTGAAAACGTATATGAGCTTATCAGTAAAGCAAAAGACGTCATCTTTGACGAAAGCGTACAAAAGACCATCAAAGAGTTCATCATGATCGTAGAAGAGAAGTATAAGCTTGCAAAAGATAAAGGTGAATCATATCTTGCGGGTGATGACAAAAAACTTGCTGTTATATCACGTTTAAGTGAGTGGGTAAGTAATATAACTGGTTCAACGGAAAAAGCCATAGAGTTTGTTGAAACTAACCAATCAAAGATTGAAACCATCATTGATGATTACATTTCTTTCAGCAATAAGATGCAGGGTAAAGAAACATTATCCGAAACGGAAAAAATAATTGCTGATAAGTTAAGCAATAAAGGTTAGTAATACTTGCTATAAGAACTTGATTTAGGTAACATGTGTCATAACCAAATCAAGGAGGAAAAGAATGTTAAACCAAGTAATTTTAGTAGGTAGAGTGAACAAGCTCGATAAGTTTGCAGGAATTATCTCAATCGATATTAGAAGGCCAAATGGAAAGGAAACGGATTTGATTCCGGTAACTCTAAATGAAGGATTGATAGATAGTGTCATGGAGTACCTTTCCGAAGGTTCAACAATCGGAGTCAAAGCATTACTCAATATCGAGAACAACATCCTAAGGATTATAGGAGAAAAAGTTACCTTTATAAATACTAAAAACGAATAAGAAAATAGATTTAAGAACAAGGCCGTGCTAGTAAAATAGTGCGGCCTTTTTTCGTTTGTCTTGGTTTTTCGCAAAAATATAGGCAAAAGTACTTGTTCATCTATAAAAATTGTTTGATTTCTGAAATAGGATTATTCTTCTATATGAAAAGATTTTGGGATTTTGATCGGTTTTTAACAAAAAATTTGATTTACCATTGTAAATGACTGGACATTATTATATAATAAAATTATTCGGTAATAGAACAAACAAAAAACAGAAGGTGACTCTATTGAACGATAACTCATTCTTTAAACCTACAGTGCTTTATAAAGAGTTTATGATTTTAGATTTGATTGAGAAAAATAAAGACATCACGCAGCGCGTGATCGCAGATCAAATCGGGGTTGCTGTTTCCATGATTAATAATTACCTCGATAAATTTGAAAAAAAAGAACTTATTAAAAGAAAAAAGCACTCTAGCAAAACTGTAGAGTATTTTGTCACTAAGAAAGGTTTGGAAAGAAGAAAGCTTCTTAACATCTGGTATTTAAAATCATCACATGAAGTTTATCTATCAGCAAAAGATAATATTATTAAATTTTTAAATCAAATTATTCCTTCTAATAATAAATGTTTAAATATAACCTCTTTAGCTAAATAAAAATAGCGCATGTTAAATAAAAGTACAATATTTAAAATATCAAATATTGTTTTCTGCATATCAGCATTAAAGACCCTTAGAGAACCTCCGCCTATTTCATAACCATTTAAGACAATATCATATGCATGAGCAATAGCCTTCTCTGGTTCATTTTTTAATTCATCCAAAGAGCAATTTGGTAATGTAAATGGATGATGCAAAGATGTTAAATTTCCTTCTGAATTCTTTTCAAACATTGGGAAATCAACTACCCAGCATGGTGCCCATTTTGTTGTATATAAATCTAAGTCTTCACCAATCTTTTTAATTAAGCTGCTCATACTGAGATTTACAACACCACTTTTACCGGCTCCAAAAAATATTAAATCATTGTCATCAAGGCTAAGCTCTGATAGTAAAGTGGAGACTGTTTCATCTTTTAAGAATTTTAAAATAGGTGATTGGAGGCCGTTCTCAATATCAGTTTTATCGTTCACTTTGATATATGCCAGACCTTTTGCACCAAGTTTTGAAACAAAATTTGTATAGTCATCTATTTGGCTTCTAGTAAAAGAACTGCCACCCGGAATTTTTAATGCAACAACTCTTGAATTATCATCTTTTGCAGGCTCAGCAAAAACCTTAAACTCTTCATTCATAACTAAATCAGATATTTCAACGAGCTTTAAAGGAATTCTTAAATCAGGTTTGTCGCAACCATAATCTCTCATAGAATCATGCCAATCTAAAACAGAAAAATCATCTAATCGATCATCACAAAATTTGTGAACTAAATTCTTAACCATGCCCTCTCCAACTTGCATAATGTATTTCTGATCTATAAAAGAAGCTTCTATATCAATCTGAGTAAACTCTGGTTGACGATCAGCTCTTAGGTCTTCATCTCTGAAACATCTTGCAATTTGATAATATTTATCTAGACCACCCATCATGAGAAGTTGTTTAAAAAGCTGAGGTGACTGAGGTAAAGCAAAGAATTTACCTGACTGAACCCTGCTTGGAAGTATAAAATCTCTTGCACCCTCAGGAGTTGCTCTTGTAAGTATTGGAGTTTCTATTTCATGAAAATCATTTTCATCTAAATAGTTCCTTATAGTAGATGTGATCTTGGATCTTGTTACAATTCTATGATTCATCTCAGGGCGTCTTAGGTCTAAAACTCTATTTTTTAAACGAACATCTTCATTAACATCCTGATAATCATCAAGTGGAAATACAGGAGTATCAGCTTTGCTTAAGATTTTAATATCTTTACTCTCAAGCTCTATCTCTCCAGTTAACATATTTTTGTTAATAGTGCCTTCTAGCCTTGCTTTGACTACGCCAGAAATTTGAACAACATATTCATTTCTCAAGCTTTCAGCAATAGCAAATGATTTTGCATTATCAGGATTTATTACTGCCTGACAAATGCCTTTTATATCTCTAACATCAAGAAAAATTACTCCTCCATGATCACGTCTTTTATGAATCCAGCCACAAATAGTTACTTCATGATCAAGTTCTTTTGATGTAATTTCTCCACAATAGTGAGATCTCATAATATTTCCTATATTTATTTACTAATCTTATCTTGTTTAAGCTCTTTCTTGGAGTCAGAAGCTAAATTTTGTGAAGATTTATTAGTTGATTCTTTGTCATTTGATACCAAGTTCTTTTTTTTACCGGTCTTGAAGTCAGTCTCATACCAACCGCCACCCTTTAATCTAAAAGAAGGTGCAGAAATTAACTTGGTAAGAGATTCTTCTCCGCATTTCGAGCATAATGTTTTTGGTTTATCACTAAACTTCTGAATTATTTCATGTTCCTGTCCACAATTTGAACATTTATAGTCATAAATCGGCATAAGTCATCAAAAAAAGATAAAATTATAAACTAATAAGATTTATACATATAACTAATTTACAAAATGTTGTTTTCAAAATTATTACTGCCTACATTAAAAGATGCTCCTCAAGAAGCAGAGGTTATTAGTCATAAGCTAATGCTCAGAGCTGGCATGGTTAGAAAGGTAGCGTCAGGAATATATACATGGCTTCCAATGGGGTTAAAAGTTCTTAGAAAAATTGAGAATATTGTCAGAGAAGAAATGGATGCTTCTGGTGCTCAAGAAGTATTAATGCCAATGGTTCAACCAAAAGAGTTGTGGGATGAAACTAATAGATGGGAAAAAATGGGCCCTGAACTTCTAAGAATTCAAGATAGGCATAAAAGAGATTTCTGCTTAGGCCCAACTCATGAGGAAGTTATAACAGATCTTATAAGAAACAATGTTAAAAGTTATAAAGAATTGCCTTTGAATATATATCAAATACAAACAAAATTTAGAGATGAAGTAAGACCAAGATATGGAGTTATGAGAGGAAGAGAATTTCTTATGAAAGATTCTTATAGTTTTAATATTGACGAAGCCTGTCTTGAAGAAACCTACTTAACTATGAGGAATACCTATAAAAAAGTTCTAGAGAGAATGAATCTTGATTATAAGATTGTTTCAGCAGATTCTGGCGCTATTGGTGGAGATGCTTCAGAAGAATTTCATGTTCTAGCTGAAACAGGTGAAGATACTATAGCTGTTAGTGATAGCTCTGAATATGCTATAAACACTGAACTCCTGCTTAAAGATGGTGAAGATATATCATCTCTTGAAGGAAAGCCATCACCTGATGGCAAGGGAACAATTGAAATTAAAAAAGGTATTGAGGTTGGTCATATATTCCAACTAGGAAAGGTTTATGCCGAAGATATGAAAGCAAATGTCTTAAACAATGAAGGCAAAGCATCTACTCTATATATGGGGTGTTATGGAATTGGGGTTTCAAGACTTGTAGCTGCAGCTATTGAGCAAAACAATGATGATAAAGGTATTATTTGGCCTCACAGCATAGCTCCATTTGATATAAATATTATTGCGATTGGCTTTGAGAAAGATCAAAAAATAGCAGAAGCCTCTAACAATCTTTATAGAGAGCTAACTGAGATGGGCTACGATGTCTTACTGGATGATCGTAAGGATGGTTTCGGAACTAAAATCAAAGATTCCGAATTAATAGGAATTCCACTGAATATTATTATTGGTAAGCAGTTCTTAGAATCAGAGGAAATAGAATTTAGAACAAGATCTGGAGATACATCTCTAAGCAAAATATCAGATTCACAAACTATCTTAGACTTCTTTAAAGATAAATAAGCCTTCAAGGCTATAATTTATCAATCTATACTTTCTTCAGCATTTATAAGTGCCTGTTCAACTTTTTAGTAATTTTATATACTTATAATCTTTTAATAATAGTAGCGTTTGCTGTTCCACCGCCTTCACAGATAGCTTGAAGAGCATACGTTCCTTCTCTTCTTTCTAACTCATGAAGTAATGTTGTCATCAGCTTTGCTCCTGTAGCACCGAGAGGATGGCCAAGAGCCATTGCTCCTCCATTTACATTCAGTTTAGTTCTATCAGCCTTAAGCTCTGCAGCCCAAGCCAAAGGCACTGGGGCAAAAGCCTCATTCACTTCATATAAGTCAATGTCATTAATGCTTAAGTTAGCTACTGATAGAGCTTTATGTGATGCAGGAATTGGTCCAGTTAACATATAGACAGGATCATCCCCAACGACTGAGATTGATACAATTTCTGCTCTAGGGTTTGCATTAATTTTTTTTAGTCCTGCTTCATTGCAAACAAGAACTGCTGCAGCGCCATCTGTAATCTGACTTGCATTACCAGCAGTAACTACGCCGCCTTCAGATACAGTTTTAAGTCCTGCTAGTTTTTCAAGACTTGCATCAAATCTAATACCTTCATCTGCAGTGACCATTTCTTCAATACCCTCAGCATTTTTAGCCTGAACCGGAAGAATCTCTCTATCAAAATAGTTCAATTCAGTAGCTTTTGCAGCTTTTTGATGACTCTCAAGAGCAAACTGATCTAAGTCTTCTCTTGATAGATTCCATTTTTTAGCTACTAATTCAGCACCTGTGAATTGAGAGAAAAATACACCTGGATATCTTGCTTTAATGCCATCAGAATCAAAGGGGAAACCATGGCCAGCATCATAGCCATCTTTAACCGAGGCTCCAATTGGAACCATAGACATTACTTCAACTCCACCACCAATTACGATATCTTGAGTGCCTGACATTACTGCTTGAATTGCAAAATGAATCGCTTGTTGAGAAGATCCACATTGCCTATCAACGGATGTACCTGGAACTGATTCTGGATATGATGAAGAAAGGATTGCATTCCTAGCAACATTTCCTGACTGGGCACCAACCTGGTCTACACATCCAAAAATAACATCATCAACTAGCGATGGATCCATATCAAGTCTTGCTGCTATTTCATCTAGTACTTTTGCTCCTAAGTCGGCTGGATGCCAAAGACTTAACCTGCCATCCCTTTTTCCACCTGCGGTTCTAACCGCTTCTACAATATAAGCTTTTTCTGCCATAAAAAAATCCCTATTAAAAAAATCTAATAGGGATTAGTGTATCAAGAAATAGTTACTTTGTAGATTTTGCTCTACTAGCGATAAAGGCTTCTCTAATTTCTTTTAATAGGCTTTCTCTAATCTTGGCATTTTCTTTAAGAAACATGCTAGCCTTGACTTTACCTTGACCGATAGTCTCGCCATTCATCTTATAAAATGCGCCTGACTTCTCAATCAATCCAAGTTTATGGCCATAATCTAATATTTCACCCTCTGAATTAATGCCTTGGCCATACATGATCTGGAATTCTGCTTGTTTAAATGGAGGGGATACCTTATTTTTAACAACCTTTACCCTGGTTTCATTACCCATTATTTCATCGCCTTCTTTAACAGCTCCAATTCTTCTGATATCCAATCTAACTGATGAGTAAAATTTTAAGGCATTACCTCCTGTAGTTGTTTCAGGATTTCCAAACATAACACCAATCTTCATTCTAATTTGATTGATAAAAACAACTGTTGCACCGGATCTTTGAATGTTACCTGTGATCTTTCGAAGTGCTTGTGACATTAATCTAGCTTGTAAGCCTACATGATGATCGCCCATCTCTCCTTCTATTTCAGCTCTTGGTACAAGAGCAGCAACTGAATCTATTATTACTAAATCAACACTATTTGATCTGACTAACATATCAGCAACCTCTAACGCTTGCTCTCCGGTGTCAGGCTGAGAAAGCAATAACTCGTCTACATTTACGCCAAGTTTTTCAGCGTACTGAGGATCTAATGCATGCTCTGCATCAATGAAAGCACAAGTTCCACCTTCTTTTTGACATTCAGCAATTATTTGAAGTGTTAATGTTGTTTTTCCTGAGGATTCAGGTCCATATATTTCAGTGACTCTTCCTTTTGGTATGCCGCCGATTCCTAGAGCTATATCCAGCCCCACTGAGCCAGTTGATATTGATGGAATATCTAAAATTTCTTTATCACCCATCCTCATTACGGTACCTTTACCGAAATGACTATCTATATCTGCAAGTGTATCCTTTAATGATTTTGAACCTGTATCTTTTGATTTAGCCATATTATCTCCTTACTGTATATTTATACAGTATAATGCTAATTTAGAAATTTACAACTTAAAAGTATATTTTTCCTTAATTTTATCTTACAGTCTCCTTTTTATAATAAAGTTTCATTAAAAAAATTATTATGGCCTTTGTAGTAACCGAATCATGTATAAAATGTAAATACACAGATTGTGTAGAGGTATGCCCTGTTGACTGTTTTTATGAAGGGCCAGATTTTTTAGTTATTCATCCTGATGAATGTATTGACTGTGCATTGTGTGAACCAGAGTGTCCAATAGATGCAATTTTATCTGAAGATGAACTCCCTGAAGATCAGATAGACTTTATTGAAATCAACGCAAGACTTTCAGAAGTATATGAAAATATTACCGAAGCTAAAGAGCCATTACCTGAAGCTGAAAAATACGAAAAAATTAAGAATAAAAGAGACTTAATAGGATTATAAACTCATAAACGGAGATGTTATTACCCCGCTTACAAGAATTAAAGATGCAAAGAAAGTCATAACTTGAAATTTATATTCAGCCAGAAGGTAGTTTATAAATTTGGGCATTATTAATAGCGAGGCGATACAACCTATACCAAAAGGCAAGAGAATCTTAAGATCTATATTTGCTACAGAACCAATAACAAGTTCATAAACTCCAATTGATAATAAAATTGCGCTGCCAGATATTCCAGGCATCAAGAAAAAAGAAAATGCTATGAATCCAATTATGACAAGAGCTAATAGTGATGGTTCACTAGTAACAAAGTTTAATAAGTTCAAAAGTATTCCAAATATAATTCCAATTAAAAAATAATAATTCCATACTACAAAGTTATTAAATTCTTTTTTTAATCTATAGATTATTAACAATGCTATCGAACACATTAAAACAGCAAGAAAAAGTGAAAAATATTCAGTGTATTCAGAATATAAATAGATAATGAGCTTGGATGCAAAGACTACACTTAAACCCATTGCTATAAAAAATGGGATGATTAAATCAAGGAAAAATACTTCGTTTAGTCTTTTAAAATTAAGGGTTAAGTTTGATATCTTTAAGTTGGATAAAAATGTAATAAATTTTTCATAAACATTGAATGCTATAGCTACTGTAGAGCCTGATATTCCTGGTAATAATTCTGCAAGACCAACAAAGAACCCTGAAATTATAAACCTTAATCTTTCACTCATGAATCATTGCCATCACTTGATGTTCCTGGAAGCATAGGCACAAAAGCAACCTCATCATATGTTTTCTCTTCAACCTCATCATTTTCTAATTTAGTTATAACATGAAGCTGCTGAAATTTTGAGTTTCCAACAGGTATAACTATTTTGGAGTTAACTTTCAAACAATCCAGTAGATCATGAGGATACTGTCTTGGTGCAGCTGCACACAATACTCCATCATATTTAATATCTTGATCCCAATCGATATAGCCATCACCGTGTTTGAATAAAACATTGTTAATCTTTAACTCGCTGAGATTCTCTCTTGATTTAGCTACTAAGGGTTTAATTCTTTCTATTGCATGTACTTGTTCGCAAAAATAAGAAAGAACTGCAGATTGATAACCACAACCAGAGCCCAGTTCAAGAACTTTATCAAAAATTTTTCCTCTTGATTTGGTATGTGAAATGAGTAGTTCAGTCATTCTAGCAACAATATATGGCTGCGAAATCGTTTGCTTATAACCTATTGTTAATGATCTATTCTCATAAGCTCTTGATTGCAAAGCATTATCTAAAAAAATATGCCTTGGTATTTGAGACATAGCATCAAGAACTCTAAAATCTTTAATACCCATTTCTAGAAGAGTTTCTATCATCTCTTCTCTTACCCTTCTGAAAGTAAAGCCTGAATTATTCATTTATATAATTTTGTAAGCCTTCTCTTAATGGAGTTTGATCTAAACCATAATCCAAAACAGTCATAGAAATATATCCGTCTTGAATAGCCAGAGCATCTGTTAAATGCTCCTCTTGTATAGGTTTTCCTGAAAGATTGTATCTGTACTTTTTTATATTATCAGTAGAGCTGATTTCAATTGGCTTAGAAGGAATTCCTCGTTGAGCCAATGCTGTAACTTTCATACCTTTACACTCTTTTTCAGGCAAATCTGGAAAGTTTACATTAATAACTTTACCAACATACTCTTTAGGAAGACTAGCTACAAGATTTATGATCTCAATAGTTTTATTAACTATAAAATCCATATTTATAGTTTCATAAGACGCAACAGATAATGCTAACGGTGGAAACTTTAATTTTCTTCCACCAACTGCAGCGCCAACTGTTCCAGAATATATAACATCTGTACCAATATTAGCTCCATGGTTTATTCCCGACACAACCATATCAAATTCAAAATCAACGATTCCCAATAAACCAAAATAAGTACAATCAGCAGGAGTGCCATCAACAGCAAAAACTCTATCTTCAACTTGTCTTATTTCTGTTTCTTTTAAGAAAGATATAGCCGCACTCATTCCACTACAATTATTTTCAGGGGCAATGATCCAAACATCATGTTCTTTTGAAAGTTTTTTAAAAAGGCTTTGAATATTAGGTGCCTTATAACCATCATCATTTGTTAATAAGATTTTCATGAGTTTTACTTAAGATTTACTAGTGATTGAACTGCTATAGCTTTATTTTGACCTATGATACCAATCTTTTCAGATGTTGTTGCTTTTAGACCAATTTTAGATTTTGGAATTTTTAAAATATTTGAAAGACTCTGAATTATACCTTCTCTATGAGGACTAATTTTTGGAGATTCACATATTATTGTTGCATCAATATTGTAGATCTCCAGATTAAGTTCTTTAATTTTTTTAAGGCAAAAATTTATTATGTTTACACTATCAAGGCCTTTATTGGAATCGTCTTTGTCTGAAAAAAATATTCCAATATCCCCCAAGGCTGATGCTCCTAATATGGAATCAGCAATTGAATGAAGAAGAACATCTCCATCTGAATGAGCCTCAATTTTAAAATCACATTCAAGAAAATAACCACCTATTAAAAAACCTTCTCCCTCTTTATATGTGTGTAAATCAAAACCTGTTCCAGTTCTTGTAGAAAATTTCTCTAAAAGATATAGATCTTCCATATGAGTAATTTTTATATTTGAAGATCGACCTTTAAGCCTTGAAATACTGTAACCTTTTGTTTCTAATGCAAAAGATTCATCTGGAACATTAATACCTTCTTCTAATAGTGATATCAGTGAGGAATGTAATTTTTTAAAATTAGATATCTGAGGTGTTTGAACTAAATAGTACTTTGATTTATCTAGCGTTGAATGATGAAACCCATCTTCATGCTTAATAGAATCAACAACGGGTATATAAAAAATAGAACAATCTGTCTTAGATAGATTTATTTCTTGATAAAGACTTTCAATATCTTCTTCGAATACATTAGGTCTTGCTGCATCATGCGTTATAACATAGGTATAATCTTCATCTAGAGCTTGATTTAAAGCATTTAATACTGATTGAGCTCTAGAATCTCCCCCTTCTACGATGACAATTTTCTCATTGTTATAAAAATCTTGATCTTTTATATAGTTGTCTGATTTCGAAACAGTCACAACTACCTTGGATACTAAATGAGAATCAAGAAATGGCTGTACGGATTTTTCAATAACTGATTTTCCATCTAATTTTGAATACTGCTTTGGAAGATCTTTATTAAACCTCTCACCAACACCAGCTGCAGCAATTACAACTAATAAATTATTTTTCATCTTTATTACTTTCTTTATCTTTAAATGATATGAACTCTTCTTCAGGATAAACTAGATTTAATTTTTCTCGAGCAAAATTTTCAACATGTTCATTGGATTGCTGTGCATTTTTGATTTCAAATTCCAAGATATCATTTTTATTTTTTAGCTCGTCATTCTTTTGAATCTGAATGTCATTTTCAACAATAAGATCTGATTTCTTTTGATATGAATTATTACCAAAAAAAATACTGTTTAGTAACAAAGCTATAAGGATTATTAGTGATACTGTTAAGAACAAGGACAGTCTGTTCATTGAGAAAGACTTAACTCAGGAGACTCCTCTTCAATCCATAGCAGTCTATTATATTTTGCTACTCGATCTGATCGACATGGTGCACCTGTCTTGATTTGACCAGCACCAAGCCCAACAGCAAGGTCGGCAATGGTTGTGTCTTCTGTTTCTCCAGATCTATGAGAAATAATTGATTTATAGTTGTTAGTATTTGCCATGTTAATAGTTTCTATTGTTTCGGTGATAGAGCCTATTTGATTAAATTTAATTAAAATTGAATTTGCTAAATTGTTAATAATACCTTCTTGGAAGATGGTTTTATTAGTTACAAATAAATCATCCCCAACTAATTGGCATTTTGCACTAATCTTTTCAGTAAGAATCCTCCAACCTTCATAATCATTTTCATCCATTCCGTCCTCAATAGAAATAATTGGATATCTATCGACAAGTTCTTCTAAATAATTTGCAAAAGATTCTGGATTTAAAGACCTTCCTTCTCCAACTAGATTGTAATTCTCTCCATCAAAGAATTCACTTGCAGCACAATCTAGAGCAATAAAAACATCTTTTCCTGGAATAAGACTTGAATTTTCAATAGCCTCTAATATCAATTTTATTGCTTCTTCATTTGATTGCAGATTTGGAGCAAAACCACCCTCATCTCCAACAGCAGTTGATAATTTTTTACTTTTTAAGATTGATTTTAAGTTCTGATATATCTCCGATGACCATCTCATTGCTTCTTTAAAGCTTTGTGCACCCTTGGGTATGATCATAAATTCTTGAATATCGATATTATTATCGGCATGTTCTCCGCCATTCAAGATATTTAACATAGGCATTGGAAGATTACTTTCTACCTTAGATCCAGTAATGTTTTGATAAATGTCGGCAAAGTGTCTGTGAAGTTCAATTCCCTTATCTTTTGCTGCAACATGAGATATAGCCAATGAAACAGCTAATATTGCGTTTGCACCAATACTAGACTTATCAGAAGTCCCATCAATTTCAATAATAATGGTATCAAGCTGACTTTGCTCACAGGGATCTAAACCAATTAATGCAGGCTTTAAGATGGTATTAATATTATTTACAGCGTTTTGAACACCTTTTCCTAAATAGTCTTTATTTCCATCCCTAAGTTCTAATGCTTCTTTAGTTCCAGTGGATGCTCCGCTTGGGACAATAGATTTAGCTGTAATATTGTTATCTAAAGTGATGGAACAAGATACAGTTGGTACTCCTCTTGAATCAAGAACTTGGATAGCTTTAATGTCTGAAATTTTTGACATGTTTTACTTAATATCTAGGATTTCTTGAGCTTTTATAAAATTATCAAGGTCTTTTATTTGTTTCAAGAAAGGTTCTAACATTTCCAATCTTAATGCACATGGGCCGTCACATTTTGCATTATCTGGATCTGGATGAGCTTCTAAAAATAAGCCAGCAATACCTTGAGATATTCCAGCCTTTGCTAAGCTAAGAAGGTATTCTCTTCTTCCGCCCGCTGCGTTTCCAAGACCTCCAGGTAGTTGAAGTGAATGTGTTACATCAAAAATAGTTGGTTTGTTTAGGTTTTTAAGAATTTGGAAATTTAATGTATCTACAATTAAATTATTGTAACCAAAAGAATTGCCTCTTTCGCATAATGTAATTTTTTGATTTCCAGCCGATTCGCATTTCTCAATAATATTCTTCATTTCAGGTGCTGATAAAAATTGTGGCTTCTTAAACTGCAAAATAGAATCTGTCTTAGCAGCTGCAACCACTAAATCAGTCTGTCTTGCTAAAAAAGCTGGAATTTGAACAACTTCGCATACTTCACTAACAGGCTGAGCTTGATCTGGCTCATGAATGTCTGTGATTACAGGAATATCAAATTGATCTGAAATTTCTTGAAGTATTTTTAAACCCTCTTCCATACCAGGGCCTCTAAAAGAAGATACAGAACTTCTATTAGCCTTATCAAATGAACCTTTGAAAATATAATTTATTTCCAGCTTGTCAGATGCTGATTTAAATTCTTCTGCAACTCTAAATGCTAAATCTCTTGATTCAAGAACATTCATCCCACCCATAAGTGTTAATGGTTGTGCATTACCAATAGTAAATTTTCTTAATTGGATATCGTTCATTGTTTGTCTATTGTACTCTTAATGTAGCTATTGAAAATAGGATGTCCATCTCTTGGATTTGAAGTAAATTCTGGATGAAACTGACATGCAAGAAACCATTTATGATCTGAGATTTCAATCATTTCAACTAACTTTCCATCAACTGACGTTCCAACTAGACTAAGACCTGAATTTATTAACTGGTCTACATATGATGGGTTTACTTCATACCTATGACGGTGTCTTTCTACAATCTCATCCTTCTTATACATTTTATATGCCTTTGAAGATTTTTTAAGCTTACATACTTGCCCACCTAAACGCATAGTTCCGCCCATGTCAGAATTTTTATTTCTCTGCTCTTTCTTGCCTGAAATATCACTCCATTCGGTTATTAGTGCAATGACCGGGTGATTTGTTTTTTGATCAAACTCTGTACTATTTGCATCTTTCAATTTAAGAACATTTCTAGCAAACTCGATTAATGCAACTTGCATACCTAAGCATATTCCAAGGTATGGTATTTGATTTTCTCTTGCGTATTTGCAAGCTAAAATCATGCCCTCAATACCCCTATCTCCAAAACCGCCTGGAACTAATACAGCATCAGTCTTAGATAAAACTTTTTTTACATTTTTAGTGGTTATAGTTTCAGCTAAAACAAAATTAATATTCACTTTTGTTTTATGTTTAATACCAGCATGTTCTAAAGCTTCATTAATTGATTTATATGAGTCTTGAAGCTCTGTATATTTACCAACAAAAGCTATATTTACCTCTTTTTGGGGCTTAAGACTGGCATTAACAACCCTTTTCCAATCTGAAAGCTTTGGATTTTCTGACTTAATATTAAGTTTTTTAAGTATTATTTGATCAACCTTTTGTTTATTCAATAATAAAGGTATTGAATATACTGTTTGAACATCATGCATTGATATAACATTATCTTGTGCAACTGAACAAAATAGTGCAATTTTCTTTTTTTCATCTTTAGGAAGTTCTTGTTCAGATCTGCATATAAGGCAGTCTGGACTTATGCCTAGAGATCTTAGCTCTTTAACTGAGTGTTGGGTTGGTTTTGTTTTTAATTCCCCAGAGGCTTTTATAAATGGAACTAATGTAAGGTGAACAAAAGCCCATGAGGTTGAAGGAAGTTCAAGAGCCATTTGTCTAATTGCTTCTACGAATGGTTGACTTTCAATATCACCAACAGTTCCTCCAATCTCAACAATTGCTATATCTTTTCCTTGGCCGCCTTCTTTAACTCTTTTTTTTATCTCATTTGTAATATGGGGAATAACTTGAACTGTTCCACCCAGGTACTTGCCTTTTCTTTCATTTCTAATGACAGTCTCATAAACTTTACCGGCTGTAAAATTATTCTTTTTAGATGCTTCAAATCTTACGAATCTTTCATAATGACCTAAATCAAGATCTGTTTCAGTGCCATCATTAGTAACAAATACCTCACCATGCTGAAAAGGACTCATTGTTCCAGGATCAACATTAATATATGGATCTACTTTTATTAGCGAAACTGATAAACCTCTTGATTCCAATAATGCGCCAATTGAGGCCGCAGCTATACCCTTACCGAGCGATGAAACCACTCCTCCAGTTATAAAAATGTACTTAGTATTTGCCATCATTTAATTGAATCATGATGGGATAACAGAATAACAGAATAACTTAAATAGTTAAATAACAATTACCTATTATTAATAAAAATTAATTAATATTTTTATAAATTCTTTTAACTCTTGATTTAATTCTTATCATTAAGTCATAAGAAATTGATCCATTGTTTGAGGCCAGATTATTAATTGAGTGATTTGGAGAAAAATATTCACACCAATCTCCAATTGAACAGTCTTGAATATTTGTTACATCAATTGTGGTAACGTCCATGCTTACTTTTCCAAAAACTTTAGCTTCTTGATTGTTAACCATAACAATACTTCCATCTTTAACATGCTGTGGCAGTCCATCTGCGTATCCTAAATAAACAGTAGCTATCTTCATGTCATTTTTAGCAACTGCCCTGCCGTCGTATCCAACTCTCTCACCTGTGGCAATTTCTTTAACATTAATAATTGGAGATTTTAATGTGATTGCTGTTTGGAGCTCATTATTACCAATATAGCCGCCAAAAATTCCTATACCCACCCTAACCCAATCAAAAGATTTTTCAGGAAAATTCAAAATACAGCCAGTATTTGCAATACTTTTTTGAACATCTGGATTTAATTTTTTTGATAATTCTTCAAATCTAAGGAATTGTTTTTTATTTGAGGGATCTTCTTTTATATTAGATGCTGCTAAGTGAGTCATAAGAGTGAATCTGACATCCCTTAGATAGTTTTCGTAAATATTTAGAAAATCATCTTCCTCAAATCCAAGCCTGTTCATTCCTGTATTAATTTTGAACCATAAATCCTTATAATCATTATTTATTTTTATAATATTAAATTGGTGTTGATTGTGGACAACTAAATCAAGGTTATTTTTTTTGGCAATCTTAAAATCATCATTAGAATAAACACCCTGCATCAAAAGAATCTTTTTTTTTGATATTTTTCTTAATTCTATTGCCTCATCGATTCTAACGACGCCATACCCATCTACCAAATCATCAATATCATGAACGACCTTTGACAAAATATGGCCATAAGCATCTGATTTAATAACTGCAAGAAAATTTGAAGAAGGTTTAATTTTATTTTTAAGCTTTTGAATATTATTTCTTAAAATTGATGGATCTATTTCAAGAATGCTGCTTAGAGATGTCATTCGAAGGATTCATAATAACCATCACTAGAAAAGTTTTCAAATCGAGTGTACTCTTTTAAGAAAGTGAGATTAACGGTTCCAATTGGTCCGTTTCTTTGTTTTCCAATAATAATTTCAGCCTTGTTTCCCTGATCAGAATCTTCGTTATAAACCTCATCTCGATATATAAAAAGAATTACATCTGCATCCTGCTCGATAGCACCAGAATCTCTTAAATCAGCCATGATAGGTCTTTTGTTTGGCCTTTGTTCAACTGCTCTATTAAGCTGGGATAAAGCTACAACTGGGACATTTAGTTCCTTTGCAAGAGATTTTAGGGATCTTGATATCTCTGAAATTTGATTAACTCTATTTTCAGTTGATGTTGGAAGCTGCATAAGTTGAAGGTAATCAACAACTATGAGTGATAAACCATTTTCTTCTTGTCTGGCTAATCTTCTTGCCTTTGCTCTTAGTTCCATTGGAGACAGTAAAGAACTATCATCGATCCATAAAGGAAGATTCTTTAATCTTTCGCCCTCTTGTAACAAAAGTTTAAGTTCATTATCTTTTAACATTCCAGATCTAACGTTCTGCTGATTAAGCTTACACATGCCAGAGAGCATTCTAGTAGTTAAAGCTTCTCCAGGCATTTCTAAACTAAATATTAAAACAGCCCCCTCATTGTCTTTACCTAATAAAACGTTTTCTGCAATATTCATGGCAAGTGATGTTTTACCCATGCTTGGCCTTCCAGCAACTACAACTAGATCACCATCTTGAATACCCTGCAGTTTTGTATCTAGATCTTTAAAACCAGTTGAGGATCCAATTAAACCACCAGCCTTATTGGATAGTTCATGAAGCTTATCCATAGTAGATGGAATTAAATCTTTCATAGATTGAAGGCTTTGATCGTTTTGACTAGTTTCATCATTTAAGGCAAAAATCATGCTTTCAGCCTTGTCAAGTAATGCAGCCCCATTTTGCCCTTGGGGGTTTTGTATTAATTCAGAAATTTCTGAATTTGCCTTCATTAATTTTCTTGCAATAGACCTTTGTCTAATAATTTCTGCATATGCTTCTAGATTTGCAGCAGACGGAGTAGATGTTGCTAATTCAATTAAATAGTCTTTACCTCCAACCTTATTTAAAGAATTTTTATTGTCTAATTTTTCTGAAACTGTTAATGGGTCTAGGGGTTTATTTTCTTCAATCAGCTCTGACATTGACTGAAAAATAATCTGATGATCTCTTCCATCAAAATCATTTTCTTTGATTACCTGTATGACGGTATCAAAACGATGGGTTTCAAGCATGAGACCACCAAGCACAGCTCTTTCAGCTTCTCGAGCTTGTTCGTTTTGATTTATAGACAAGTCAGACATCGGAATATGATTTTTACATCATATTTTAAAATATACAACTACTCTGCTAATACTTTTACAATTACTTCCGCAGAAACTTCAGGATGAACTGCAATAGCAATAGAATGTTCGCCAATTTCTTTAATTGGGCCTTCTGGTAGCTGAACTTCGCTTTTATCTATATCAATTCCAGCAGCAGAAAATGCATCTGAAATTTCTCTTGTACCTACTGAACCATATAGAGCTCCTTCTTCAGTAACAGGAACAGCTATTTCACAAGAAGATCCATTTATTGTCTCAGCCCTAGCTTGAGATTTAGTTAATAAGTCAGCTGATGCAGCAGCAAGCTCATCTTTTCTAGCTTCGACTTCTGCAATATTTTTATCACTAGCAAATGCAGCTTTTTTTTGTGGAATTAAAAAATTTCTTGCGTAACCAGAGTTAACTTCAACAACATCACCAATTTCGCCAAGTCTTTGTATTTTATCTAAAAGTATAATTTTCATAGTTTTTATTGATGCATGTCCGTATATGGTAAAAGAGCTAAAAATCTAGCAATTTTAATTGATTTAGTAATTTTTCTTTGATTAGATGCTGAAACACCAGTAACTCTAGCAGGAATGATTTTTCCTGTTTCAGTTATGAATGGCTTTAAGATATCGATATCTTTGTGATCAAACTTTTTAGGTAAATCATATTTACTCATTATCATCTCCTTCTTTTAAGCTTTCTTCATCTTCTTTTTTCTCTATGTCTTCTTCAGCAGGCTTTGTTTCTACTTTTTCTACTACTTTTTTTTCCTCAACCTCAACCGGTTCAGGCTTTTTATTTTTAGATTCAATGAACAAACTTGAATCTTCTCCACTATGCTCTTTTACAACTAGGAATAAGTGTCTAATAATTGACTCGTTATATTTAATTTTTGTTTCGATTTCTAAAAGTTTAGAAGGATCTCCTTCAAGATTAAATAATAGATAATGTCCTTTATTATGATTAGCTATTGAATAAGCCAACTGTCTTCTTCCAACATCTTCTGTTTTAACAATCTTAAAAGAATTATCTGTTAATAATTTTTCAAAATCTTTTTTGAATTCATCAACCTTGGTAGAAAGATTGGGGTTTAGAATTATTACTGCTTCGTATTTTTTCATTATTTACCTTATGGTTAAAGATTTACACCTTAATTGGTATAAACCAAGGAAAACGCATTCTAAATGAATTGATATATAGAATCAATACTCGCTTTTAACTATCTTAAGGAGTTTAGAAATCCAGCTTTGGCTCTGCTCTGCAATCAAATCATCATTCATTTGCTTGAATCCATGATCGACCAAACCTATAGATGTGGCATATATAGGATTTTGAAGAATACTTTCCATCCCTGAGAATTTATTAGGTATACCTAACCTGACTGATGTTTGAAAAATAGATTCAGCTAATTCTACAACACCTTCCATTTTGGAAGTTCCGCCAGTGAAAACTATTCCAGCAGAAATTTTTTCTTCAAAACCGTTTCTAGCAATCTCAGCTTTTACTAATTCAAATAACTCTGTATATCTTGGTTGAATAATGTCAGCTAAGGAGCTTCTAGATAATTCTCTTGTGGGTCTTCCCCCAACGCCAGGAACTTCGATACTTTCATCATCTTTTGTAAACTCTGCAACTGAACATCCATGTTTTTGTTTAATTTCTTCAGCTTGAGGTGTTGGTGTTCTTAAGGCCTGAGCAATATCACTCGTTACCTGGTCGCCTGCAATTGGTATAACTCCAGTAAAGACAATTGAACCTGAGTTAAATATTGCAATATCTGTAGTTCCGCCCCCAATATCAACCAAGCAAACTCCTAAATCTTTCTCATCTTCAGATAATATAGAATGTGAACTAGCCAGTTGCTCGAGAACAAATCCATCTACTGACAAACCACAATTCTTAATACATTTTTCAATATTTTTTACAGCGCTGTTTGCACATGTTACTAAATGAACTTTCGCCTCAAGCCTAACCCCAGCCATTCCTAAAGGGTCAAGGCTAACTTCTTGATTATCAATAACATATTCTTGAGGTAAAACATGTAAGACATTTTGATCTGAAGGAATTGAGACTGCTTGAGCAGAATCAATCACCCTATCAATATCATAAGGCGTTACTTCTTTATCTTTTATTCCAACTGCGCCTTGAGAATTTAAACTTTTAATGTGACTTCCAGCTATCCCAACATAAACAGACTTTATTTTTTCTTCTATCATTGACTGAGCTTGTTCTACAGCTTTTTTTATAGCATCTGTAGTTGCATCTATATTTACTACAACTCCTTTTTTTAGGCCGCTTGAAGGATAAGCGCCTAAGGAAATGATTTCTAATTTTTCATGTTCATTGTATTTGCCAACGATACAAACTACTTTAGAGGTTCCTATATCTAAGCCAACAACTATATTAGAATTTTTTACATTACTTGCCATAACTCAATGCGACTCCGTCTTTATTTCTTAAATCTATCATACTAGGAATCTTTCTATTTTCGTATAAGTAATTTAATGTATCTTCTAATGATTTTAATTTTTGATCAGTAATATTCTTACCAATTTTTATCTTAAAAGAGTTCGTATGAATTTCCCATCCAGCAACATAGGTATAAATAATTCTTTTTATACTTAACTGGTTAAATCTTTTAATTTCAAAAAAATTAATTATGTTCATTGGCTCCTTGAGGTCAATAATGGGCCCCTCTACTAATATCAAATCTAATTGAGTTTCATCAAACCTAAATTTTTTAAGATTCTTATCAATAAAATAATTATTATTTAAAATAAAATATGGCTTTCTACTTGAAATACTTAATTTTGCAGATTTTGTGAAAGGTTTAAAATTTATTTTGTATTCATCGATCCAGTCTTGAGCTTTAATAAGATTTTCTAAATCATTCCTAGAACTTATTTGATTTAAATCTTGAACAAATATTTTTTGTGATTCTAAAAAAAAATTATCAAAAGTTAGTTCAATGGTAAAGTCTTTTGCAAATAATGTAATCGCAAAAAAGGATGAAAGAGAAATTAATAATATCTTATTATACAGATTCATTAATTATTTTATTGACTACATCATTGTATTGAAGTCCAAGAAATTTTCCTGATTTTGGAACGCAGCTATGTGATGTCATTCCAGGCACAGTATTGATTTCTAGTACATAAAACACTCCATCCTTGTCTTGAAGAACATCAACTCTTGCCCACCCATAACAATTAAGAGCTGTATAAGCGTTTATTGCTATTTGATTAATTTCTTTTTGTTCATGGGGCATTAGATTTGCTTCAATCAGACCAGTATCATCTGAAATATATTTTGCTTCATAGTCATAAAATTCATTGCCCGTGATTATTTCAATTGCAGGAAAACACTGATCACCAATAATAGTAACAGTAAATTCTTTACCAGTAATACATTCTTCTGTAATAAATGCTCTGTTTGGGTTTGAAGATTTACCAATTGCCTCAATAAAGCTTTTGTTATCTTCTATTTTGAAAATATCAACACTTGATCCATCTCGACAGGGTTTCAAAAATACATTAACAAAATTTAGAGAAGACCTAGGCATATCAATATACTGGACAAGGGATTCATGTAACTTCCAAGTTGGTGTATTAATATTATTTTGTTGTAGGATTGTCTTACAAATATGCTTATCCCATGTATTTTTGCATGCTTGGTATTTTGAACCAGTATATCTGATTCCTAAACTATCTAATTTTGCTTGAAACTTACCCCCTTCACCTTCAAAGCCATGAAGCGCAATAAACACTAAGTCATTTTTTTTGAGTATTTCAAAATCATTAAGGTCATTGTAATCAATTAACTCTGCTTGGTATCCTAGTTGATTAAGTGCATTGAAGACCCCTTCACCACTTTGCAACGAAACCTCTCTTTCTGAAGAAGATCCTCCATAAATAACAGCAATATTCTTTATTTTTTCCATTTATTCTTAATTAATTCACAAACACTAGAAACGCTTCCAGCACCCTGAGTTATCAAAATGTCAAACTTATTACTCTTGGAATTAATTATTTCAATAACATCTGAATGATTTTTTACATATAAAGTATCTTTGTGACCTAATTGTTTAATACTTTCTACAATTGTTCTTGAATCTATTCCCTTAATTGGTTTCTCGCTAGCAGCATATATATCTAAGAGTATTAAAGAGTCTACTTTTTTTAGGATTTTTATGAAATCATCAAAAAGTTGAGCTGTTCTTGAAAACCTATGAGGTTGAAAAATCATGCATATCTTCTTCTTGGGAAATTCTTCTCGACAAGCATTTATATTTGAAAGAATTTCTATTGGATGATGTCCATAGTCATCTATTAGAATTTTTTTATTTAAATCAAAATTAATTTCATGTTTTTCGTATCTCCTGCCAACACCGGTGAATTCTTTTACTCCTTTCTTAATTGCATTAATTGGTAACCCTTCTTCAATTGCAACTGCTATTGATGCTGTTGCATTAAAAATATTATGTACTCCAGGTTGTTGAATGCTAAAAGAATATTTTTTATTTCTTTGATTATCGTTAATATCAAAATTCTGTAAGCCATTTTTATAAAATGGATTTAATATTTGGAAATCTGCTTTTTTAGTTTTGCCAAAGGTTATCTGTTTTCTGGAAATTCTCTTTGCAATTTTTTTTATATTTTTATCATCGATATTCATGATCATATATCCATAAAAAGGAACATTTTCAGAAAATTTAATAAAAGCATCTAATAGATTCTCAAAATTATTATCATAATGGACTAGATGATCATCATCTATATTTGTTAAAACTGCTACGTCTGGATTTAAATGTGAGAAAGAACCATCACTTTCGTCGGCTTCAGCAATCAAATAATTACCTTTTCCAAGATCCGAATTTTCATCTGTGCTAAGAACCTTACCGCCCACAACATATGTAGGACTTAAATCTGCTGAACTAAATATTTTTGCAATCATACTTGTCGTAGTTGTTTTACCATGACTTCCTGCAATTGCTATGCTTTCATAGCCTCTCATAATACTACCAAGCATTTCTGCCCTTGGAATTATTGTTATACCATTTTTTATTCCTTCTACAATTTCAGGATTTTTTTTATCAATTGCACTTGAGACAACTATAAGATTTGCAGATTTAATATTAAGTTTACTGTGTCCTATGAAAACCTTAGCTCCCTCTTTCTTAATTTTTTTTAGTTCATATGATTCATGTATATCAGATCCTGAAACCTTATATCCCTTTTGTAAAAGTAGCCTAGCAATACCTATCATCCCAGCGCCACCAATTCCTACAAAATGTATATGTTTAATTTTTTTAAAAAAATTCATGTTGTGTCAATATTTTTAAGTACTTGGTTGGCAATATTTGCTGCAGATAAAAGATGATCAGTGTTTAGATTATTTTTCCATTTATTGTATGTTTTTTGATGCAAAATTTCTTCCAATTTAGTGCTTAAATCTTCAAAACCATCTTTTTGCTCATGAATCAAACCCATATTAATTTTTTCAATATGTTTTGCGTTGTAAAATTGATGGTTATCTATCGATGATGGCAAAGGGATCATTAAAAGACCTTTCGACATTGATGTAACCTCTGAGATGGTTAAAGCTCCTGACCTTGATATAACAAAATCAGACCATTCTATTTGTGATTCTGGGCTATTGTAGAACTCCATAACCTCTGCGTTCATATTAAAGCGTTTATACAAATCATTAACTAAATCTTTTTTATCTTTACCGCATTGATGCTTAATAATGACTTGGTGTTTAAATTTTTTTAAAGATTTTGGAAGCTCGGTATTTAAATATTCTGCCCCCTGACTTCCTCCAGTGATATAGATTTTTATGAGTTCGTCATTCACTACCTCTTTTGAAAAAGACTTAAAACTCTCTCTTATAGGATTCCCACAAATAATATTGTTTTCAATACTTGTATTAAGAGGAAATGCCGTAAAGTTAATTGTCGCTATTTTAGAAAGGAGTTTGTTTGCTGATCCAAGAATTGAATTCTGTTCGTGGATAAAAATTGGTTTTCGGTTTAAGAAGAATGCTAATCCAATTGGAACTGTTATAAAACCACCAAACCCAACCATAGCATCTATGTTTTCTTTTCTAATGATTCTGGTTGTAGAAAAAATACTTTTGGGAATCAGTAATAAAGATTTTATCTTGTTAAAAAAATTTTTTCCTCTAAAACCCTCCATTGTTACTATAAAGTGTTTGAATTTCGCTGTCTTTAGAGCATCCACCTCAATAGGTTCTCCTGTGCCCATAAAGACAACTTCATGACCATGTCTAGCAATCTCATTTCCTACAGCAATCGCTGGAAATATATGTCCACCAGTTTTTGCTGCAGAAACTAAAATCTTCATATTATTATATTAATTTGTTTTCTTTATTTATTCTAAGAACTATGGCAATTAAAGACATCATTATTATGATACTGGTGCCTCCATAACTTATAAATGGAAGTGTTAAACCTTTTGTTGGTAACAAGCCAATATTAACTGCTATATTAAATAAAGATTGGATAGCTATAAGAATTAATATTCCAAATGAAACATAGCCTTGAAATAATCTTTCTTTACCAAAAGAATCTAGTGCGACCTTTAAAATGCCAATAAAAAGTATTACAAATAGGCTTATTAATAATAATCCACTAATGATTCCAAGCTCTTCAACAAGAATAGCAAAAATAAAATCAGTATGAGCTTCTGGAAGAAAGAAGTTTTTTTGAAAACTATTACCCATACCCAGCCCAAACCATCCTCCTTGTCCAATACTAATTAAAGAATTAGATAGTTGCCATCCAGCATTTCTTACCACATCTTCTGCAAAAGGATCGGTAAAAGCCAAAACTCTTGCTAGTCTCATAGGCGATGTTGATATAGCCATATACCCTAACAAAGCAATTAAAATTGATAGTAAACTAAATTGAAAGAAAGATATTCCAGCATAAAATAAAATTGAAACAACTAACAAGCAAATAATTGCAGTTGAACCCAAATCAGGTTGACTCATTATTAAAACAGAAATTATAAAAAGTAAAAATAGAGGTTTTAAGAAGCTCCTTAATGAGTCTATTTCAGACATTCTTCTTACTGAATACCCTGAAATATATAGAATCAAACTAAACTTACATAACTCTGATGGTTGAATATTAATTGGGCCCGCTCTAATCCACCTGATGCTTCCATTAACACTGGTACCGATATCAGGAATAAATAATGCAATTAATAAAACAATACTTATCAACATAAAAATCCAGTCTAGTTTGTATAGAATATCTGACGGGATTAATAAAAATATAGACATTGATATGAGGCCTATGGATATAAATAACATTTGACGAGAAGCAAAATAAAATGGATTTCCAGTCAAATCATCTGCTACATATATACTTGATGAAGTTACCATAACCAAACCTAGTGACATTAAGCTTATAAACGGAATTAGTATCAGAAGACTATTCTTGTCAGTCATCTAGAACCTCTTTTATTAGAAAGTTAAAATGAGCACCTCTCTCCTCAAAGTTTATATAATCTTTGCCGCTTGGGTATCCTGGAGAAAATACTATATTTTGCCTATCTTTTAAATATAGCAAGGATTCATTTAAATTAACAAACTCTAAAATTTTTTTATGGGTCAAGCATCTTTTAATATCTTTCCTATGGTGTCCAAATACTATTATTTCCTGAGGACCTTCAATAGTAATTTTTGCAAATAATTCTTTAGCTGGATTACCACAAACAATTAAAGAGTAATTATCTTCCTGAAAAAAGGAATTCGCTTCCTTGATTGCATATAACAGAGAGTCAGAGTTTGTTGATTTTGAATCATTCACAATATTTTTAGTTATAAATTCAAATCTATAGGGCAAATTCTTGAGTTCTATTTTTTTTGATTTTTTTTCAGTAATCCATTCAAATAGATTATACGGATCACTCTCAAAGGAAGTTTTTTTTGCACTTAATATCTTTTCTTTAGCATATTGATAATCCTCAAAGCTTTTATGGTAATCAAGATGATCAGGAGCTATGTTTAACAAAACTCCATAATCCAAATGATTATTAGACATCTTATCAAGCTGATAGCTTGATAGTTCTATTATCGAATATTTTTTCCCATTATTGATTTTGTCTAACATTGGCTTTCCAATATTGCCAATAAGATTTACCGAATCTTTCTGAGAGATTAGTTGTGATAAGTGAAAACAGGTGGTACTTTTTCTATTAGTTCCAGTTATGCCTATTTTTATAGAATTATCCTCATGAAAAAAAATATCTAAATCTGTTAAAACATCGTGTGTTTCTTTTAGTAATTTAAATTTTTCTCTTGGGATCCCTGGACTGCAATATATTTTGCTATATTTTGAAAAATCTTTATTAGAAGAATAGTTCGAGATATTCTCATCATAAATATCATAATCTATGTTTCTTTTAAGAAGATACCTTTCAAAAGACTTTCCCGTGATTCCATAACCATAAATTAAGGATTTCATGTCTCAAGCTTATCTCAACTTTAAAGTTGCTAAAGCAATAAGAATTAAAACCAAAGTTACAATCCAAAAACGTACAATAATTTTTGGTTCTGGCCATCCTTTCAATTCATAATGATGATGAATGGGAGCCATTAAAAACACCCTTTTTCCTCGTGTTTTATATGAGATAACTTGAATGGCGACACTTAAAGTTTCTATTACAAAAACTCCCGCCATAATTGCAAAAACAAGCTCGTGTCGAAGAATTATTGCAATGATACCTAAAATGGCTCCAAGCGTTAATGAGCCAATATCTCCCATAAATATTTGAGCTGGATAAGTGTTATACCAAAGAAATCCAATTCCTGAACCAATCAAAGCTCCACAAAATACTATTAACTCTCCAGATAACTCAAGATGTGGCAAATATAGATAATCAGCAATTATCTGATTACCCATGCTATATGCAATTAAACCCAATGCTCCTGCAATAAGAACTGAGGGAAGAATAGCCAAGCCATCCAAACCATCGGTAAGATTTACTGCATTTGATGAGCCAACAAGAACAAACATTCCAGTAGAAATAAAGACTAATGCACTCATGGGTATTATTAAATCTTTAAAAAAGGGGACTATAAATGAAGTTTCTGGTGGCGTTTCTGCCGAATAGAACAAATAAAACATTGTAAGAAAAGAAAATAAAACTTGGAGAAGAATTTTTTGTTTTGAGCTAAGGCCGTCAGAACTTTTTTTTGTAATCTTGATGTAATCATCAAGAAAACCAATCAAGGCAAAAGCTATTGTGACAAATAAAACAACCCATATATATCTGTTTCCTAAATCAGCCCACAATAATGTAGAAATTACCAAAGAGGACAGAATCAAAAGACCTCCCATTGTTGGAGTTCCTGACTTTTTGTAATGAGATTCTGGTCCATCTGAACGAACATGTTGTTCAAACTGCATTGATTTTAGAAGTTTAATAATTACAGGCCCAAGTAAAATAGATATTAAAAGAGCGGTGACTGTTCCTCCAAGGGTTCTAACTGTTAGATATCTTAAAACATCAAAACCCGGGTCGTAGCTAACAAGCACTGTACCTAAATATTCAAACATCTATATATCTCTCCATTTTCATCCCTCGAGACCCTTTTATTAGCACTACATCTTTAGATTGTATATTTTTCTTTAAAAAATCTTTAAGAAGTGCCTCATCTTTGAAAAAGATTCCATCTTTACCAAAACTCTCTACAGCATATTTTGTTAAATCTCCAAATCCAAGAAAAATATCAATTTTTTTTGAAGCCGCATACATTCCGATCTCCTTATGCATCTTATTTCTATGTCTTCCAAGTTCTAACATATCGCCAAATACAAAAATCTTTCTTTTGCGCGAGGTTGCTAACAAATCTAATGCATTTTTAACAGATTCCGGATTAGCGTTATATGTATCGTCAATGAGAACTGATCCCTTTATCCATTTGGACTGTTTTTGCCTGATTACTGAGTTTAAATTATTTTTTAACTTAGTAATAAAAATTTCATCTGGGTTATTGAGAATATTTGAAACTGCATAGCTAGCAAGAATATTTTTTACATTATGCTCACCTGATAGCGGCGTTTCAATTGTCACATCTTTATTGTATTTTTTAGATTGAATTCTAAATTTAGTGCCATTTAAATTATATTTAATTTCTATAGGATAAAAATCTGCAGATTTATTCATTCCAAAAGTAACTAAATTAATATCATTTCTTAAACTTTTCCAATAATTTAAATGTTTAAGATTTTCATTTGGCACAATAAGATCTCCATTTTTTCTTATATTTGATACAAGTTCAGATTTAACATTTAATACTCCATCAATATTTTTTAATTTTTCTAAATGTGAGTTTCCTATATTAGTTATAAGGCCAATGTTAGGCTTGAGTAATGAACTTAAATATTGAATATCTTTAGGTTTAGCAGCCCCCATCTCAATAACCAAGTATTTCGAATTAGCGTTGGCATTTATAATGCTTAAAGGCATTCCAATTTCATTATTGTAATTTTTGATTGTTCCTGAACTTTTATTTAAGACACTTGATATTATTTTGGTTGTTGTTGTCTTTCCATTGCTACCAGTAACACCAATTACATCACCGTTAAACTTCTTAAGAATATTTTTTGCAATTTTTCTTAAAGCAACAATTGTATTGTTTACATAAATTATATTCTTATCATTAGTGCTTTTAAATCTTCTACTATCAGTAACTACGAAAGACGCTCCTTTTTTTAAAGCATCTTCTACATAATCGTTACCATTAAATTGCTCTCCTTTGATTGCAAAAAATAATGACCCTACTTTTAACCCCCTTGTATCTGTTGATATATTAGTGATCTTTGATTGACGAATAATTTTTATACTTAAAAACTTAGCTAAGTCAGAAGAGTTATTTATAAATTTCATTCACTACCTCATGATCACTAAAATGTAATTTCTTTCCATTGATGTCTTGAGTTTCTTCATGGCCTTTTCCAAGAATAACCAAGCAGTCATTTTTTCTTAATATTGAACTACCATATATAATTGCTTCTTTTCTGTCTTCAATTACAGTTACTTTTTGATCATTATTTTGATTGATTGCATCCGAATATATATCACTAAAAGATTCATTTCTTGAATTATCAGTTGTAAAAATTACTCTATTTCCATTATCTATTGCTGCTTTAAGCATTTTTGGTCTTTTACTTTTATCCCTATCGCCACCACAACCGAAAACAATTATTAAATTTTCGAAGTATTCCTTAATTGAAGATAGAAAAAATCTAAATCCCTCAGGATTATGAGCATAATCTATGATGACATGCGCAGGAATATCTTGAATATACTCTGAGCGACCCTTAGGAAGTTTTAAAAAAGATAAATCATTTAGTTCTTTTTCAGAAAAATCATAAAATCCAATAGAACATATAGCAAAAACTAAATTACTAATATTAAAATTAGGAAAAATTGACGTCTTGAATAAATATTCTTTTCTTGAAGTTAGATTATAGTCAGCTGGAGGGTTATTAACTATTATTTTAAAAATAGTATTTTCTATAGATGACTCAATAATTTCATAAAAAATATCTGCTGACATTTTATAATTACTTACTACCGTAAATTCATTTCTAGAATTTTTAATAAAATTATATTTGCTGATATCCATCTCTAAATCTTCATGGATTAATTTAAGCGAGGATATATTTTGAAATATCTTAAATTTACTATCTTTATAAGACTGTATGTTTTTATGATAATCAAGATGGTCAGATCCAATATTTAATATGCATGCTGAATTTAAAATAGTTATATTTTTTAATCTTTTTTGATCAAGAGCATGAGATGAAACCTCTAAACATACAGATACTGCATTTTTTATACCAAAAAAATTAAATACTTCAAATATTTCAAATATATCTGGTGTTGTTTTTTGAGAAATTGAATTGTTAATCTCTTTATCTTTATACTGAGCTCCAATTGTCCCAATATAAATAGATTCGTATCCTGCATTCGTTAGAATTTGGTGACATAAAAATGCTGATGAAGTTTTTCCATTGGTACCTGTAAATGTAAAAAAATTATTTCCATTTTGAAGGTCACTCAATTGATAAAATTCATGAAGAAATTCATATATTTTATCCGTTGAGTTATTGCATTTAGGCTCTTCTAAATCCTCAATAAAAAAAATATTACTTTTAGTAGATTTAAAACTGGGATCATTATGTATTGCAATAGATGCGCCTAAAGTTAGTGCTTTATTTATATATTTACTTCCATGATTAAAGGTTCCTTTTAATCCAAAAAACATTGAACCATTTTGTACTTTATCAGTTGAATTAGTGACATGAGATATTTTAATTCCTTGTGGAAACTTAATGCCTAATATTTTTTCTAGCTTATTCATCTTCAATGAATCCTAAATAATTGAGAGAACTTTCTGCTATCTTTGCAAATAATGGAGCAGCTATCATGCCACCAGAGTAAGAGTTTAGACCAGGATCTTCTATGGATACAAAAATAGTTAATGATTCATTAGAAAGTGGTGCTATACCAACAAAAGAAGCTCTATATAAGTCTTTTGCATAACCAGACCCCGATATAGTTCTATGAACAGTCCCCGTTTTACCTCCCTCACTAAAACCTTTTATATCTGCCTTCTTCCCCGTACCAATCTTTACTACTTGCTCGAGTGCTTCAAGGGTATGACCTGCAGAAGTTTCAGAAATTACCCTCTGGGAAGTGACTTCATCATTCATCAATAATTTAAAGTCTTTTTTAATTCCCTGGTTTGCAAAAACAGAATAAGCTGCGGTAATTTGAAATGGACTAACTGTAAAACCATAACCATATCCTAAGCTTGCTAATTCTCTTTCAGATACAGCCTCTTTTGTATTTATTAAACCAAATGCTGCAGCCGGAAAATTAACTGAAATTGGCTTGCTGAAACCAAAGTTATAATAATTATCTTTTAAATTTTGATACCCCAATTCAAGGGCTATCTTAGAAGCTCCTACCTGACTTGAGTATGCAATAATTTCTTTTGGAGTTAATTTTTCATAATTTTTTGTATCAATTATCATCTTGTTTTCCAATTGCAGTCTTCTTGGAATTTCCATATATTCATCTGGGTTTATGATGTTCTCATCAACAGCTCTAGAAAAAACTATTGGCTTTAAGACTGAGCCTAACTCATAAGCATCTATTAAAGCTCTATTCTTTTGGATTGATCGTGAGGGATTATTAGGATTGTATGAGGGATAGCTTGCAATCGCTAAAATCTCTCCCTTCTTATTATCAAATACCAAAACTGTTCCAGCCTTTGCTTTATTCTTAGCAATTGCTTCAGCTAAATATTTATAAGCATAAAATTGAATTGTTGAGTCAATAGTAAGGACTATATCTTTACCTGGAGTTGTTTTATTAACTTCAATTGGTTTAGAAATTATTTTCTGTTTAGCATTTACAAAATATTTTTGTTTACCTGATTGACCTGAAAGCATTGAGTCATAACTCTTTTCTAATCCCTCTTGAGCCTTATCTTTGCCGTAAAACCCAATTAAAGTTGCTATCTGTTCACCCCAAGGATAATGCCTGCTATGTCTTACCTCTATCTCAACATTATCTAAATTTAAACTATTAATAACTTTTTGCTCTTCAGCATTAAGATTCTTTTTTAACAAAGTTTTCTGCAAGAAAGAGTCTTTAATAGAAAGATCATTATTTATATTTATAAGATCTTTAAGTTTTAAATATTTATCATTGTTAAGGCCTTTTAGAGCATAAAGATCATAATTAATAATTGAGATTGCCAGAGGAAAATTATTTCTATCATAAATCGAACCTCTAACTGGATTAACAGTCCGATATTTTATATATCTTTTTTTTCCTTCATTTTGTAAGAAAATACTGTCTTCGACTTGCACTAAAATAATTTTATAAAAAATTGTACAAATAGAAATTGCCAAAAAAGTACAAATAAAAAAAAGTCTCCAGTTAATAAAGTTATTTATCATTCTTTTCTATTTTTCTTTCTAATTGTTTTGGTTTTTTTTTCACCATTCCCAGAGTTTCTATTGCTTTTTTTTCTATTGTTGCAGGTGTGTTATTTGAATGAAATTGAGTTAAGAGTTTTATATTCCTATCTTTGAAATCTTCATATTCAATATATAAATTTTGTTGGTTAGTATTCAATCTGTTTATTTCAAAAGATAGTTTTATTTGCTCTAAACATAAAAAACAAAGAAAAAGCAAAATAATAAAGGGTATTAAGTACTGAAATTCTTTGCTCATAATTTTTTAAAAACTCTCATAATTGCGCTTCTTGATCTTTTATTAATTTCTATTTCATTTTTTGATGGCCTTACCTTCTTAGCAATACAAGAGAAGTCAGCTGTTTCAATTGTATTCAGTGGTATATCTTTTGGATAACTCTTTACGCTTGGTCTAAAAAAATTTTTAACAATATTATCTTCTAGGGAATGAAATGAGATAACTACAATTACTCCGTCTTTTTTTATAATTTTACTTGCCTGGCTTAATGATTTTGTTAATTGATTTAACTCATCGTTAATAAATATTCTAAAAGCTTGAAAAGATTTTGTTGCTGGATGGATTTTAATTTTTTTTTCAGGATAGATGTCTGCAATAATTTGAGATAGTTGAAGAGTAGTTTTTATAAAGTCTATTTTTCTGCTCTCTATAATTTTTTTTGCAATCAACTTTCCATGTTTTTCTTCTCCATATTTATAAAGTACTTCCATAATTTCTTCTTGCGAGGCTTTGTTAATCCATATAGATAATGGTTCGCCCTTTGATATATTGAAACGCATATCAAGAGGGCCATCACTCCTAAAGCTAAAACCCCTTGAACCATCATCAAAATGTGTTGAGCATGTACCAAGATCATACAAAATTCCATCAATAGAATTATTATCAAAATATCTGTCAATCTTATTGAATGATTTGTGTATTGGGCGAAAATTATCTTTAATAACATTTGAAGCGTGTTTAAAGGCCTCGTGATCTTTATCAAATGACGTTAAGTGACCTTCTTCAGAGATTTTATCTAATATTGCTGAGGTATGACCACCTCTTCCATAGGTACAGTCTATATAATTACCATTTATTTTTTGAACTAGAAAATCAACTGACTCTTCCAGTAATACTGGAAAATGAAGCATATTAGTCTACTTGTTTTCTCATAAAAGTTGGCACATCAAGGAAATCAATTTCCGCTGCAGACGATGTGCCAGCTTTCTGACTTATATGTTCTTTACCCAATCCTACTGGATTTAGTTGAATTGAAGGTTGATTGTCAATTACTAAAGTTGGCGCTCTTTGATCAACTCCAGTTGCTACGATTGTTACTAATAAATCATCCTCAACACTTTCATCGTAAACTAATCCATAAATTATATTTGCATCTTCATGAACTATTTCTTCTACGATATCTGCAACTTCTGTTTGATCTCCAAGTGTTGGTTTTGCTGCTGTAATATTTACAAGAACACCTCTAGCATTTTTAAGATTTATATCTTCAAGCAATTCACTTCTTACTGCTTGCGTTGCAGCAGCTTCAGCTCTATTTTTACCGCTTGCTCTCCCAGTGCCCATCATTGCAATTCCTTTCTCAGACATAACTGTCTTTACATCAGCAAAGTCAACATTTATATGCCCTTTTTTCATAATAATATCTGAAATGCCCTGAACTGCTCCTTTAAGTACATCGTCAGCTTTAGCAAAAGCATCCTGCATGGCAGTATCTTCTCCAAGAATTTCATATAACTTTTGGTTCGGTATAGTAACTAAGCTGTCGACTTCTTCTACTAGTGCTGCTAGACCTTTTTCTGCAGCAGTCATTCTTCTCTTACCTTCAAATTTAAATGGCTTAGTAACAACAGCAACTGTTAATGCTCCTAAATCTTTTGCTATTGAGGCAACAACAGGAGCAGCTCCTGTTCCTGTACCACCTCCCATTCCAGCCGTAATAAATATCATATCAGCACCAACCAAAAGCTCTTCTATTGCTGCTCTGTCACTTTCAGCAGCTTTTCTTCCAACATCAGGGTTTGCACCAGCCCCCAATCCTTTCGTAAGCCCGTTACCAAGCTTTAAAGTAATTGCTCCATTAGCTTGTGATAAAGCTTGTGTATCAGTGTTTGCACAAATAAAGTCTACGCCTTCTATATTATGATTAATCATATGGATGACTGCGTTTCCTCCAGCCCCTCCAACGCCAACTACTTTTATCTTAGCATTCTCTACTGCTTGCCCTATTACTTCAAAATTCATTTCTTATCCCCTATTAAAAAGACATTGATTTGATGCTTTCTGGAAGAACCACATCTAAAATTTCTGTTGATAATGATCCACCTGTCTGTCTCATTTCCCAGTTGTTTATATTCCATATTTCAAATTTGTTGCCCATTCCAATAAGAGAAATTTGTTTTTGATCAGATATATCTGCATATTTTCTTAGCTCTAAAGGAATAAGAACCAACATCCTGCTATTTGGATCAAATTCAATTACGCTTGCATTACCTAAGATAGTCCATTGAAGATTTCTTACAATTGGATCTAATCCTTGTAAAGATTCTAATTTGGATGATATTTCATGCCATTGAGATTCTGGATAAATTTTTAATGAGGGATATTGAGGATCTTTTGTTATAACAATTTTAGTTTCATTGGTATTTATTAAATGTGATCGATATTTAGCAGGTATTGCTAATCTACCCTTCTGATCAAGCGAAACTGTGTTGAAACCATACATGGTTTAAAATATATAGCCTTTTTACGCACTTTGCAACACATTTACACACTTTTTCACACTTTAAAAACTATATTTAAAAAAGTGAGTTGGTCTATAAGCCGGATTCTGTAAATGATGATCATCTATCTTGATATTATGTTGCCATAATATTCTAGCAACCTACCCAAATCCTAAGCGAGCAGCTTTACAGGATTTCTATTTGGTCTTGCTTCAGGCTGGGGTTTACAATGCCTTATTTGTCTCCAATTAAGCGGTGAGCTCTTACCCCACCATTTCACCCTTACCAATAAATTGGCGGTATATTTTCTGCTGCACTTTCCGTAGGCTCACGCCTCCCAGGTGTTACCTGGCGCCCTGCTCTTTGAAGTCCGGACTTTCCTCTAGAATTAACTAGCGATCATCCAACCAACTCGTGATCATTATAATTACTTTTGTTGGAGAAGCTATTTTAGTTCTGATAATTTTTTATAAATATCTCTTTTATTTTCTTTGGTTATCATAGATATAAGTTTTGCTGCTTCCTTGGTAGGCATATTTTCAAGGAAGGATTTATATATTTTATTATCAAAAATTAAATCTGCATCATTTGATGAAAAAGACTCTACTACAATTACAAATTCACCCTTAAGTGTAAGTTTATTATTTTTAAGTTTTTCCAATAACGATGTTGCTGTTCCTCTTTCGATATTTTCATAGATTTTTGTCATTTCACGACATAAAGAAACCTTTTTAGTTTTAGAATATTCATTTGCAATACAAGACAAAGTTTCATGAATTCTTTTTGCAGACTCAAACAACAATATTGTATTTTTTTCTTTTTTTAGAGACTGAAAGAATTGTATCTTCTGTGATTTTTTTCTTGGTACAAAACCTAAAAAAGAAAAACTTGAAGTTGGTAGACCTGATAGAACTAATGCATTGATGATAGATGATGGTCCTGGTAGAAGTGTAAACTCTAAATCATTATCAATGCATTTTTGAATCAAATAATATCCAGGATCTGATATTGCAGGTGTTCCTGCATCACTTACAACAGCAATATTATTATCTGACTCTCTTAATATATTAATTATTTTATTTGATGCTTCTTGTTCATTATGCTCATGCAACGATTTACATCTCTTTTCGCAGTTTATAAACTTTAATAACTTACTTGTATTTCTAGTATCTTCTGCAAAAATATAATCTGCATCTTTTAAAACTTCTATTGCTCTAAGTGATATATCATTTAGGTTACCTATTGGTGTTGATATTAGATATAACATAGTTTAAAAAAAATTTATGATTAGACAAAGCTTAACATTTATTTTAACAGTTTTGATTTCTGTAATATCTGGTTGCACGACCACCTCCCTGGATGTTGAGAAGAGCTATGTAGATATAGATGATGTATCTAGAATACTTAATAATAACAAGTTAGCACTTAATTATTCAGTTAATAATAAAAATAAAGAATATTTCATATCTGCCTTATTAAAAGAAGAATATGAGTTTGACATAGAGTTTAATGACAATGGAAAAAAGTTAAATAATAATCTTTTAGATTCAAAACTTTCTTTTTTTTGCAACAGTTATATTGAAGATCAAAAATATAAATTAAATTCATGGCTTTATCAGGAATCAAACAGACATGAAGATATTTTGGTGATTTATAGTAAGGGGTTTGAAGCCCAAGCACTTGCATTGAAAAAAAATTATCCTAATTTAAAAGTTTTACTTCTTGAAAAAAACGAGAGATTTGGAGGAAGAGTTTATACTCATCATGAAAAAGTAGATAATGTGGATTATACCATGGATTTAGGCGCAGGACGAATTGGGTACCATCACAAATTAATGGTTAATCTAATCAAAGAATT
>ENA-OUOG01000841-OUOG01000841.1-marine-metagenome-genome-assembly--contig:-NODE-841-length-38400-cov-4.569945_pt1 | contig 38400 bp, 41 predicted proteins | sample MGYA00248635_ERZ508505 | MGnify/ENA primary metagenome ERZ508505 (study PRJEB26176, sample SAMN06267871) | marine metagenome | isolation source: Saanich Inlet, British Columbia, Canada | place: Pacific... | reverse complement strand
AAGACCAAGCAAACCAAGATCTTAGAATTGCGCAATTTACAGAACGTGGTTTAACACCAATGCAATTAAGTGTTCAAGACAATGGGAAACAATCGCAACGCATAATTATACCGTGGGCTTTGGCTAGTTACAACAACCAAACAGTAGATATTCCTTTAGTTAAATACAAAGTAAATGCAAACCAGCAAGAAACAGTAACCAATTCTGTACAAAACCTAGAATATGCTTTTGCAGACGGTTTAAGTAGACTAATTAATCCTAAACGTAGAAAGATTGCTATTTTAAAAGGTAATAATGAATTGACAGACCTTAAAATTGCCGACTTATTAAAAACGTTACAGCAATACTATTACATTGCTCCTTTTACGCTAGATAGTGTAGCTACAAATCCTAAAAAAACATCAAAATTATTAAATACTTACGATTTAGTAATCGCTGCAAAACCTACAGAAGCATTTTCTGAAGAAGAGAAATACATCTTAGATCAATACACCATGAATGGAGGAAAAAGCTTGTGGTTACTAGATAAAATTATTATGGAAAAGGATAGTTTATTCAATCCTGAAGGCAAGAATATTGCAGTAACGAGAGATTTAAATTTAACCGATTTCTTTTTTAAATATGGTGTACGTGTAAATCCTGTATTAACCAGTGTTAAAAGTCAAAATATTGGCAGAATTACATTAGAAACTGGACAAGATGAAAGTTTAAAACTACAACATTTTTTATGGCCATATGCTCCTCTTGCCTTAAGCGATATTAATCATCCTATTACAAATAATTTAAACTTTGTAAAGTTTGATTTTGCCAACCAAATAGACACACTAAAAAACGATATTAAAAAAACGATACTACTTAAAAGTGATAGACCAAGCCGCTTAGAGGGAACTCCAAAAGAAATTAGCTTAGAATTTGCTTTAAAAGAACCGGATTCAAAACTTTTTACCAAAGACAGACAAAACTTGGCTGTGCTGTTAGAGGGTGAATTTACTTCGGTTTATAACAATCGTATAAAACCACTTGAGCTTGAAAATGATATCACAAAAAGTACAGCCACAAAAATGATTGTAATTGCAGATGGAGATGTAATTAAAAACGATTTAGATAAAGGCAGACCAACAACTTTAGGGTTCGATAAATGGACTAAAGAAACCTACGGAAACAAAGAATTTTTACTAAACTCCGTTAACTATCTTTTAGACGATGATGGACTTATAAACATTCGAAGCAAGGAAATTAAAGTAGCCTTTTTAGATTACGCTAAAGTTGGAAAAGAAAAAACAAAGTGGCAGATTATAAATATCATCTTACCCTTATTGTTTTTAGGCTTGTTTGGGTTTATTTTTAATTTTTTAAGAAAAAGAAAATACGCTAAAAAAGCTTAAAAAAAAGCTTCAAAAACTTATCGATTAATTAGAATAAACTGTTAATAAGTTTGTTTCAGTTTTAGGCTGTTAAACAATATATTTGTAGTAATTAATTATTAAGAATTTAATAGAATAATAATAAATGAACCATTTATAATTTAAGATTATTCTTTACAATAATCTTTAAAAGGAATGCACCATTTTTCATTAAAATAAAATATAAAAGACAACATGAAGTTTATAGTTTCAAGTACGTATTTACTTAAGCAGTTACAAGTTTTAGGAGGTGTAATTAACAGTTCTAATACTTTACCTATTTTAGATAATTTTCTTTTCGAGATCAATAAAAATGCATTAACTGTTTCGGCTAGCGATTTAGAAACAACAATGTCCTCTACATTAGATATAGAAAGCGATAGTAAAGGAAGTGTTGCTATTCCTGCACGTTTATTATTAGACACTTTAAAAACGTTTCCAGAACAACCTTTAACGTTTACAGTAGAAGAAAATAACACCATAGAGATTAGTTCTAACCATGGTAAATATGCTTTAGCTTATGCAGATGGTGCAGAGTTTCCGAAAGCTGTAGCGCTTGAAAATCCTTCTAGCACTACTATTTCTGGAGATATTTTAGCAACTGCAATTAGTAAAACAATTTTTGCTGCTGGAAACGATGATTTAAGACCTGTAATGAGTGGTGTATTCTTTCAGTTTTCTACAGATAACCTAACGTTTGTAGCAACAGATGCTCACAAATTAGTAAAATACACACGTAAAGACGTCTCTGCTTCTCAAGTTGCAGAATTTATTATGCCTAAAAAACCTTTAACATTATTAAAAGGTATTTTAGCTACAAGCGATGAGAATGTAACAATAGAATATAACGATTCTAACGCAAAATTCACTTTCGAAAACACAATTTTAGTTTGCCGTTTAATTGATGGAAAATATCCTAATTACGAAGCTGTAATTCCAAAGGAAAATCCCAACAAATTAAATATCGACAGAACTCAGTTTTTAAATTCTGTAAAACGTGTAAGTATATTTTCAAACAAAACAACACACCAAATACGTTTAAAAATTGCTGGAGCAGAGCTTAATATTTCTGCAGAAGATATCGATTATTCTAATAAAGCAGAAGAACGTTTAACTTGTGATTATCAAGGTGACGACATGCAAATAGGCTTTAACTCTCGTTTTTTAACAGAAATGTTAAATAACCTTAATGCTTCTGAAGTACAACTAGAAATGAGTATGCCAAACAGAGCTGGAATTCTAACTCCAGTAGATGGTCTAGACCAAGGCGAACATGTTACCATGTTGGTTATGCCTGTGATGTTAAATAGTTAACTAATTCCTGCGATGACAGGAATCTTATAATAAAGAATTTAAATAATAAAAACGCAACCATTACTGGTTGCGTTTTACTTTATCTTAAATAAATTTCAACTAACTAATAAAATTCAAAGATAAAAATTGCCTTGACTAATATTTTACTAACTAGTTAATAAAATTATAACTAAAAGGATAGGTAGGATTTTCTCCATTATTAGCTTTTATCGCATTAATAATAGGATATAAAACCGAAACCACTCCTAAAACTATAAAGCCTAAAAGACCAAGTCCGAATAATAAAATTAATGGAATACAGATAATGAAATTTACAATTAAACTTAATTGAAAGTTAATAATTTTCTTTCCTTGTTCGTCTATTTGATAATTTTCATCCTTTTTAGTAAACCAAATTACTAAAGGCACTATAAGTCCTCCAAAGCCTGTTATTGCTGTTAATAATTGACTTAAATGAGTTAACACTAATAATTGTTTGTCGTCTTTCATGGTTTTGATTGTTTGTTTTCTAAACATTAAGCTCAGCAAGATTGATTGATACTAATAAGACGCAGATAAACTAAAAATGTTACATTTTATTAAAAGAAATATAAAAAATCATTACTGTATTAATGATTTTTATTAAAATGTTCCTTAAACCATTTTGGTTCCTCAATTTCATTATCAAACATGTAATCTGCTATCTGTTCTATTGTTTCCTCTGGAAATGGAGTTAATGGCATAACACCAAAACGTTTTACTGCTCCATACATTTTAGCATCTTCAACATTAGGTTTTTTTATCCAACTTTTAATAGCTGTTACAAATTCTTCTTTAGTAGTGTTTTTGGAAATGTAGTGCTTTTTAATTGCTACCATTGGAGGCGTTACAATGAAATTTTAAATTTTATTAAAGAACATTAAGCTTAAATTATAATTGTTAACTTATTTTTTTGAAAATACTTTTGTAACAAAAATGGATACTAACGACTTATTGTATGTAAAACGGTTTTTAGTTTAGATCAGCTATTGCGTCAAACTAAATACTAATAGAGTTAATAGTCGCTTAAAAAAGGTTACATTTTAATTTTTACGTACATTTAAATAAATTAAACCGAAATAATTACAAAAATGAAAAAAATACTACTTATTGTATTAACGTTAATTTTTAGCTTTCAAGTTAAAGCTCAAAACAGTAAAATTTCTATTGCAATAAAAGAACACATTAAAACAAGGGTAGATAACAAAGTGAATGTTGGAGTAGCAGTTGGTTATGTTGATGTAGATACAATAGAACTTTTTAATTATGGTAAAACAGCTCTAGAGAATGGTACAAAAGTAAATGAGCAATCGGTTTTCGAAATCGGTTCTATATCTAAAACATTTACTGCCACACTTTTAGCACTAAAAGTAAATAGTGGAGAGATGAGTTTAGACGATCCTGCCTCAAAATATTTACCAAAGTCTGTTAAATTGCCAACACGTAATGGAAAGAAAATTACCTTAAAACATTTAGCGACACATACTTCTGCATTACCTAGAATGCCAGATAATTTTGCTCCAGAAAATCCTAAAAATCCATTTGCAGACTATACCACAGAACAATTATATGCTTTTTTAAACAGTTGCCAACTAACATATAATATTGGCAAAAAAAGTGAATATTCTAATCTGGGAATGGGTTTACTTGGTCACATTTTAGAGCTTCAAAGTGGTAAAACTTACGAAGAATTAATAATAGAGCATATTGCAAATCCATTGCAAATGAACGACACCAGACTCGTTTTTACAGACGCTATGAAAAGTCGTTTAGCAAAAGGACATGCAGGACTTTCTGAAACCGATAATTGGGATATTATTTCACTTGGTGGAGCAGGAGGTATTCGTTCTACAGTTAATGATATGCTCAAGTATGTTCAGGCTAATTTAAATAGCGACAAAATAGATTCTAAATTACATAACGCCATGTCTTTAGCACATAAAACAGCGTATAAAAATGAAACGCAAAGATCAGAAATGGCTTTAGCATGGCATATTGAAAATGGTAAATTTTTGTTACATAATGGAGCAACTGGAGGTTACACTGCTATGATTGCTTTAAATAAAGCAGAAAACAAAGGTGTTATTGTTTTGTCTAATAATAACGAAAGTATAGATCCAGTAGGAATAAAAATAATGATGCCAACGTATCCTTTGCAACCAATTTTACCATCTATAGCTCCAATTATTGCAAAAACTATTAAAGACCAAGGGATAGAAGAAGCGATTATTTTTTATAAAAAGACAAAAGCAGAAAAACCAAACGATTATAATTTTAAAGAAGAAGAGCTAAACACTCTTGGTTACCAGTATATGGCAGATGGCAAAAAGGACATTGCATTAGAAATTTTTAAGTTAAATGTAGCAGAGCATCCAAACGCTTCAAATCCATACGATTCTTTAGGAGAAGCCTATTTAGATAGAGGAAACCAAGAATTAGCAATTTCAAACTATAAAAAATCTTTAACATTAAATCCTGCTAACGAAAATGCGAGACAAGTATTAAAAAAACTTAATGTTGAGGTTAAAGAAGAGGTCGTTGAAGTCTCTCAAGAAATACTTGATACTTATGTTGGTAAATACCAGTTAGCACCAACATTTCATATTGTAATCACAACTAGAGAAGGACGATTATTTGCACAAGCCACAGCACAACCTCAATTCGAGATTTTTCCATCAGACAACAACAAGTTCTACTTAAAAGTAGTAGAAGCAAGAGTAGAGTTTAATGCTAATAGTAAAGGAGAAATTGAGAGTTTAACTTTATTTCAAAATGGTCAAGTAATACCAGGTCAACGCGTAGAATAGTTAAATTAATTCGCGATATTTGTAAAGGATAAGCGAATATGATACACATAAGAGAGTACATAGAACAAACAGTTGCCATTTCTGATAAAGATTGGCAGCTGTTCTCTTCTAAATTAGAAAATAAAATTTTTAAAAAGAAAACCATAATTCTAGATTTAGGCGAAACCGAAAATTACATTTCGTTTATAGATAGTGGTATTGCACGTTTTGTAATTCCAAAGGAGGAAGAAGAAAAAGACATTACTTTTGGCTTTTGTTTTAAAAATGAATTTGTAAGTGCTTACGATTCTTTTCTTACCAGAAAACCATCTTTATACCAATTACAAGCACTAACAAATATCTCTGTATGGAGAATTTCGTATGAAGATTTACAAGAGGTTTACCAGAAAACCAAAGTTGGTAATCAAATTGGACGTATGTCTTCAGAGCGTTTATTTCTTATCAAATCTAAAAGAGAACAATCGCTTTTAAACGAATCTGCAGAGACACGTTATCTTAATTTATTTATACAACGACCAAAACTAATAAAAGAAATTCCACTAAAATACATTGCCTCTTACATTGGTGTTACACCACAAGCTTTAAGTAGAATAAGAAAACGAATTTCTTAACCTAGGTTCATTGTAAAAAGCATACTCTTTTTAGACCTTTACAAAAAAAGCTAGTCTATGAGTATTGTTATTTTTATTATTGTTTTATGGTATACAGGTTTGTTTTTTCAAACCTTCTTTTTACACCGTTATGCTGCACATCAAACCTTTACAATGTCTAAACTTACAGAGCGTATTTGTTTCTTTTTGACTTGGGTTTTTCAAGGTTCAAATTATTTAAGTGCTTATGGTTATGGTGTAATGCATAGAATGCATCATGCGTATGCAGATACAGATCAAGACCCACATTCACCCAAATACGATGCTAATTTATTTTCTATGATGTGGCGCACAAAAAATATTTACCAAGACATTAATAAAAAACGAATAGCAGTAGCAGATAAGTTTACCAAAAATGTACCACAATGGAAAAGTTTCGACACATTTGCTAGCTCTAAATTTTCTCGATTATCTTGGGCAGTATTTTACATTGTGTTTTTTATGAGCTTTGCAACAGCATGGTGGCAATGGCTTTTATTACCAACTGCTTTTTTTATGGCACCAATTCATGGAGTAATTATTAATTGGTTTGCACATATTTATGGCTATGTAAATTTTAAAGTGAGCGACACATCTAAAAACCTTTTACCATTCGATTTTTTAATGATGGGAGAAGGTTATCATAACAACCACCATACACACAGCGGAAGAGCTAATTTTGGTGTAAAATGGCATGAGTTAGACGTTACTTACTGTGTTATGCTAGTATTAGATAAATTAAAGATAATTAAGCTTAAAAAGAGTATAGTTAAATAAGAGCGTCTTTTAATTATTTAAGTTTATCTGCATGCAGTTTTCTTAGTTTTGCTAATTTGGGCTCAATTACAAAAGTGCAATAACCCATAGTTTCATTATTTCTATAGAAATCTTGATGCTCCTGCTCAGCTTCGTAAAAAGTATCTAAAGCGCTTATTTCTGTAACTATAGTTTTTTCGTAGTAAGGCGCAAGTTCTTTAATAACAAGTTCTGCTAGCTCTTTTTGTTTATCATCATGATAAAAAATAACCGAACGGTATTGTGTGCCTCTATCTGCACCTTGTTGGTTTAAAGTTGTAGGATCGTGTGTGGTCATAAAAATCACTAAAATGTCTTCATAACTTATCACATTAGCATTAAAAGTAATCTGTATTACTTCTGCATGACCTGTAAGACCAGAGCAAATCTCACGATAGGTTGGATATCCAGGAACGTTTCCGCCAGAATAACCAGAGACCACTTTTTCTACACCTCTAACATCTTGAAATACAGCTTCTGTACACCAAAAACAGCCACCACCAATGGTTGCTAGTTGTAAGTTTTTAACTATCATTTGTTATGCCTTTCTCTAATTGCATCGCTTCAGAATTTATACAATAGCGTAAACCACTAGGTTCTGGACCATCTGGAAAAACATGTCCTAAATGCGCATCGCACGTATTACATAGTACTTCGACACGAACCATACCAAAAGTAGAATCTTTTGTGTATTTAATAGCATTTTTTTTAATAGGCTGAGTAAAACTTGGCCATCCTGTACCAGAACTAAACTTAATAGTAGAGTCAAACAACTGCGCGTTACAACATACACAATTGTATTTACCTTCATCGTGAATACTACAAAGTGCACCACTATGAGGCCTTTCGGTACCTTTAAGTCTTGTAATTCTAAATTGTTCTGGAGTTAGTAAAGTTTTCCACTCATTTTCAGTTTTTTCTATTCTTTTATCTGGAGTAGGATTACCTTTTACGGTATAATTTATAATATGTTTCCAATTAAGCATATTGTAGTTTCTTTCTATATTAAATTAGTGTTCGCTTTAAACCTTGGTCGAAACTTTCTCTAAAGTCTTACTTGTGTAAATATCTAAAAAAATACTTAATCAAGTCAATAGATTTTTCACTAACTTTATAAGGCAGTCATAAATAATTAAAACCAAAGCACTCGTGAAAATAACCACAAACTTAGAATGGAACGATTTAGTACTTGACGCTAATACAGCATCTCAAGTAGAGAAAATTAGAGTTTGGATTTGGATAGTAAACAAAGCAACATTAGAAGAAGAGTCACATTTAAAGCGTTTTATTAAGCCTGGCTATCGTGTGTTTTTTTATGGAGCTTCAGGAACCGGAAAAAAATTAGTAGCTATGTTATCGGGAAAAGCAGCTAATCTGCCTGTTTATAGTCTAGATTTAAGTCTTATGGCTTCTAAATATACAGGAGAAACAGAAAAAAATATCGCTGCAATATTTGAAAAAGCGACAAAAGACAAAGCGATATTTTTCTTTAATGAAGCCGATGCTTTATTTGGTAAACGCACACAAACGAGTTCAAATAACGATCGACATGCAAATCAAGAAATTGCTTATATATTACAATGTATAGAGGATTTTAATGGCTTGGTAATTTTAGCATCAAACTCAAAATATAATTTAGATGAAGCTTTTGCAAGACGGTTTCAAGCCATGGTTCATTTTCCAATGCCAAATAGTAATGAACGATTGAAATTATGGAATACCATTTTCTCTAACACTTATAAATTAAATGATATTATTTCAGTTGTGAACATAGCAGAGCGCTATGAACTTTCAGGAGGAAATATTGTAAACATATTACAACAGGTCTCTATTTTAAAAGAGAAAGGAAAAGCACAAGAAATCTCTAAGGCAATGGTTATGCAAGCCATTAGAGACGAATTTATAAAAAAAGGCAAAAGCATATTAGTTAATTAATTATGCTGTTTATAGTTTTAAAACATTACATTTAGTTTGTAATTTAAAAACAAAATACCATGGCAAAGTCCCAAGATTCTAAGAAGAACGTTAAAAAAGAACCAGCATTAACAACCAAAGAGAAAAAGGCAGCAAAACAAGCTAAAAAAGCAACTAGAAAATAAAACATTAATTATAAATAAAAAAACCACTCTATTTTGAGTGGTTTTTTTGTTAAAAAGCCATTATCTTTAAAAAATTATTAGATATAGATTTTAAAATAACGAGAAGTGATAGATATAAAATTAGCAGTATTAATAGATGGAGATAACATTCCGTCTGCTCATGTTAAGGAGATGATGGAGGAAATAGCCAAATATGGAAACCCAACAATAAAACGTATTTATGGAGACTGGACAAAACCACATTTAAATAAATGGAAAGCATTGCTTCTGGAAAATGCCATTACACCAATACAACAATATGCTTATACCATTGGTAAAAATGCTACAGATTCTGCTATGATTATTGATGCTATGGATATTTTATATTCAGAAAAAGTAGATGGTTTTTGTTTGGTGTCTAGCGACAGTGATTTTACACGATTAGCAACTCGATTACGAGAGGCTGGAATGAAAGTTTATGGTATAGGAGAGAAAAAAACACCAAATCCGTTTATTGTGGCTTGCGATAAATTTATCTATATCGAAATACTTAAAAACCAATCTGAAGACGAAGCTTTAGAAACGAACACAAAATCTTCAGCATCAAAAAATAGTTACGATAAAATTACACAAAAAGAAATTAAGCTTATGGCAACTACTATAGATGATGTTGCAGATGATGATGGTTGGGCTTTTTTAGGAGATGTTGGTAGTTTAATCCAAAAAAAACAACCTAATTTCGATGCTAGAAATTATGGATTTCAAAAACTAACACCTTTAATTAGTTCTATTTCTACTTTCGAAATCGAAAGACGTGAGGATAATCGAGGACGCTCCAAATTGGTTTATGTAAAAATAAAAGAGAAAAAATCTAGAGGCCGAAAAAAATAAACGTTTAAAATGTTTTAATATTTAAGTATTATGAAAACACAAATAACATTACTTAGTTTAATAATGGTTCTATGTTTTGGGTGTAAAACAGAAACTGAAGACGTTCTTATTTCTAAAGACAATTTATCTTTAGAAAACTATCTAAAACCACAAGAGAAAGACCAGTATCTTGGTGGTATAAAAATGATTCCTATTACCACACCAAAAGGAGAATTTAAGGTTTGGACCAAGCGCGTTGGTAATAATCCTACCATGAAAGTATTGTTATTACATGGTGGACCAGGAATGACTCATGAAATTTACGAATGCTTTGATGGCTACTTTCCGCAGGAAAACATAGAATATTATTATTACGATCAGTTAGGTTCGTATTACAGCGACCAACCAAAAGATTTAAGCCTTTGGGAATTGGACCGTTTTGTTGAAGAAGTAGAGCAAGTACGCATAGCTTTAGGCTTAAATAAGGATAATTTTTATCTCTATGGGCAAAGTTGGGGAGGTATTTTAGGCATGCAGTATGCTTTAAAATATCAAGAGCATTTAAAAGGCTTAATTATTTCTAATATGGTGGCTTCTATTCCAGAATACCAAGAGTATAGTGATACGGTTTTGGCACCAAAAATGAATCCAGAAGTTTTAAAAGAGATTTTAAAATATGAAGATGCCGAAGATTATTCCAATCCAAGATATATGGAGCTTATTGTAAATAATTATTATACAGAACACGTGCTTAGGATGCCAATAGAAGAGTGGCCAGAACCAATAAATAGAAGTTTTAAACACGTAAACCCAGAAGTTTATGTCACAATGCAAGGACCAAGTGAATTTGGTATTAAAGGAGATGCAAGGCTTAAAAATTGGGATGTAAAAGAAAGATTAAAAGAGATTACTGTACCAACATTAACCATTGGAGCCACTCATGATACAATGGATCCTAAACATATGGAGTGGATAAGTACAGAGGTTAAAAATGGTGATTTTTTATTGTGCCCAAATGGTAGTCATTTATCTCAGTTTGATGATCAAAAAGTGTTTTTTAACGGTTTAATAGACTTTATTAAAAGTGTAGATGATGGGACTTTTAATAAATAAAATAGGTGTTTTTAAAAAAGTAGATTGAATTAACCAATAACATTATTTATACAATCTTTACATCACGCTTCATATAAAAAAAGATACTGAGCGACAAGAATCCAAAGATACTAAATCCAATAAATAGAGGTAAAGCAGTCTCATTCACAAAGCTTCCAATATAATTTGCAATTGGCACAGCCATTACTGTAGAAATAAATCCTGTTATTGCAGCACCAATACCTGCTATATGACCAATAGGTTCCATGGCAATGGCTCTTAAATTTCCAAAAATAAAACCTATTGTAAAAAATTGAATAGCCATAAATACTAATAAGATTGGTAATGACGGATTTTCAGAGTTCCAAAAGAAAAGTACATAGCAAAATGAATTTAAGAAGAAAACCAGAATAGCAAAAAATGCTAAACGCCACATACCAAAACGCATTACAAAAGAACCATTTAAAAAAGTAGAGAGTCCAACTCCAGCAGCAAGACCTGCAAATATATAAGGAAACTCATTCACTAAGCCATATTGATTTTCAAAGATAATTTGCGATGCACTTAAATATACTATAAAAGCTCCTGAGATAAATCCAGAGACTATGGTGAAAGCAATAGAAACTTTATATTTAAGTAATTCTTTCAAACCGTTTATAAAAACAAATTTTGTAAATTTTACTTTATGTTCAGGTTTTAAAGTCTCAGGCTGTCGTTTCCAAAACCAAATACATACAATGAATGCAATAACTAATTGAGCATAAAAAATGCCTCTCCAATTGTAATGGTTTAAAATAAATTTCCCCATTACAGGTGCAACAACAGGAACTAAAATAAAGAAAGTAGTTACAAAAGACATAATTTTAGCCATGTAATCACCTTTATACATATCTCTTATTATAGCAATAGCTATTGTTCGTGGTGCAGCCAAACCAATACCTTGTAAAATGCGTCCAAAAATCATCCATTCAAGAGAAGGAGAAAGGACACAAATAATACTAGCTACAGCAAAAACTGACAGTCCAATGTACACAATTGGTTTTCTCCCAAAACTATCAGAAAGTGGACCAAATAGTAATTGGCCAGATCCTAAACCTAAAAAAATCATGGTTATTAAAAGCTGATTGCTGTTACTGTCTAAACTATTAATACTAATACCAATAGTTGACATTGCAGGTAATATGGCATCGATAGCTAAGGCAACTATAGACATTAAAGACGCTATTAAAACTATAAATTCTAATCTTACAGATTGATTGTTTTGCATCGTGCAAAAGTACGTTAAAAGTGAAGAGTAATTCTTTGTCTTTTTTGAATTAACAAAACATTAATTTATTAGTAGAATCGAATCGTTTTTCAAACGTATCTTTGCAAGATATAATTGGATACAATGAAACATTTAAAGACTTCTTATAATAAAAATAAAACAAAACCTAAAGTAACACTAAAACAAGCGTTTAAAACCATAATTTGGCCAAGACGTAATTTAGTGTTTATTGGTTTAATTTTAATAATAATAAAAAGCCTTTCAGGTTTAATTTTACCATGGCAAAGTAAAGTGCTTTTAGATGATGTTGTGCCAAGTGGAGACACAAGCAAACTTTGGACACTCATTACAATAGTAATAGTTGCAATTACTGTTCAAGCCATAACATCTTATTTACTAACTAAAATATTAAGTGTACAAGCACAATATTTAATAAGCGAATTAAGAGCACAAGTACAAAAGAAAGTACTCTCTTTGCCTATTAGTTTTTTCGATAACACAAAATCTGGCGCATTGGTTTCTAGAATCATGACAGACGTAGAAGGCGTAAGAAACCTCATAGGCACAGGTTTAGTGCAATTAGTTGGAGGAACATTTACAGCTATAGTTTCATTAATTATACTAATTAATCTTAATCCTTGGATGACACTTTTTGTATTTGTACCATTAACAATCTTTGGTATCATCGCCATGAAAGCATTTAAATACATACGTCCTATTTTTAGAACACGTGGTAAAATTAATGCTGAGGTTACTGGTCGTTTAACAGAAACTTTGGCAGGAGTTCGTGTAATAAAAGCCTTTAATGCAGAAGCACAAGAAAATATAATTTTTGAAAAAGGAGTCGATAGACTGTTTCAAAATGTTAAAAAGAGTTTAACTGCAACGGCTTTAATGACGAGTTCTTCAACATTTTTAATTGGTGTAGCAACTACAGGAATTATGGGAATTGGTGGTTACTATATGATTCAAAATGAAATGACCACAGGAGACTTTTTATTCTTCACTTTAGTTCTAGGTTTTATGATTGCTCCAATTATTCAAATGAGTAATATTGGAAGCCAATTAACAGAAGCATTAGCTGGTTTAGATAGAACAGAAGAACTCATGAATTTGGCAGCCGAAGAAGATGATGAAAATAGAACAATAGAACTTCAAAATTTTAAAGGAGAAATAGAATTTAATAATGTCTCTTTTGAATACGAAGAAGGTAAGCCAGTATTGCATAATATAGTATTTAAAGCACCTTCAGGATCTGTTGTTGCATTAGTTGGAAGTAGTGGCTCTGGGAAATCTACAATAGCAGGATTGTCTGCAACATTTCTAAATCCTAAATCTGGAATAATAACTATAGATGGAGAAGATATTTCTAAAGTAAAATTAAATAGCTTTAGAAAGCATTTAGGTGTTGTATTGCAAGACGAATTTTTGTTTGAAGGTACCATAAGAGAAAACATTATGTTTCCTAGACCAAATGCAACTGAAGCACAATTAGAAGCTGCTGTGAAGGCTGCTTATGTAAATGAATTTACAGACCGTTTCGATAACGGTTTAGAGACTTTAATTGGTGAAAGAGGAGTAAAGCTCTCTGGAGGACAAAGACAACGTATAGCCATAGCAAGAGCTATTTTAGCAGATCCTAAAATTATTATTTTAGATGAAGCAACTTCAAATTTAGATACAGAAAGCGAATCTTTAATTCAGAAAAGTTTAGCACAATTAACAAAAAACAGAACCACAATTGTTATTGCTCACCGTTTAAGTACTATTCGTAAAGCAGACAAAATTTTAGTAATAGAAGCTGGTAAAATTGCTGAACGTGGTAACCATGACGAGCTAATAGCAAAAGAAGGTAGATATTACGATTTATATACCTATCAAGCTAAAATTTAGGCTATTAATATTATATTAATAAGCTTACAATGGAATGTTACCATGTTTACGTTTTGGTTTATTTACTTTTTTGTTTTCAAGCTTTAATTATTAGTTTTTTTATTGCTTTATTTATTGCGTTGTGGATTTATAAAACAACAACTTATATTTTGGTTATTGGTTTATTACTGCCTACCATTATTCATGTGTATTTATTTACTATTTTATTTATGATTTATGGCGTAAGAAAAAGTAAAAGTACCTTCGGAATTATAAATGTATTGCTTATCATTATATTACCATTAACCTTATTTTTTTTAGATACAGATTTCTTTAATTATAACTTTTCGCAAACAGTAAAAGATAATTATGTAAACAATAACTTTCATTTTTTAAATGCAAGCCTTGCTAAACTCTTCGGGTTTTATAATGATTTAAAGTTTTTCTTTTATGAAAAAGTAGATTTAAAAATTCAAATATTTATAACATTTGCTTACCTGTATCATTATTTAAATTGGTTTTCAAAAACAACTGTTATAGGTTGGCATAAACAGTTAACCACAAAAAAAACGATTGTAATTGGAAGTATTTGGTTACTTATTATTTGTTGCTATTTATACAATTATAGATTAGGTTTAATTTTATCTATATTTTTAAGTATTACACACGTTATGTTAGAATTTCCTTTAAATATTATAACTATTAAAAGCTTATTTAGCAAAAAAAAATAAAGCACTTTCGCTTTTTGAAAGTGCTTTATAATTTTAGGTTTTAATATTTATAAGAACTGTTTAAAATAAGAAAACGTTTCGCCATCTTCTATTTTTAATAGTGTTTCGTAAATTAATTTAATAACATTTTCTACATCATCTCTATGAACTGTTTCAACAGTTGTATGCATGTAACGTAAAGGAAGCGAAATTAATGCAGAAGCAACACCACCATTACTATACGCAAAAGCATCTGTATCTGTTCCAGTAGCACGTGAACAAGCTGCTCGCTGAAAAGGTATTTTCTTTTCTTCGGCAGTATCTGTTATTAAATCTCGTAATTTTTGTTGTACAGCAGGAGCATAAGCAATTACAGGTCCTTTACCAAGTTCTACTTCTCCTTGAACTTTCATATCAATCATTGGAGTAGTAGTGTCATGAGTAACATCTGTAACAATGGCTACGTTAGGCTTAATTCTATCTGTAATCATCTGTGCACCACGTAATCCAATTTCTTCTTGTACAGCATTAGTAACATATAATCCAAAAGAAAGTTCTTTTTTATTCTCCTTAAGTAAACGCGCAACTTCTGCTATCATAAATCCACCCATTCTGTTATCTAAAGCACGACAAACAAAATTGTTTTTGTTTAGTATATGAAATTCATCTGGATACGTAATTACACAACCTACATGAACTCCAAGTTTTTCTACTTCTTGTTTAGTTTTGCAGCCACAGTCTATAAAAATATTGTTAGGTTTTGGTGGCTCTTCTTTTGCTTTATTCCTTGTATGTATTGCTGGCCATCCAAAAACTCCTTTTACGATTCCTTTTTTAGTGTGGATATTTACTACTTTACTTGGCGCAATTTGGTGATCACTACCACCATTTCTAATCACATAAATAAGTCCGTTATCACTAATATAGTTTACATACCAAGAGATTTCATCTGCATGTCCTTCAATTACTACTTTATATTTTGCTTTTGGATTTATAACTCCTACAGCTGTACCATAAGTATCTGTAATAAATTCATCTACATAAGGTTTTAAGTAGTCCATCCATATTTTCTGGCCATCCCATTCGTAACCTGTAGGAGAAGCGTTGTTTAAATATTTTTCTAAAAAAGTCATAGACTTTTTATTAAGTATACTTTGTTTTGCCATTTTTTATAATTTTTTACTAAAATAGCAATATTCACACTTATTTAATAGTTAAGAAGTGTATAATTATTAATTTTACATAACGATTTTTAAACTTATTATTGGAATGGTTTTAGCGTAATTTTTAAATATGAAGTCTATTTTACTACTTTTATTAATGTTTCCGATGGTTCTTTTAGGACAAATACCAGAAATTAAACAAGATTCAACTCATATTGAATACATGATAATTGAAGGAGACTCTATTCCACGTGAAGCAATAGGTTTAGAAGAGGTGATATTATTAAATAAACTTGAGTTTAATAGTAAAGAAGACAGAATTCGCTATTATATTTTAAGACGAAAAACCATAAAAGTCTACCCTTATGCAAAACTAGCATCAGAGCGCTTAACGACTTTAAACGAGCGATTAATATCTTTAGATTCCAGACGAAAGAAAAAAAGTTATGCTAAAAAGATTCAAAAATATATTGAAAATGAATTTTCTGCAGAATTAAAAAAACTTACAAGAACCGAAGGACAAATACTTATAAAACTTATTCATAGACAAACAGGAAAAACTACTTTTGAGCTTATTAAAGAATTGAGAAATGGTTGGCGCGCCTTTTGGTTTAATACTACCGCAAGTTTGTTTGATATTTCTTTGAAACGAGAATTTGATCCAGAGCTTATAAAAGAAGATTTTTTAATTGAAGACATTTTGCAACGTAATTTCCAGAACGGTATTTTAAAAGAACAAAAGCCAGCTATGGATATTGACTTTTTTGAGCTTACTAATAAATGGCTAAAAGAAGATAAGAACCTTAAACCTAGAGAGATTAAATCTTAAAATGCGCAAACAAACACAACGTGAAGAAAACTGGAATGCCATAACACATGGCGTAGGAGCAGTCTTAGGTGTTATTGGTTTAATACTATTAATCCTTAAGGATACAGATAAAACTAAATACAGTTTGTTTAGTGTTATTATTTATGGTCTTTCCATAATTATTTTGTTCTCCGCATCTACTGCCTATCATACTATTAATAACGAAAAATACAAGCATAGCTTTAGAATTATAGACCATATAAGTATTTACTTGTTAATTGCTGGAACTTACACTCCAGTTTTATTAATAACACTAGAGCAGAGTTTAGGTTGGACTTTATTTGCTGTTGTTTGGGGAATTGCAGCTTTTGGTGTGGTTTTAAAACTTTTTTTTACTGGTAAGTTCGAAACATTTTCGACTATCCTTTACTTAGTAATGGGATGGTTAGTAGTATTCGATTTCTCTAATTTATCTAATCTTCTGGATGTTAATGGTATTTATTTATTAGCAGCTGGTGGTTTTGCTTACACAGCAGGAATTGTTTTTTATGTAGTAGAAAAAATACCATATAACCACGTAATATGGCATTTATTTGTACTTGCTGGTGCTATTTGTCACTTTTTTATGGTGTATTGGTTTGTAATATAAATTACTTCCATGACTTTATAATATCACCTATAAAAGATTATAATTTTCAATTCACTTTAAAATAGAGAGTTCTATCTTTGCAACATGCAGTCTAAAATTCTTTTTATTACACCTCCTTTCACACAGTTAAATACTGCCTATCCTGCTTCTGCATACCTAAAAGGGTTTATGGAGAAACATGACGTTTCTTTTTCTCATTGCGACTTAAGTATAGAGTTATTTACTGCTATTTTTTCTAGTGATTTTCTGGGTTTAATTTTTAAAGAAGCAGAAGATTTAAAAAATTATTTTTATCCTTATGTAAGTGCTAAAAAAGCACACTATATTTCTTGTGTAGATGTTGTTATCGGTTTTCTTCAAAAACAGGATATTGAAACAGCAAACACAATTCTAGAAGCTCATTTTTTACCTAAAGGACATCGCTTGCAAAAGGTTAATACCAATATAAAATGGGAAACAGGTGACATAGGAATAATTGATAAAGCTAAACATTTTGCTACTCTATTTGTAGAAGAAATTGGCGATTTTATTCAAGCAAATGTCGATGAGTTTTTTGCGTTCACTAAATATGCCGAGCAAATTGCAACTTCTGCAAGTAGTTTTAATCAGTTGGACGAGTTATTAACCTATCAGCCATCGCTTATAGAAGATGAAATGATGAATATCTTAGAAGAGAACATTCTAAAATATTCTCCAGATTTAGTGTGTTTTACTATTCCTTTTCCAGGAAACTTATTTTCTGCATTAAGATGCTCTCAATTTATTAAACAGTTTTTTCCGAGTATTAAAATTGCTTTTGGTGGTGGCTATTGTAATACAGAATTACGCTCTTTAGAGGATACTAGAATATTTCAATTTATAGACTTTATTACATTAGATGATGGAGAAGGACCGTTATTAAAGATTGTTAATTATCTTGAAGGTAATATAGATGTTGATGAATTAGAGAGAACCTTTGTTTTAGAAAACAGTAAAGTTGTTTACAAGAATAAAATACCAAACACTATTTTTCATCATAAAAATTTACCAGCTCCAAATTATTCTGGATTGCCTTTTCATAAATACGTATCCTTTTTAGATGTTGTAAACCCAATGCACAGAATGTGGACAGACGCTAGGTGGAATAAGTTAACGATTTCCCATGGCTGCTATTGGAAACAGTGTTCGTTTTGCGATGTTAGTCTAGATTATATTGGAAATTATCAAAATACTACAGCAGAGGATTTAGTAGATAAAATTGAAAAAATAATTAAAGATACAGGTATTACTGGTTTTCATTTTGTAGATGAAGCTGCTCCTCCAAAAATGCTTAGAGCATTATCTTACAAGCTTATAGAGCGCAATGTAAATATTACTTGGTGGACAAATATTAGGTTTGAAAAAACCTTTGATCTTGAATTGTGTGAAATCATGGCAAAATCCGGCTGTATTGCTGTAACAGGTGGTTTAGAGGTGGCTTCAGATAGATTATTAACAAAAATGAAAAAAGGCGTAGATATAGCACAAGTAACTAGAGTTACACATAATTTTTCTAAAAACAATATTATGGTTCATGCGTATCTTATGTATGGGTTTCCTACACAAACAGAACAAGAAACTGTAGATTCTCTTGAAGTTGTAAGGCAATTATTTGAAAGTAACTGTATACAATCTGCTTTTTGGCATCAATTTACAACTACAGTACATAGTCCAATTGGTAAAAACCCTCAAGATTTTGGAATAGAAATCACAGGACCAGTTTTTGAAGGCTTTGCACAAAATGATTTGTACCATAACGACCCAGAAGGCGCAGAACATAGCAAATATACTAAAGGATTAAACCTTGCTTTACATAATTATTTAAATGCCTCAGGATTTGATGAAGCATTACAAAACTGGTTTGATTTCACTATAAAACCTACCACGCATTCTAGAGATTTAATAGAACAGTTTTTATCAGAAATCTATTAATTATTTAGATTATAGTTGCTTAATTCGTTTCCGGTTAATTCATAATTATAGGCTCTCCAAAATTCTATACCAAAACCATTATATTTCCAAACAACTTCTTTTTCTGGTGTGACTTCCCAAAACCCATAATCGCCTTCGCATATTAGCGTATTGCCGTTTTTAAGTCTAACAGCACCAGAAATTATTCCATTATATAAGTTTTCATTTCTAAATTCCCAAACTATATTTGGCTCGTTGTTAGTGTTTGGTAGTAGATTAAAGTTTTCTGGAATATCCAATTCGTAAACAATAGACTGTTCTTCGGTAACTCCATTTACATAAACAAGCATATTACCTTTACCCAAGACATCATCTTCTAAAAGATTTGGAAAATGATTTCTATCAAATAATTTTTCTCCAAAAGTATTATCGTATGCCAAAGGATTCCCAAAGCGATATAGCAAATCGCCTCCTTTGTTATAATTACCTCCAGAATGTGATGCTGCCTCTGTTATTGTTGTGCTATGGTCTATTACCCAAATTTCGCTGTATGCATTTACACTAACATAAATTATATCTTTATCATTATCATAATCAATACCATTAGCATGCATAATGTCTCCATTTTGTAGCGGATTAAAGTTAATATTAATTAGCTGTGGATTATCTGCTACTATGCCATAATTTGGTAGGCCACTTTCTTGATCTTGTATAATGTGCTGCCAACTTCTCCATTGCCAAACAATAGCGTTTGTGTTTGGGTTTATTTCAACTAGTTTTTCTGGATAGATGTTAGAGCTTCCAAAGGCTCCATTAGCTTCGGCTTCTTGTTCATCTATTTTATCCCAAACTAAAACCAAAACATTACTGTTAGGTAGCATTTCTACATCATGATGCGCAATCTCATTCTCACTACTTATTGTGTATTCCCAATCTATGGTATTATCTATATTAATTAAGCGAATAATACCACCATAACCTCCAAAAGTTATTGCTGCATTATCGTCTTTAAATAAACCTAATAACTTTCCGTTTTGTAAAATTTGTAAGTCGTTTCCTAATTGGTTTTCAAAAGTCCATTCGTGCTTTTTATTACCTTGTTTATCAATTAAGTAGGCATATTAAGTGGCTTTTTCTACAGCTAGAGTAATACTATTGTCTATTTTGTTACTGTTGTAAACCTCAATATTTTCGGTTAGTTCTAAAGCTTCAGTAGAAATAGTGCTTGAAGAAATGTTATCATCATTTTTACAACTTAAAATAGTAACTAAAAGTAGAAGCGAAACATTTAAATGAAAATTATTCATAGCGATTGAATTTTAGTAAAGATAACTTAAATTATACTTTTAAAAAATCTTCATATTCATAGTAAAAAGCTTCAAAAGCGCTCATTTTTTCATTAAAAAAAACCATAACTTCTTGCCAAGTATTTTTGTTATGAATAGAAACTTTAGAGCCTAATGGTACATAAACTCTAGAAATCTCTTTTCGGTTATCTAGAAAATATTCTTCTTCAAAAATGGCGTCTGGTAGAAACTCTGTAGTTAGTATTGTTTTTAATTGTTGAAGTTTTTCCCAATAATTAATACGGTTTTCTAAATCGTCTTCTAAATCTAAACTAACATGAGCGCTTTTATTATCGAAATAAAATTTAAAGCTAAAACCTTTTATTTTAGTATTGTATAGTATCCATTTCGTTGGAAAAGATTTTCCAAAACTCGTCCAGAATAGTTGTTTTATTTGTCTTGATTCTTCTTTCGAAAACACGTTTTTAAGTTTATAATTAAAAGTAAAAAGTTAATAGTTTTTTCACTTAAATGTTAATTCTTTTATAATATTGTGCTATTCCTAAGTAGGCAATTTAAACAAAGTTATTACATAAAATAAGCAATAACTATAGCACTAACAATAGTTAATAGTTTAGTGATATTAAATTTATGACCTTCATTGCTTTCAAACAATATAATAGTAGAAATATGTAAAAATATACCTATTACAATCGCAGAAATTTGAGTGTAATACGTGTCGAAAAAACTAAAGTTTGCAGATAAAAACACTCCTAATGGTGTCATTAATGCAAATAATAACAAAAAGGCAAACGATTTGCTTTTTGGTACATTAGAAGCCAAGAAAAAGGTAGATAGTATTATTGCAACAGGTAGTTTGTGAATAATAATACCATAAATAAGATTGTTATGTCCTTCTATAGGTATGCCTTCTAAAACGCTGTGTATACTTAAACTTATAAATAATAACCAAGGAAAAACATTAGCATTTTTATTAATATGAACGTGACCATGTTCTGCTCCTTTAGAGAAAAATTCTAAAATAATTTGTAGTAAAATACCAATCATTATAAAAAGGCCAATATTTTTATAATTACTACTATAAACCTCTGGTAGAAAATGAAACACAGTTATAGACAACAAAAAAGCACCACTAAAAGCTAAAAGTAATTTTAAGTACTTTGGTTTTTTTGGCTTTAGTATAAAAACAACTAAAAATCCTAATAAAACAGATAGTATGGGAAGTATAATATTTAAAAGCATAGTGTTTACTTAAACATAAGTATTAAACGTTTAGAGGTGTTTTTATGGTATTTATTTAATTTGTAATCACCAAAAACATCAAGTAAATAGACTCCGGCTTTTTCAAAAAGCACTTCAAAATCAGCTAAAGTAAATGCACGTACACGTTCTTGAAATTTAAAATCTTTACCTTCTGCAGAAAAAGAAATATTTTTTACAATATAGCCATCTTTCACATATCGTTTTTGATGGAACTCAATGCCTTCAACAGTTTTTATGTCTTCTGTAACTAAATTATTAATAACGTAATCACTATTCAAAAAATCAATTACACCAAAACCGACCTCGTTTAAATTAGCCTTAATGGCTTTGATGGTATTAAGGTTGTCTTCTTCATTCTCAAAATAACCAAAACTTGTAAAAAGATTAAAAACAGCATCAAATTGCTCATGATAAGGTTTGCACATGTCGTGAACATTAAACTTTAAAGTATCATTTTCAAACTGTTTAGCGTAGGCAATGCTATTTTTAGATAAATCTACTCCAGTAACATTAAATCCTATTTTATTTAAATAAATAGAATGTCTGCCTTTACCACAAGCAAGATCGAGTATTTTACCGTTTTCAGGTATATTTAGGTAATTGGTGAGATTATACATAAAGTTTTCAGCTTCACTATAATTCCTATCTTTATATAAAATATGGTAAAATGGTGTGTTAAACCATGAGGCATACCAAGTTGTATCGTCTTTTATCATGTATAAATTCTATCAAGAACAAAAATAGAGTATTTTTGCATTTAATTGGACTAAAATAATGGAAGATAATTTCAAAATGGTAGCCAAAACCTTATTTGGTTTTGAAGAAATATTAGCAAAAGAACTCACACAGCTTGGTGGTATGCATGTAAAGCAAGGCGTTAGGAATGTTAGTTTTGAAGGTGATAAAGGCTTTATGTATAAGGCTAATTTAGGAATTAGAACTGCAATAAAATTTTTAAAACCTATTACAACTTTTAGGGTTAATAATGAAAAGGATTTATACACAAATGTGTATAAAATGGACTGGAGTAATTACATGAAATCTTCAGGAACACTAGCTGTAGATGCTACTGTACATTCTACAATTTTTACGCATTCTCAATACACAGCATTAAAAGTTAAAGATGCTATTGTAGATAAATTTAGAGATGAGACTGGTGAGCGACCAAATGTAGATTTGCGTTTTCCAGATTTAAAAATTAATGTGCATATAGATAGATCATTATGTACCATATCTTTAGATACATCAGGAGAATCTTTACATAAACGCGGTTACAAAACAGCAACAAATATTGCACCTATAAATGAGGTTTTAGCTGCAGGATTAATTATGCTATCAGGTTGGGATGGACAATGTGACTTTATGGACCCAATGTGTGGTAGTGGTACCATTTTAGCTGAAGCAGCAATGATTGCTTGTAACATTCCACCAAATTTAATGCGAAAGGAATTTGCTTTCGAGCGATGGAACGATTGGGATGTTGAGCTTTTTGAAAAAATTGAAGCTTCTTTATTAAACAAAACAAGAGATTTCCATCATAAGATGTTTGGTTTCGATAAATCGCCAAGTGCTGTTGCAAAAGCTAAAGACAATTTAAAAAATGCACATTTAGATGAATTTGTTATAATTAAGCACGAAGATTTTTTTAAAACTCAAAAAGGAGGAGAGGAGAAGTTGCATATGGTTTTTAATCCGCCTTATGGTGAACGATTAGATATTGAAATGGAGAGTTTTTACAAAGCTATTGGAGATACTTTAAAACAAGGGTATCCTAATACAGATGCTTGGTTTATTACATCAAATTTAGAAGCTATAAAGCATGTAGGTTTGCGTCCTTCTCGAAAAATTAAATTAATGAATGCAAAACTAGAATCTCGCTTACTTAAGTATGTAATGTATGCAGGAAGTAAGAAAGGTAAGTATATGGATAAATAGTTTTAGAAGTGATAAACGATATAAAAGCCAACTTAAAATCATTAATACGCTTAACTCTAATCATGAGTTATCCTTTTTTTGTAATTGCATTTTTGGGGCAGTTTTTAATTCAAGAAAAAGATCTTTATTATAGAGAATTAGGAGCTATTTTTTTTATAACTGCTATATTTATTGGGATAATTATTCTTTTCAAATCTTTAAAATTAAAGAAATTTTTTCTGTTATTTTTTCAGTTTTTATTGTCTTTTTTTATTTCTTTTAAGCTTTTTTTCTACTATAACTTTAATACTAAACCATCAGCATCAGCTATTTTTATAATTTTTGAAACTAACGCAACTGAGGCTAAAGAGTTTTTTATTAGTTATTTTGATTTCACCCTTATTGCAATCATTCTATTAAGTTTTTTTGCATTTATTTTTTTAATTATAAAATTATTAACTGAGTTAAGTTTTTTCTCTTTTCTTGGGTTAGAAAAAGTATCTTTATTTTCTAAAGTATCAATATTAATACTCGTACTGTTTTGTGGATTCTTGTTAAATCGTTCGTTTTCAGAACAGAGCATAATACTAATATTATCGCATTCCATTTCAGAATATAACATTGCTAAAGACTATTATAAATCAAACTTAGCAAAACCTGAAAATGAATCTATAATATTAAAAACGAATAATAATACTCCAAAAGTAGGTGTTGTTATTATAGGCGAATCTACTTCAAGATGGCACATGCAGCTTTATAACTATAACAGAGAAACAAATCCTATACTTTCTGGTATGCGCGATGAGCTATATGTTTTTAATGATGTTATTTCACCAGCAGTAATGACTATTCGCTCGTTAGGAAAAGCCTTAACACTATCTAATATTAACGAACCAAAAATTAAAAATAATTTTTCTGTAGTTCAATTAGCAAATGCAGCTGGATACGAAACTTTTTGGATTTCTAATCAACAACCTGTTGGTTTTACAGAAAGTACACCAACAATTATTGCTACAGCTGCAAAGCATAAGCAATATTTGGCTTCAAATAGTTATAATTATTCAATTTATGATGAAACGCTAATTCCTGAAATAGAAAAAGCGTTAAATACAACAAGTGAACAAAAACTAATTTTTGTACATTTAATTGGTACTCATAGAATATATAAAAAACGTTATCCTGAAGAATTTAGCTATTTTGAAGGTGTTAATGAAAGAACAAAAATTAAAACTGAGTATTCAAAATCTAAAGTAAACGAATACGACAACGCTGTAAAGTATAATGATTTTGTAGTAAGTGAAATTATTAATTTAGTTAAAGAAAAAGAAAAAAATAGTTTTGTAGTTTACTTTTCAGATCATGGAGAAGAGGTTTTTGATACACAAGATTTTGTTGGTCATCACACGCAAAAAGGTTCTAAAGCAATGTATGATATTCCTTTTATTTCTTGGTTTTCTAAAGAATATTTAGAGGCAAACCAAAGAATAGACACGTTAAAGAATTATAAAAATAGAAAGTATAATACTGAAGATTTTATTTATAGTTTTTCTGATGTGATAAACGTAGAATTTGAGGGTTATGATGCTACAAGAAGTATTTTTAATCCTAAATTTATTGAACGTCCACGTTGGATAAGAGATACTTTAAATTATGATATATGGAAGCAGTAACAAATAAATAACGAATTTATGATGCTATCTAAAACCGATTCTACATTACTTAAAGGTGTAGCAATAGTATTTGTATTTTGCCATAATTTTTTACATTGGATAAAACCTATGTTAGGTGAAAACGAGTTTTTTTACAGAGAAGAACCAGCAAATAATTTTATAAACGGTCTAATTACAGATCCTTTAAATTCTCCCAGATACATATTTATTTATATAGCACCTTTTGTAGCACTACACTTATTTATTTTTCTCAGTGGTTATGGTTTAACCTTATCTTATATTAATAAAAAAGTAAATTTTAAAAGCTTTATCATTAAAAGGATCTCTAAATTATATCCTGTATTTACAATAGCATTAGTTGGTTTATTTGTTTATAAGTATGTAATTTTTGGTTTAGAAATTACAAATGAAACAGCAATAGATTTTTTATTGAGATATACTTTAATAGCTAACTTTATTCCAGGTAAAATGTTTGTTCTTAATGGTCCTTTTTGGTTTTATTCTTTAATTGTTCAATTATACTTTTGTTTTCCTGTTCTTCTTTTTTTGTTAAAAAAGAGAGTATTTAATATTGTTATTGTAGCGTTTATAGCTCTTGTTTTAATATTTCTTTTAAACGATTATTTATCTTATCAAAACTTTAGTTTGTATTCTATATTTGTAGGTAATTTACCAATTTTTATTTTTGGGATGGTGTATTCTCTTCATGGAAAAGCTATAGCTAAGCATTTTAAATGGATTGTTCCTTTGGCTATTGTACTTTTTTCTCTAGGTCTTTACAATATGTATTTTTGGTATCTATCTTACATGATTTTTATTGTTATTGTATTAGCTTTATTTAATCTCTTAAAAAAATACAAAGCACCTAAATACTTCAAACAATTTTTACTTTTTTCTGGTGGTTTATCTTACTACATTTTTGCAGTTCATGGGTTTTTAAGAACACCATGGATTGGATTTGCAAATAAAGCAGATAACGATATCCTCCATTACTTATACTTGTTAGTTTTTGTAGTTATAACCTATGTAATTGCCATGCTAACCAGAGAGGTTGAACGCTTTTATTTTAAACTCATAGCAAAATATAAACTAAGAAAAAGTAATAACTAATATTTTTCTTTAAGTGTTTCTAGATGATGATTTACGTGGTAACTTGTCCACATTATAATTTCTCTTACTGGCATTTTTCCCATTAAAGGATTTGGTAGTACGTATGTATCAAGATCTTTATCGTTCCACTTTTTAGTTTTGTACTGTAATTTTTTATTCTATGCTTTAATACGATCTAATATATAGTTCTTATCCTTTAGTTTTGGAATTTTCAAGTTTTTTGAAGGTCCAAAAACGCCTCCATTTACCTCAGATAAACGTTCGTGATATCTATTAGTTACTATTCTATAGTCGCGAACAGCTCTATTAGTTTTTCCAAACTTATACCTTAAAATAAACTTAGGTAAACTTAATGCCGTGTTGAGTGTTTTTATACTTTGAAGTAAATGTAAAGTATGCTGTCCAGTAGTCCATTTACCTTGTGGACCAGTTTCCCATTTTTCATGACTTTGTGATTCTAGAAACTCAAATAGTTTGTTGTGAGCACTCTCTAATTGATCTAAAATAGCATCCTTATGCATTATTTGGTTTTTTTAAATATAGGTATAAGGTAAGATATTGTATAACCATATCCTACGCCAAAGTTTCCACTATCATATGTTTTATTAAAACCAGGAATGTATAGGTTTTCGAAATTATCAGGATTTTTATTAGATATTGTTCCTTTTAATTGTGCATTAAAACCTAAATATAAGTTATTTAATACTTCAGCCTTAATACCAATAATAAGTTCTAACCATGTTGCAGATAAGCCACTAAACTCTTGACTTTCTGTATTTGTGAATTGTGGTTGCCAAAATTGATTTTGACTATATACAGTATAACTATTTCTTGTTTGAGAGAAGGTACTAAAACCAGTTCTAAAACCGCTATAAATCATATTATTCATACCAAGCCAATTAGTGAACATGTTGTAATCTACACCTAATTTAATATAACTACCATTAGCTGTGGCACTTAAAAAACCTGTAGTTGTTGTTTTGTCTTCTGTACCAATTTCACCAGCAATATAAAGCTTGTTGGTTATTATAAAATCTCCATTAATTTCTATACCAGTATAATTTTCCTCAATAGCTGTTCTAACAAGTTTACTAAAATCTACTCCTATACGTAGACCATATTTTTGGGTATATTTTATAGAATCTACTACTTTTATTTCTTCTTCTTGTGCACCAATTTGCAGAAAAGAAAGTAATATAATAATACTAGTGACGTATTGTAAAGTGTATTTCATCTTCATTTATTACAGATTGATTATCGTTTTCTGGTTCAGCAAATTCCATCCAGTTGTCTCCATCATTTTCAATAATTATTTCAACGTTTTCAAATATAGTTTTATAGCCACAAGCACGAGAGACATAAATTTCTTTTGTGCTGTATTCTATGGTTATTATATCGTTGTTTTCTAAAGCAGTATCACCATAATTTTTATAAACTCGAAACGATGTAATACCAGTTTCCATATTATCGATATCAGTTTTTAATGGTAAAATCATTTGGTCTTCAGTTACATTATTATAGCCTGATAAAACACGAGTTGCGTCTTCAAAATCTTCGACACGTAATCCTGTAACGTTTTTTAGATTATCGCTTATAATAAGGTCCCTAAACTCTACAATCATTCTTGGTGTTGTAGGAGTGTTTTCATCGCATAAATCATCTCGTTCACAACTGTAGGTTGTAAAAAGAAGAATTAGGAGCAAGGTTCTAGTTATTTTCATTATAAATTTCAACAAATTTAGAGTACTTAATGGATAGAGTATCTCTTTTTTAAATTTTACCAATTTGTAGTTTTATTAAAAAAAGAAGGACGTTCAAAGATAAAAAACAAAAATAGATAATTGTAAGTAAGCTTGTTAAAAAAAAGATGATAAAACATAATATGAAAGTAATTAAAATAGCATGATTTATTGTTTTTAAAACCAGTTATGCTAGTTTTTTTAAAATTTAAATGATTAAATATTTATAAAAATTATTCAATTAATTTTATTAATTATAGATTACTCTTTATATATTACATAGAGATTAATGACTATCACAAACTTTATGTGAATAATCATTCATAACACGTCTACTTAATTTAGAGGTGTTTGTAACAGTTTTTGTATATTAAGGCAAGAAATGGACTTTGGTTACTACGTAAGACTAGAAGCTTTTATTTGGCACGTATCACAAACAGTTTCTCCTTTACTAATTTTATTAGCTTTTCAATTTAAACCAAAAAGATGGGCTTTAATTTCGCCATTGTATATTTATTCTATACAGATGATGTATATTTTAAGAGACCAACACTATATTGAAGCACAATATTTTTGGTTTTATACTATTGGGTTTGTGCTATGTTGTATTATTTGTTATCAATTAACATTTAGGTTAATAATTACCTATGCATTGTATGTTGGTAAATTAAAACACAGCGTTAGAGAATTAAAGTTCTTTATTTTAAAACAACGTTCTTCTAATATAAAAGATGTTGAAGTGCATGATGCAGAAATGCAACCATTACTTAGTAGCGTTATTGAAGATTAATTATAATTAATCTAATGCATTGTCTTTATTCTAAATATTATAGAATAATAAAAAACCTCCAAATATTAATTCATTTTATAATGATAATATATGGAGGTTTTTTTATTTAAATTTAAACTTTAATTTACCTCAATTCTAATAAAACAATATTTTCAACATGATGAGTTTGTGGAAACATATCCACAGCTTGTGTTTTTGTGACTTTATAAATAGCATCCATGAGTTGCAAATCTCTAGCTTGTGTTGCGCTATTACAGCTTACATAAACTACTTTTTTTGGAGCAATATTTAGTATTTGCTTCACAACATCTTTATGCATACCATCTCTAGGAGGATCTGTAATTATAACATCTGGTTTACCATGAATATTTATAAATTGCTCGTTAAAAACATTTTTCATGTCTCCAACATAAAATTCAACATTAGCAATACCATTAAAAGCTGCATTTTCCTTAGCTGCAGAAATAGCATCTGGAACAGATTCTACGCCAATTACTTTTTTAGCTTTTTTAGCTATAAATTGGGCAATTGTTCCAGTACCTGTGTATAAATCGTATACTAATTCTTCGCCTTTTAAATTTGCAAATTCTCGTGTAAGTTTATACAACTCAAAAGCTTGTGCAGAATTTGTTTGATAAAAAGACTTCGCATTTATCTTAAATTTAAGGCCTTCCATTTCCTCAAAAATATGGTCTTGCCCTTTATAACAAATAATATCTTGATCGTAAATAGTATCGTTAGCCTTGCCATTAATTACATACTGTAAAGAGGTGATTTCAGGAAAAGTTTCTGCCACAAAATTAAGTAACAATTCACGTTTTTCTTTATCGTTTTTAAAAAACTGAACTAAAACCATAATATTTCCAGTAGAAGACGTTCTTAACATTAAAGTTCTTAATAGTCCTGTTTGGTTTCTAGTATTAAAAAAGGCAAGATTGTTTTCTATAGCAAAGGTCTTTATAGCATTTCTTATTGCATTAGAAGGATCTGCTTGTAAGTGACATTTTTTAATGTCAAGAATTTTGTCCCACATTCCTGGAATATGAAAACCTAATGCATTTCTATCTCCAAGATCTCTATCACTTTCAACCTCTTCAATGGTTAACCACCTGCTATCACTAAAAGAGAACTCCATTTTATTTCTATAAAAGTATTGTTCTTCACTAGCTTTAATTGGCGTTATTTTGGGTAATTCTACATGCCCAATTCTTAATAAATTATTAGTCACTTCTTTTTGCTTAAAGAACAATTGGTGCTCGTAAGCCATGTCTTGCCATTTACAACCACCACATACTCCAAAATGCTCGCAATGTGGTTCTGTTCGCTTGTCACTTAATTTATGAAACTCAATAGCTTTGCCTTCATAGTAAGCAGATCGCTTTTTAAAAGTTTGAACAACCACAACATCTCCAGGAACTGCATTTGATAAAAATATTACTTTTCCATCTGGAGCTTTTGCTACTGTTTTACCTTTTGCTGCAGCATCAAATACTTCAACATTTGTAAATACTTGTTTTCTATTTTTTTTTCTTGCCATGTTGCAAAAATAATAATAGCAGTAAATAAACTGTATGTAAAATGAATTATCTTTAAAAAACTTCATAATAAAATGAACCTTTTACCTTTTTTTAAGTCTTTATAATGTAGAAGTTACTTAAATCGAATAGAAATTAAATTCTGAATATAGATTCAATTGAAAAAAAAGCAACAAATAGACGCTAAATTAGTACAAGATTTTCAATCCGGAAACAATGAAGCTTTGACTTTGCTTGTAAAAAAATGGCATCTTACATTTTGTAAAAAAGCATTATGGATTGTTAAAGATCCAGATTTGGCAAAAGATATTGCTCAAGAGAGTTGGACTATAATTATTAATAAAATGGGTACTTTAAAAGATAAAAGTAGTTTTGGTAGTTGGGCATTACGTATAGTGTATTTTCAATCTTTGGATGGATTAAGACAGAAAAACATCCAATATTTAAAGCAACACGAATATTTAAGAGATCAGATTGCTTCAACTCCAGGAGACATTGAAGAAGAATCTAAACTAAAACTTTTAAAAGCCATAAATAATTTACCAGAACAGCAACACATCGTTATTAATCTTTTTTACTTGAAGAACTATTCAATAAAAGAAATAAGTAAAAATCTAAACATCTCTACAGGTACAACTAAATCTAGATTGTTCTATGCTAGAGAAAAACTAAAATTAATTTTTAAAAAAAAATAATTATGAAAAATAATATGGACGAAATAGATGTATTAATTAAAGAGACTCTAACACAAGAAGAAACAAAGTTCTATAATGCGTTAGAAGAACAGAATCTTTTTGCAATGATTTTTGGCTTATTTAAAGGTAAAAATAAATGGTTATTAATATTAATGAATATTATGACAGTAGTATTTTTTGGCTTATTCCTATATTGTTTGGTACAATTTTTTAAAGCAGAGGTAACAAAGGAGCTTTTAAAATGGGGATTTGGTAGTGTAATATTCATGCTTAGTGTTAGTATGCTTAAGGTTTTTGCTTGGATGCAAATGGATAAAAATGCCATTCTAAGAGAGCTAAAACGCTTAGAGTTACTAATTTCATCTTTAGCTTCAAAAATTTGATATTAAGTTATAAAAAGGATAATATTATTTCTTAATTTGCAACTTCTTAAGGATGATTTCTTTCCCACGCTGAGTTTTCGACACTTCGAAAGGATAAAGGTAGATAAGGAATGGATATAGTATTCATTAATTAAACACATTTAAAATGGCTGTTTTAGAACAATTAATATCGCAACAAGCGATGGATTTAGAAAATAAGTATGGTGCACATAATTACCATCCACTTCCAGTAGTATTAAGTAGAGGAGAAGGTGTTCACGTTTGGGATGTAGAAGGAAAACAATATTACGATTTCCTTTCTGCATATTCTGCCGTAAACCAAGGACATTGTCACCCAAAAATTTTAGGAGCAATGACTTCTCAAGCTCAAACATTAACCTTAACGTCTCGTGCTTTTTACAACGATATGTTAGGAAAGTTTGAAAAATATGCAACAGAAACCTTCAACTACGATAAATTATTACCAATGAATACTGGTGCAGAAGCTGTTGAAACAGCTTTAAAGCTATGTAGAAAATGGGCTTATGAGGTAAAAGGGATAGATGAAAATGAAGCCGAAATTATTGTATGTAATAACAACTTCCATGGTAGAACAACAACAATAATATCGTTTTCTAACGATCCTGTGGCGAGAAAAAACTTTGGACCATATACTAAAGGATTTATAAAAATAGAATATGATAATCTTAAAGCTTTAGAAGATGCACTTTCAGGAAGCAAAAATATCGCTGGATTTTTAGTAGAGCCTATTCAAGGCGAAGCAGGTGTTTATGTACCATCAGAAGGTTATTTAGCCAAAGCTAAAGCATTATGCCAAAAACATAATGTTTTATTTATTGCAGACGAAGTTCAAACTGGAATTGCTAGAACTGGACGTTTGCTAGCAACATGTGGTAATTGTTCTTGTGAAAACAAGCATTGCTCTGGTACACCAGATGTTAAAGCAGATATTTTAATTCTTGGTAAAGCATTATCTGGAGGAGCTTATCCTGTGTCTGCTGTTTTAGCTAACAATAATGTTATGAATGTTATTAAGCCAGGAAGTCATGGCAGTACTTTTGGAGGAAATCCTGTTGCAGCAGCAGTTGGTATCGCTGCTTTAGAAGTTATCAAAGATGAGGAATTAGCACAAAATGCTTACGATTTAGGAGAATTGTTTAGAGCAGAAATGCAAAAGTATATTGATAATTCAACAATAGTAGGTTCTGTTAGAGGAAAAGGCTTATTAAATGCCATCTTAATTAACGATACTGAAGATAGTGATACAGCATGGAATATTTGTATAGCTCTTAGAGACAACGGTCTATTAGCGAAACCGACACATGGAAACATAATTAGGTTTGCGCCACCTTTAGTAATGACTAAAGAACAATTGCTAGACTGTGTAGCAATTATAACAAAAACATTAAAACAATTCGAAATCTAAATACAGGTTTTAACCTAATTTAAAAAAGCAATCTCCTTCGAGATTGCTTTTTTTATGGTGCTAAAAGTGTAAAAGGGTAGCTACTTATATTTCTTAAAATCCAATAAGCTAGAACAAATACTAAAATACTTTTAGTAACAATAGGATTATTAAGTAAGTTATTATATTCTTTTTTTAATAGCAGTTTAAGAATAAATAAAATTGCCTTATAAGTTAAAACTAAAAATAATAAGACTATTAATATATTATGTCTTATTCCATTTAAAATATTTCCTTTTAGTATATTGTGTATGGCACGTTGACTACCACAACCAGGACAATATAAGTTAGTAGTTGTGTAAAAAACACATTTTGGGAAAAAGGTATTTGTAGCAGGATTATACAAAAAATAAAGTGCTAGTAAACTAGAGATTGCTAACACTAAAATTACAATTAATAATATGGTTTGCTTCTTAGGCATCAATTGCTCCTGCTGCTACAGCAATTAGCATTATAATTACATATAGTATTAAAATAACTCCAATAGCAACCATAGATGCAATTCCCCAATTTTTAGCTTTTTTAGAAGATGATTCTGCTAGCGCATAATTACCATCATTATATGCAGTGTCTACTTTAGTAGAATATATAATACTTACAATACCTAATGGCATACAACAAGCAATAGTGCTAATAATTGCCAATGCTAAATAATTTTTTGGTCTCTCTGGTTTCTGTTCCATAAAATAAAAACTGGTTACTATTTAGTTGTTTTGTATTATTATTTTTTTGTTAAGAGAGCTATTGTTGTCTAAAGTAATTATAGTAATATAAGCACCATCACTTAAGTTTTTTGTATTAAACTCGTAGCTAGTGATAAGTAGAGTAATAAATGTTAAAATATACTTTTCCATTTTAATATTTTAAAATATTGTTAAAAACAATTTATTTTAACAAATATACTATTATTATTATTATACAAATATTTAATTTTATAAAGTTGGTTCTAGCTAGTAAAGCGCAAGATATACCATTATACTTTTCAAAATATCTATCTTTGTACTTTACTTAATTCTTTATGAAAAACAAAAATACGTTTAGTTATTTATTGATTTTAATTGGTGGAAGTATTGCAATCTATGCAAATGGAAGAGAGGAGCAAAATATACTACTTCTAATTATTGGTATAATTACTCTCATGTTTGGATTGTATTATATTAACAAATCGCTATCTAGTAAACCACCTAAAAACGATTATAAAATTAACGACGAGGAGGAATGAATTTTATTATAGGTGATTACGTATATGTTTTAGATGAAGCGCTATCTGGTAAAATTATTAAGATAGATAAATCTGAAATTACCATTGAAGACCAAAACGGCTTTGAGTTAATTTTTAGTCCATTAGAAATTGTTAAAAAGCAAGACGATAGTCTTAGCAAAAGTGCTTTTAGTAGTAAAAGCATCAATCAAGTACTGTTTGAAAAAGAATTGAATAAAAAACGAATACTTCCCAAAGTAAAGCCAAAAGAACGTTTTCAACCAACAATGGAAGTAGATTTACATATTCATCAATTAGTAAAATCTGAAAAACATTTAACGAGCCACGATAAAAAATTAATTCAGTTAGATACCGCAAAACATAAGCTAGAATTTGCCATGCAGAAAAAAATACAAAAAATTGTATTTATTCATGGTGTAGGAGAAGGCACTCTAAAATTAGAGTTAGAGTATTTATTTAAACGTTATAATAATTTAAGGTATTATGCTGCCGATTATAAAAAATACGGTCAAGGCGCAACAGAGGTTTATATTTATCAAAATATAAAACCACAAGATTAAACTAGCTTTTTTTTTAAAAAGTTGGTGTAACTGCTCTAGAATTTGTAGATGTTAAGGTTCCAAATTGTAAAACATCTTGCGTAAGTACAGAAAGATTAATACCAGTAAGTGTTAGTTTAATTTGAAACTCTTGATTTATGGTATGTACTCTGTATGCTGTTGCAACAATGTTATTTACCACATCTACGTTTAAATAATCTGCACCAACGGTATTGTTAGAAATATCATCTGCAGGATTTTGATTAGGCGTATTTACTCCTTCTTCATTTATTGTTGGCACACCATCATTATCATCATCTGTGTCGAGATAATTTGGTGTTCCATCTCCATCTGTATCTAAAGCTTGTGTGAGTTCAAATTCTGTAGAATAATTAGGCATTTCGGTTGCTGTTAAAACATTATCTCCATCATCGTCCGCATCAAGATAGTTTGGTAAGCCATCTCCATCTGTATCATCGTTGTCTAAATTGCCATCACCATTTAGGTCTTCGAAAGCAGCTGGAATTCCATCGTTATCATCTTCTATTAGGGTAATTTCAAAAGTAGCTGTTACATTAGTAGGATAATCATTAGTTACACCTAAGTTTGAAGGCGGAATAACACTACAAAAAATATCACTTGTAATAGTATTACTATATGTTCTGTAGTTAAATTGATTATTAGTAAACACTGGATTAAAATCAACCAAATTCACCAATAAATCATTGTCTAAATCTACAGTTGTTTCAATTAACTCTTCTAAAGTCGTACTTATTAATACAGAAAGCGACTCGCTAGGCTCTGTTTTTATTTTGTAACAAATTAATTCATCATCACAATTAGTGGCTACAAAAGTATCATCAAAATCTAATTCAGTAGTAATAATGTCACCATCATCACAACTTGTAAACAAAAAAGCCAAGGCTAAAAAAGAAAAAACAACTCTCATATATAGTATATTATGCAACAAAAATAACAGAATTGCGTAAATGATAACGCTGCTTATGGTAATTAATTTTATTTGGCTTATTTTTGAAGCCATATAAATACTATTTTTTCTTTTAAAATGTAGTAAATACATAGGATTAACAGTAAATATTAAAGTTTTCCCAAAAAATGAAGCAAGTATATTTTGATAGTGCAGCAACAACCCAATTAAGACCAGAAATTGTAGATAAAATGACAACAGTTATGCATGAGAATTATGGTAACGCATCTTCTACACATAGTTATGGTCGTTCTTCAAAGTCTTTGGTTGAAAATGCTAGAAAAACTATAGCTAAACAACTTAATTGTTCAGCTTCAGAAATTATTTTTACTTCAGGAGGAACAGAAGCAGATAATTTTGCTTTAAGAAGTGCAGTTAGAGATTTAGGTGTTAAAACAATTATTACTTCTCGAATAGAACATCATGCAGTTTTATATACTGCAAACCAGTTAGAACGTGAATATGGTATAACTGTTAAGTTTGTAGAATTAGAAGATAATGGACATATAAATTATAAACATCTTGAAGAGTTGTTACAATCGCCAAAAAAGAAATTGGTGAGCCTTATGCACGTAAATAATGAAATAGGTAATATTTTAGATATTAAACGTGTTGGAGAACTATGTAAAGTAAATAATGCCCTTTTTCATAGTGATACTGTACAATCTGTAGGTCATTATGAATTAGATTTACAAGATGTTAATATAGATTTTTTAGCAGTAAGTGCCCATAAATTTCATGGTCCAAAAGGTGTAGGTTTCGCCTTTATAAGAAAGAACTCAGGTATTAAACCATTAATATTTGGAGGAGAGCAGGAACGAGGAACCAGAGCCGGAACAGAAGCTGTTCATAATATTGTAGGTTTAGAAGAAGCTTTTAAACTGTCTTATGGTAATTTAAAGGAAGAACGCGACTATGTTACTGCTCTAAAAAAATATTTTATAAAAGCGATTAAAGACGCTTTTCCTGATGCTAGTTTTAATGGAAGTTCTGCAAATTTAGAAAACAGCACTTACACACTTATAAATGTTTGTTTACCAATTGCACCAGAAAAAGCACCAATTTTATTATTTCAATTAGATTTAAAAGGCATTGCGTGTTCTAAAGGAAGTGCTTGCCAAAGCGGAAGCGCAAAAGGTTCTCATGTGTTATCGCAAATATTGTGTTATGAAGATATGCAGAAACCATCGCTTAGGTTTTCGTTTTGTAAATACAACACAACAGAAGAAATAGATTATGTTATAAATGTTTTAAAAAACTTTATGTAATTTCGCTATATGTTAAACTACACTACATATTTGCATAAAACTGCAACCGATTGGGTTACTTTTGTTCATGGAGCAGGAGGAAGCTCTTCGATTTGGTTTAAACAAATAAGAAGTTTTAGTGCACAGTTTAACGTATTAGTTTTAGATTTAAGAGGACATGGCAACTCTAAACCAGCCTTAAAAGATGCTTTTAATATTAAATATACTTTCGATTCTATTACTAACGATATTGTTGATGTTATAGATCATTTAAAAATTGAGAAATCTCATTTTATAGGTATTTCATTAGGTACTATTTTAATAAGAAATCTTGCCGAGAATCATCCTAATCGTGTACAAAGCATGATTATGGGTGGCGCAATTATGAAATTAAACTTTCGTTCTCAGGTGCTAATTAAGCTTGGTGTTGTATTTAAATCTGTAGTACCTTATATGATGCTTTACAGGTTCTTCGCATTTATCATCATGCCTCGTAAAAATCATAAAAACTCACGTTTATTGTTTGTAAACGAAGCCAAGAAGCTCTATCAAAAAGAATTTGTGCGTTGGTTTAAACTCACTTCAGAAATAAATCCTTTACTTCGGTTTTTTAGAGCAAAAGATATTAGAATTCCTACGTTGTATGTTATGGGAGAACAAGACCACTTGTTTTTACCATCAATAAGAAATATTGTTTCAAAACACATCGAGTCGTCTTTATTAGTAATAGAAAATTGTGGACATGTTGTAAATGTAGAACAGTCTGAAACCTTTAATGTACAGACCATAAAGTTTATTAATGGTTTAAGTTTGGCTTAGTAACTTTGTCTAAATTTCTTTTCAACCGAGAAATTAATCAAATTCATAAAATTATCATGAACGCCAAGTGTAGCGTCTAGTTGTAGTTGTTTTATAATTGCATTTATACGCTCAGCATCAAACTGAAGATCTGGAATAGAAATGTAATTTTTAAACAATTGTCCAATAGTTTTATAGTATAAGGTTTCAAAACTATTTAGGTTAATTGGCATTTTATCTATATACTCGTAATTACTTATTTTAAAAGATTCTAGCACTTTACCAACATAATCTTTATGCAATACCTGCTTAGGGTTTACAATATTTAATT